>Ga0114919_10004233_pt1 | contig 11516 bp, 9 predicted proteins | sample BlataG_FD_88682 | JGI IMG/M metagenome (GOLD analysis project Ga0114919, IMG submission 88682) | Deep subsurface microbial communities from Black Sea to uncover new lineages of life (NeLLi) - Black_00105 metaG | ecosystem: Environmental > Aquatic > Marine > Oceanic > Sediment | place: Atlantic...
ATTAACCGTTGATTGCTGGAGCTTGCACGACCGCTAAGTCAAGTGGGAAATTATGCGCATTTCTCTCATGCATTACTTCCATACCTAAGTTCGCACGGTTGATGATATCAGCCCAAGTGTTGATTACACGACCTTGTGAATCTACAACTGATTGGTTGAAGTTGAAACCATTTAAGTTGAATGCCATAGTTGAAATACCTAAAGCAGTAAACCAAATACCTACAACTGGCCAAGCAGCTAAGAAGAAGTGTAGTGAACGAGAGTTGTTGAATGAAGCATATTGGAAGATTAAACGACCAAAGTAACCGTGTGCAGCAACGATGTTGTAAGTTTCTTTTTCTTGACCGAATTTGTAACCAGCGTTAGCTGATTCGTTTTCAGTTGTTTCACGAATTAGTGAAGAAGTTACAAGTGAACCGTGCATTGCAGAGAATAATGAACCACCGAATACACCAGCAACACCAAGCATATGGAATGGGTGCATTAAGATGTTGTGTTCAGCTTGGAATACAATCATAAAGTTGAATGTACCAGAAATACCTAATGGCATACCGTCAGAGAATGAACCTTGACCGATTGGGTAGATAATGAATACAGCAGTAGCTGCAGCAACTGGTGCTGAGTAAGCTACAGCGATCCATGGACGCATACCTAAACGGAAAGAAAGTTCCCACTCACGACCCATGTAACAACATACACCTAAGAAGAAATGACATACGATCAGTTGGTAAGGACCACCGTTGTATAACCACTCATCTAATGAAGCAGCTTCCCAAATTGGGTAGAAGTGTAGACCAATCGCGTTTGAAGTCGGGATTACAGCACCAGAGATGATGTTGTTACCGTATAATAAAGAACCAGAAACTGGTTCACGGATACCATCGATATCTACTGGAGGAGCCGCGATAAATGCGATAATAAATACAGAAGTTGCTGTTAATAATGTAGGGATCATTAATACACCAAACCAACCGATGTATAAACGGTTTTCAGTGCTAGTAACCCACTCACAAAAACGTGCCCAAAGGCTAGTGCTTTCGCGTCTTTCTAAAATTGCAGTCATGATAAATACCTCTTTAATTGTGTTTCCTAAAAATAGGATTTTCCCAAAACTAGATAAAATCTAATTTGTTATTTGTTAGTATATAGAGTCAGAAATAAAGTCTCAAGTAAAAGACTTTAAGTTAATTAGTTAATACTTACAACTATAAAAGAGTTGGATTTAAATCCGTTACGTAGTGAATTTCGTACAAACGGTAAGACGATCCCCGAGACCGGCTCTCCTTTTGTACGAAAATAAAGTTAATCTTCTTCATCTTCCGAAAATTCTTCAAATGGAGTTTCAAAAGAATTATTTCGAGAATTCTTTTTTGACTGTGAAAAAGAATTCATCGCATCAATGTCTTGTGATTCTTCTGTTTGAGTTTTTGATTGTAAAGAATCTGTTTGGGAATATGATGGAGCAATGTATGGTGGAAGTTGTTCTTTTGTTAGCTTTTCTAAAAATGCAGGTTTTGTTGTACCTGGCCAAATAAAACCACCACGACGGGGGGTTAAATAATTAAATAATCTGCTAAATAAGTAACGACTTTCACTAGAGGTTAAAGACGGTTCTTCCTCAGATGGTGCTTCTTGTTCAGAGTCACCTAAACCTTTTCGTAAACCTAATTTTGATAATTTTGCCAACGTTGCGTCACCATCATCTGTTGGTTCGCGATCGGAAGGCAATAAAATAGAAGCATTTTCTCTTGCCATTTCAACGAGTGCTTTACTCATGCGACGAGTCGCTTCAGCACTCTCCCCAAAAGTACTCTCTAAATTTTCAAGATCTTCTGGTTCTTTATATAACAGCTCATAATAAGGTTCACGAGCTAATTCAGCTAACGTTGATGGGATATTCTGATGCCCTTTTCCAGTTTCAAATGAGTCAAGATCATCACCTTGTGATGCATCTTCGTCTACCTCTTCAAAATCTTCAAAGAAATATTTTTTAACAATTTCGAGTTTATTATCTTCGCTTTCTTTCTCATCAGCGCTTGCTTCTTTTTCTTTAACAAAATAAAGAGGATCCCATGATTGCTCAAACATTGTTTGGTATGGGATTTTTGCATTTGTTTTTGGATTAGATTGCATCATTTCAAAACTTAATGGCCACGTTGTGAACTGAATAACCTGAGTTGGAAGATCGGCTGGTTGAGTATTTGATAACGCGCTTGATTTTAAAATTTGAGTTTCAGTCGAAGTTCGTGTATCTTGATAAAAGTTTTTTACCTTATCAACAGGTAAAAATACTTTTTCTCCTGCCACACTCATTGGGGCAATTTTACTTGTTAACACAAATGTTCGAGTGTTGTCATTCCAACCCGCATAAAGTGGTGTTGGTGATACCGAATGGAAATTATTCCGAGCATTACTGTCAAAATCTTCCGAAGAAGATCGAGCCTTGTCTAGTGACCGACGAGTCACCTTGTTTGGTCTACCACTTGTCGAATAATCCTGTAGTGCAAGAGTAAACTCTGTGTTCTCTCTCCCCGTTTCAGCAGTTAGCAATGAATTTTGAATGCTTTCAAGCAGTGAAGAATCTGCTGTTGGCAATTCTTCATGATAAAATGAGAATGGATTATTACGATTAAACGTATATAACGGCTGATCATATTTAAAGTTTATTGAAGTGTCTAATCTAAATGCAATAAATGTAAAAGGATTTCGTTTAGCTTGTTGAAGAGCTTGTGATAAGGTCGGTCGACCATACCATCCTGTTGTTTCCGTCGAACTGTTTGAGAGTGACTTATCTTTTCTGTCTGCAACAGGTTTCACTAAAATCTCATTATTTGTGGAATCATATCTCAAATACCCACCTACACGGGGTTTTTCTGATAATGCAAACAGACGCGAAACTGTGCGTAACGTCCCTTTAAATTGTTGATTATAGACTTTATTTGCAAAAGATTTTGTTCCACGGAAAAAATAATTAAAATCAAGCCATTGTTCTTGATCTGCATTTGTATACCAACGTAATGAATCATAATATTTCATTAATTTTTCACGTTTACTATATAAATCAAATTCCTGATGCGCATTTAAATAATAATCAGAAGGTTGACGTTTCAAAAATAAATCAATATCAATATTTAATAAACCTTTATATAAATAACTTGAATAATATCTATTTTTTAGGTTTATCTCTAAACGGGTTGGTTGTAATTGTGTTTCGGGATTGATATCTCTCTCTTCGCGATATATAAATCGTGGTGGAATGCTTGCGTCACTAATATCTGCTGCCCGACGAAGGTCTTTTTTATCAAATTCGTTTGTATACAACACAGAATTGGGGTCAGTCCCAGGCCCACCATATTCTGTTTGATATCGCTCAACATTATCTTTTGAGTCTTTTGAAGGTGCAAATAAATAACGCTGCGTTTCTTCATCATCATCATTAACAATAAAGGACGAGCGGGGAAGTGGATAAAAACGCGAAAGATTTAACTGTGTAAATTGAACACGGTATTGTTGTAAATCCTTGGCAAATTGCGATCCCCATGATACAAAGGCATTTTCTATACTTCGAATCCAGCGTTCTGCCCCACGCGCATAACGTGGTTTCATTTCTGCCATCAATTCAGTACGAGTCAACCACGCATTTTCTCCATCATAATTTAAATCTTCAAACCCGACGGGCCCGACACTTAACTCGTCATCCGGTGGTTCAAATGGTAATACTAAATATTCGCCTCGATCAAACCTTGCAACATCTTTATCAATAGTTTCGCTATTTGTTCCTTTTCCTAGCTCACCAAGAGGAACAACCTCTTTTTGATCATCACGTGTATTCGGATGTTTGATTTGTTCCTCATTTCGAAAATCATCAATATTATAAGGGTCAAGAACACTTCGATGGAATGCAATATCTTGTGACACGAACCCTAACGGGCCCGTAAATAAATAATCGACGCCATAAAATGGGATCGACTGAACTGTAAAGATAACAATTAGTAAAAAGGTACCTTTATTCAATCGTTGGATAATTTGACTTAAACGACGACTGCCAACGGGTGCATTAAATAATTTTTCTCGTTGTAGTGAGAGTACAAAAATAAAAAGCCCGCTAAATAATAAACAACCAAGCAGTAAACCACTACTATACACTATTTTTTCAAATAATGCGGTTCCGGGATGAAAATCAAAAATAGTTGAAGTAGCATTACTCGTTAAATTCCCAAAATACTGGAAAATACTGGTGTGTTCACACCATGCAAGTAAAAAACTTGTTAAGAAAAAGTCTTTGTAACTTGGATGGTTCCAACCCGATAATTGACGCAGTCTTTCACGTGGAATTGTTAGAATAATTCGAATTAAAACAATGATTCCCACAAGGTAATTTAATGGCTCAAGACTTAACCACGGCACTAAAAAGACTCTCAAACCACCAATTGTAAAAAGGATGAAAAGGAGGCGGCCTGCAATGTAACCTCCTAACGTATAGACACCGGCTGGAACACCTTGAATAAAAAGGCGTCGTACTGCTAAGATATGCACCAATGAGATTGGTAAAGATAAAAAGAAACTATTCCCGAACCCTAATAAAAAAGAATCTTGCTTGATTGTCGGAATCGTTAATGTTGTGACAAAAAGATCGTCGACATTTGGAGGATTTCGGTGTAAAATCAAATCTTCGATCCAGTTGGGTACAATAATTGGTAATACAGTAAAATCGCGAACCCATTGAAAACTAATAATGTATAAGAGCCCTGTTTGAAGGGTTTTTAAAATATATATTCCAGTTTCCATAACAATTTTAGTCAACGATAACCCTTCAGATGAGGTTATTAATTGGGTAAAATCGTTGGTATACGCGTTAAAAAATTCAATATAATCTCGGATAGCGGTAACCAAAGACATTATAACCACGGTATTTTATTTCCTCTTATATGTCTTTATGAATAAAAACTCAGAGTATTGAAACAACCCTAAATTAACAAAATCTAATCTATCTAACCCAAAAAGGTTAGTTTAAAAGCCTAAAAATATTTTTCTAAACAAAGAAAATCATCTTCAGGAGCGTCAAAAAAGATATGAATATTGTCTACGCTACTTAAAACAGCGTAAAAACAAGTTGATAATAGGTACTCCTCTATTATCCACTTAACAAGTTGATAATAGGTACTCCTCTATTATTCACTTACTGTTTGTTCGCTTTGTTCAGATTGCGAAACTGTTTTTAAAATTTGTTTTGCTGTTGCTAAAGCTTTTTGGGCTTCATGACGAGCTTTTAATTTCCATTGGTTTTTACGAATATTTTTTCGTGATTTTGAAGTTCGTTTTTTTGGAACGGCCATATGATGTTTCCTCCATTTGTAGGTTGGTTTTTACTGTTAATAGATGTTGGGAGATGGAAAAGAGAATACGCAACGCTCCTTTCAACTTGCTCTTTTCAACGTTGGACAGGTTTTATGTACGTATGTTTCAGGTGTAATAAGTATATAAATATACTGTAGCATAGGTACTCATAATTCGTCTTTTCGTATTTTGACCCTTTTTCACCATATCGACTACTTAGAACAATCAATGACAGTTTTTTCAAGGGCATATAGTGTTACTTAGCTACTAAAAAACCCATAACTATGTAATCCACTACCTAATAGATTTACTCCGAGATAACAGATCCAAATAACAAAAAAGCCAATACTAGCAATCCAAGCAGGTTTTTGACCTTCCCAACCTTTAATAAATCTTGTATGTAAATAAATGGCAAACGTTAACCAAGTAATGAGAGCCCAGGTTTCTTTTGGATCCCAACTCCAATAGGTACCCCAAGTTTCATTAGCCCAAACCGCTCCTGACAGAATCCCAAGTGTTAAAAAGCAAAAACCAATCCCAATGAGTCGATAACTTATTTCATCTAGACGGATTAAGTTTTGTGTTTTTGCCATCCCTATTTCTTTGAATTGGTTTTGAAGTACAGCCTCATCTGAAATCGAAAGCTGTTGACTGTTCTTAAAAAGAAAGAACCCAACAAGGTACAACATGGAACTTATTGATCCAAAAAGAAGAGAGGCATAACTCAACATCATTACACTAACATGCATAAATAACCAGTTTGATTGCAATGCAGGAACAAGTGGTTTACTTAATTGTAATTCATTTGGAAGACTAAATTCTGTAAACCCAATGATTCCTAAAATAATAGGAACAACCAACACTCCAAGAGTGCGACTTTGGAAGGATTGTTCAATAAAAATGTAAATCGTTAATAAGCCCCATGCAAGAAATAATAAGGACTCATATAAATTACTTAAAGGGAAATGACCAGAATCAACCCACCGTAACACTAATTGTAAAGTAATAATAATAGTGCTGAGTACTAATCCAAAAAACCCTATAGTATTGTGTGACCAGAAACTTGGGGTTTCTTTTTGTAAAAATATTTTAGTGGTTGAAAATTCAATGGGTGCACTTGGAACTTTTAAAATTTCGGTAATCCAATAATAACAGGTTGTTAAAAATAAAATAAAAAAAGAGAGGTTTGAAAAAAAGTTTTCTAAAATATTAACAGTCATGAAGGTATGAAAAATCGTTTATGTCCAGCAATTATATTCTATTATATCTTACTTTTCCAGTATTTTTCAACGTTAAAAACAAAGTCATGCTCGCCTCACCATAACATTTGGTTTGTAACTTCTGAAACTCAAAACTACCCATAAAAAAGCCTAGACGGTTCTGAAAAATACAAAGAAAAACTAAAATATCTATTTCATTATAAGTCGGGTAAAGCGTTATAATACGAATAAAACCCACTAATCGTTTAATCAATTTAAAAAAGGTTTTTTATTCAGTAATATTGCAACATACGTTTTGTTACGAGAATTGAGAAAGAAAATTCGCAAATTGAGGAGAAAAAATTAATGAAATTAGCAGTATATGGAAAAGGTGGTATTGGTAAATCAACCACAAGCTGTAATATTTCAATTGCTCTAGCACGGCGCGGAAACAGAGTTTTGCAAATTGGTTGTGACCCAAAACATGATAGTACGTTCACGTTAACGGGATTTTTAATTCCAACAATCATTGATACCCTTCAAGCAAAAGATTATCATTATGAAGATGTCTGGCCGGAAGATGTGATTTATCAAGGTTACGGCGGTGTAGACTGTGTGGAGGCTGGCGGACCACCTGCCGGAGCTGGCTGTGGAGGCTATGTCGTTGGTGAGACGGTTAAATTGTTAAAAGAATTAAATGCTTTTTATGAGTATGATGTAATTTTATTTGACGTTTTAGGTGATGTTGTATGTGGGGGTTTTGCTGCTCCATTAAATTATGCAGACTATTGTTTAATTGTAACTGATAATGGATTTGATGCGTTATTCGCTGCAAATCGCATTGTAGCATCAGTTCGAGAAAAATCACGTAGTCATCCATTACGAATTGCTGGTTTAATTGGAAATCGGACCACTAATCGTGACCTCATCGATGCTTACGTTGCTGCCTGTCCAATGCCAGTATTAGAACTACTTCCATTAATCGAAGATATTCGCATATCTCGAGTAAAAGGAAAAACGCTATTTGAGATGGCGGAAACAGAACCTGCACTGTGTTATATTTGCGACTATTATTTAAATATTGCGGATCAATTATTAGCCGAACCTGAGGGTGTAGTTGCAACCGAATTAGGTGATCGTGAATTGTTTACATTATTATCCGATTTTTATTTAGATAAAAGTTCACAACTAACAACAGCAACTGCCGATGTTGACTTTTTATTAGTATAAGCGACCCAAAAACTTTTCTTTTTCTTATGAGTTTACTATCTACCCCTGAAAAATTAACATTTGAATGTGAAACAGGAAATTACCATACATTTTGCCCAATTAGCTGTGTCGCCTGGTTATATCAAAAAATCGAAGATAGCTTCTTTTTAGTTATTGGGACCAAAACGTGTGGATACTTTTTACAAAATGCCCTCGGTGTAATGATTTTTGCCGAACCTCGATATGCGATGGCCGAGCTCGAAGAAGGGGACATTTCGGCCAAATTAAATGATTATAAAGAATTAAAAAGATTATGTTTACAGATTAAACAAGATCGAAACCCTAGCGTTATTGTTTGGATTGGTACCTGTACTACAGAAATTATTAAAATGGATTTAGAAGGTATGGCACCGAAATTAGAGGCCGAATTGGGTATTCCAATTGTTGTTGCTCGGGCAAACGGGCTTGATTATGCCTTTACTCAAGGTGAAGATACTATTTTAGCGGCAATGGTTCAACGATGTCCTGGAATTGCCGAAGTAGAAAGTGGCGGTACAACAACAGTATTTTCCAAAGTATCTGAGGACCCAATACGAAAATTAACGCACCCCCCACTGGTCTTTTTCGGTTCCGTTTCCAATACTGTTGTAACGCAATTAACACTAGAATTAAAAAGACAAGGTATTGAAGTTTCGGGTTGGTTACCATCTCAACGTTATAATGAGTTACCAGTTCTAAATTCTGATGTCTATGTATGTGGTGTCAATCCTTTTTTAAGTCGAACTGCAACAACATTAATGAGACGACGTCATTGTACTTTAATTGGCGCCCCATTTCCCATCGAACCTGACGGAACACGTGCATGGATTGAAAAAATTTGTGAGGTTTTTAACGTGGTTCCACAAGGTTTAGATGAAAGAGAACAACATATTTGGGATGGGCTAGAAGAATATTTAGGGATTATTCGTGGGAAATCGGTTTTTTTTATGGGCGATAATCTCTTAGAAATCTCGCTTGCTCGTTTTTTAATTCGATGTGGGATGATCGTCTATGAAATCGGCATTCCTTATATGGATCGTAGATTTCAAGCCGCTGAACTGGAATTATTAAGCCAAACATGTTTAGAGATGAATGTTCCAGTACCTCGTATTGTGCAAAAACCAGATAATTATCATCAAATTCAACGCATTCGCGAATTGCAGCCGGATTTAGTAATTACTGGAATGGCGCATGCAAATCCTCTGGAAGCGCGGGGTATTACAACCAAATGGTCCGTGGAATTTACTTTTGCTCAAATTCATGGCTTTACAAATGCTCGTGATATTTTAGAATTAGTTAGTCGACCGTTACGTCGAAATCAAGCATTAGAAGCATTTGATACTCTTTCTGTTATTAAAAAATAATAAATTACACATTAAATACTAAACAACTCTCCAGGAATTCAAAGAGCCAAAATGGAGAGTTGTTTTATCTGTTTAATAGCACCTACGCCGACAGTCCATCAAATTACTTTTGCAGAATTTTTACAGAAAGCGTATACTATAAAATAACTGCTAAGGGCGTGTAGCTCAATGGATAGAGTACCTGGCTACGAACCAGTTGGTTAGGGGTTCGACTCCCTTCATGCCCAATAGAAAAAACACTACTATTTCTTCTGGAAGAAATAGAAGCGCATAAAAGAAGTAATAGTGTATTTTTTTCAATATTCATTGTATAATGAACTTATAATGAACAGGAAAGAAATATTCGTTGTTGTCGATATTTATAGCACAATTTATGGAAAACACACTAAAAGATACAGAAAGTCGTGTCGTTGTTGTAACCTCCGGGAAAGGTGGGGTTGGAAAAACAACAACCACTGCGAATTTGGGAATGTCCATTGCACGCTTGGGATATCGAGTTGCTCTTATTGATGCGGATATTGGATTACGAAATCTGGACTTATTATTAGGCCTTGAAAATCGTGTTTTGTATACTGCAATGGATATTTTAGATGGTCAATGTCGATTAGATCAAGCCTTAATTCGTGACAAACGATGGAAAAATTTAGCATTATTAGCAATTTCAAAAAACCGACAAAAATATAATGTAACACGAAAAAATATGCAAAATTTAATAGATTCGATCAAAGAATTAAATTTTGATTTTATTTTAATTGATTGCCCGGCAGGAATTGATATTGGCTTTATTAATGCAATTGCCCCAGCACAAGAAGCGATTGTTGTAACAACACCAGAAATTACTGCTATTCGAGATGCAGATCGTGTGACCGGTTTACTGGAGGCGAATGGTGTCTATAATGTCAAACTTTTAGTAAATAGAGTTCGGCCAGACATGATTCAGCGAAACGATATGATGTCGGTTAAAGATGTACAAGAAATGTTGGGAATTCCATTACTAGGCGCTATTCCTGAAGATACTCATGTTATTGTGTCAACAAATCGAGGTGAACCGTTAGTGCTTCAGAAAACATTAACTTTATCTGGTATTGCGTTTGAAAACGCAGCACGACGATTAATTGGAAAACAAGATTATTTTATTGATTTAGACACCCCATATAAAAATATGTTTCAAAAAGTACAAGATTTTTTTCTTGGTGTCGACTAATGCCTGTTCCCGCATTTAGCATTATCGTACCGGGGTTCCTGGAAGTCTTCTTGATTAAGTCACCGATAAATCTTATTCGATACCTTTGATCGTTTATGAGTATTTATGCGGTGATTCTTAATGGGTATTCAAAACAGAGCATCTGACAAGTTGACGGACTCTATTCATATACGCTATACTTGTAAATAACAATCTCTAGTAGCTCAATGGTAGAGCGGTCGGCTGTTAACCGATAGGTTGTAGGTTCAAATCCTACCTGGAGAGATACTAATCTAAACTCTTGAATCCTTTTTGAGATATATATATACTAGATATATACTTATTGAATCTTATTTTTATTACTTAGATAAAAAAACAAAAACTACGTTAAAAGCTAAGTATTCGAAACTTCTAGAATTATGTCACATACAGTAAAAATTTATGATACATGCATTGGGTGTACACAATGTGTTCGTGCTTGCCCTACAGACGTATTAGAAATGGTACCGTGGGATGGGTGCAAAGCAAATCAAATCGCTTCAGCACCACGTACTGAAGATTGCGTTGGTTGTAAACGTTGTGAATCCGCGTGTCCAACCGATTTTTTAAGTGTTCGTGTCTATTTAGGCGCTGAAACAACTCGTAGTATGGGCTTAGCATATTAGTATTCGAACTAGAAAGGGGACCAATTCCCCTTTCTTTTTAAGTGGCTCTCTTAACTTCCAACTCGAAATGCATCCACAAAAATACCTAATAGAAAACCTCGTTTCAGAGCATTTAGCAGAATAATTGAAAGATATTGTGCTTTCTCTTTAGCGTTATCAGCTTTAATTGTTTTCTCAAAGTAATAGACATTGATCAATTCGAGAAGCCAGGGGATACTAAAAATAAGTATTTTATTTTTAAAAAACATTTTTGTTAAAATACCAAACAGTGTTCCGCCATAAAAACTACATAAAAGTACAAAGAAAGTAAAAAAAAAATTTTCTCTATTTTTCGAAAAACACGTAATATATTGTGAATTAATATACTCAAATAAATTCATAATAGTTATTTTAATAAATAAGTCCGACTCTTGCCTTTCTTTAGAGTTACAAAATCGTTATCTCAAAACCAGTCAGACAGTGTAATAAAGAGAATGCCTTTGTGACGGAATGGTAGACGTGCCAGTTTTAGGAACTGGTG
>Ga0114919_10004234_pt1 | contig 11514 bp, 9 predicted proteins | sample BlataG_FD_88682 | JGI IMG/M metagenome (GOLD analysis project Ga0114919, IMG submission 88682) | Deep subsurface microbial communities from Black Sea to uncover new lineages of life (NeLLi) - Black_00105 metaG | ecosystem: Environmental > Aquatic > Marine > Oceanic > Sediment | place: Atlantic...
ACTTCAACTTGCCTTCTTGCATTGCCCGATCAACCTTGGTCAGTATGCTCTTCAGAGTTGGAAGCCTCGGGTTTTCTGCTGCAAGAGCACGTAATGGATCCTCTAAATATAAGTCGAGCCTTTCGGATTCTTCGGAAGAGAGTGAATATCCCGGACCCCTTGTCATATTTACGAACTTCATGAATGGTTTCTGCACGTGTCGAAATGCGCGTTTTGCTTGGGTCCTCAATTGTCGGATCCTGAGATTCGTTTCTGCTAGGTTGCCGAGTTCCGATCTGCCTTTGACAGATTCCAAATCTTGTTCAATCTCCCCTAGTTTCCTTTGGCGGAGTTCCAATTCTTTTCGAATTTTACTCTTTCGCTTCTCAAGTTCGTGAAGCTCTTCTGTTATTATTAGCAAGGCATCGATTCTGGAGAGTAGCTCCTCCACAGTTCTAGCTTTTGAGTAATCGGTGGATATGAAGGCATCTAGTTCTGAGACAGAACCTGCTAGTCTGCTCAATGCGAAATCAGCTTTCTTTCTAGCGATGATGAACAAAGGTGAGATTCGAGGAAACCAGACATTTCTTTCTCGCATGATAGATGAGATTGTTTTCTCCAAGCTTTGATGGAGGTCTTTCAGCTCAGAAAAGGAGATTTGACTTGGAAAGAGAATATTGTTCGTTTGCTTCAAAAAATGTCGAGAGAGTTTCTGGGTTAGCTTGGCCTTGCGAACTGCCTTCCCCTTCTTCTCTTGCTTCACACCCTCTTTTTCCAGTTTCTCATAAGTTGTGCGGGCATCTTCCAGTTTTTCTTCGATTTTGCCGATCGATTTCTTGCCTTGTTCGTCTAGTGGCTCCAAGATGTTTGCTGTCTCACCTTCAAGCCAAGTTCTAAAATCTTCTATTTCCACTTCAAGATTATCGGAAATTCCTGCCACTTCCATATCCGAGGTAGTAGAATTGAACTAGAATAGTCCAAGCAATTATAAAGCAGTTTCCACAAGCCAAAATCTCCAAGATTCCAATCGACTCGAATAAGGTTGGCGACATTTGCCCTTCTTGTCTCTGTTGTTTTCAGCGAGAGATTGTCAGATCCCCAATAACAATTAAACCTAAATATTTGAAGCCTCTTGCTCCTAAAAGAGAATGGGATGTCAAGGCATGACAAAGGTTTCGGAGATCATATCGAATGCTTACAGAGAAAACAGAAAAAATCTGTTAGAACCTGAAGCTAAAACAATCTGCCAGGAATACAACATTCCAGTGACCAGATTCAACGTTGCAAGAAGTGAAGATGAAGCCATCAGATTCGCTCAACAAATTGGCTATCCTATCGTACTGAAAATAGTGTCACCTGATATCATCCACAAATCTGACGCTGGAGGAGTCGCTCTGAACTTAAGGAACCACAACGACATTATAGAAGCTTTCAGAACAATCATGGACAACGCCAAGAAATACAAATCAAAAGCGAGAATAACTGGGGTCTTGGTACAAGAGATGGCGCCCTCCTCAACAGAAGTTATAGTTGGAGCAATCAAAGACGATCAGTTCGGCCCATCTCTGATGTTCGGGCTGGGCGGAATCTTTGTGGAGCTTCTCGAAGATGTTGCCTTCCGTGTGGCTCCAATAACTAGGGAGGAAGCTGAACACATGGTGACAGAGATAAAAGCATACCCTGTCTTGAAGGGATACCGAAACCAACCAGCTTTAGACACGACGACTATTGTGGACATAATACTTCACACTTCAAAACTTGTAACCGACTTCCAAGAAATCAAAGAGTTAGATTTGAATCCTATAATGGTCTACGAGAAGGGAGCAAAGACTGTAGACGCTAGAATAATACTTGAATAAAAGCCTCCCCTCCAAACAGCCAAAGGAGTGATGATAGCGCAAGCCCAGAGAGAGGAACCATGTCCGATGAAACCAGGCAAAAAATCAAAAAGTTGAGTCAACAACTTCAATCACTTAGACGGCAAAAAGACTCCCTAGACGAAGAAGCAGAACAATGGGCAGAGAAAAGAAACACCGTTCATAAGCAAATCAAGGACTTGCGGTTAGAAGCCACAAAAACTAGAGATCGAAGAGACGTCATAAATGCAAAGGTAAAAACACTAAAAACGCGTAGAGATGAAAGTAGAAATATAATAAAAGAGAAAATCGAAGAAATCAAACGACTAAAAAAGAAACTCCAACTTCTATACGTAAAGAAATCGAGAGCTGATATCAACCTGATAAGAAAAGAAAAGGAAGACATTGAGTGGAAGATCCAAACGAGCTCTCTATCACTTCAAGAAGAAAAACCACTCGTCGAGAAGGCGAATCAGCTTGACATTGAACTGGAAACCCATAGACAATTCATTGACACAAAAAATCAGATAGAAAAACTGAGAACCCAGATAAATACAATGAACGAAGAAGCTGACCTCTTCCACAAAAGTTTGAAAGAACTAGCAGATCAAAGCCAAGAACTCCATGGGATAATGATAGAAAACCTGAACAAGGCACAAAATCTACAATCCGAAGCAGACGAATATCACCAGGAATTTCTGCAAAGCAAGCAAAAATCTCGGAAACTTCACCAAGAGTGCATCGAATTTGAGAAACGAGTTGAAGCTCTGAAGGAATGCTTAGCAGAAACTGAAAGGGAGAGGAAGAAGGAACAACAAGAAAAAGCAAGGGAGAGACTAAGAGAAGAAGCCGTAAAGAAGCTAGAAAAAGGTCGAAAGCTCTCTCTTGACGAATTCAAACTCTTGGCAGAGGATGAAGAGTCCGGCTAAGCTTCGAAAATAACAATCACTCACGCCTTGTGAAACACAAAATTAAAGTTGTGACAGTTCCAAATGGGTAGTTGAAGCTTTCGATGCCACCTAAAAAAAGAGAGGAAAAACTGCTGATTTTATGCGTCGACAGAGATGGCGACCTAAGCTTCAAAACTGAGGAAGAAACTCCAATACTCGGCAGAAAGGAGAATCTCGCAGCAGCAGTTTCGTTAGCCTTGAAAGATCCAGAAGAGTCAGACGCAAACGCTATGTTTGAAGCCGTGAGAATCTACGACCAGCTCAAGAAGCAAGGACAACCCCATGAAAGCTTCCAGATCGCCACAATCTCTGGTTTACAGCTGCTCGGCGTCGAAGCAGATAGGAAGCTTGTCAGAGAACTCAACGAAGTCCTAGAAGCATTTCCAGCAAACAGCGTTGTCCTCGTAACTGATGGCTACTCTGATGAAGCAGTATTACCATTGGTGGAATCGAGAGTCGCCGTTACATCAGTCAGAAGAATTGTCATTAGGCATAGCGAACGAATTGAAGAAACTGCAGCTCTCATTGGCAAATATATCAAAATGCTTACCGAAAATCCCCGCTACTCTCGGCTTGCTCTAGGCATCCCTGGACTGCTACTTATAATTCTCGCCGTTATGTCCCTCATCAGCGCAGCTGCTGCGTTGATAGCCTTTCTAATTGTTATAGGCGCAACTCTCTTCATTAAGGGATTCGGTGTCGACAAGGCGGTGGTAGGGTTCTTTCGGTGGATTAGAGAGTACGAACCCCCCTCTCTACCTCACCAACTTGAAGGCTTCGCCTTTGCAGCAGGAATCATAGCCGTTAGCGTAGGAGTATTCTTAGGTGTCAACGAGGCAGCAATGGTATATACACAGTATCTCCCTGCAACTCTGGATCAATGGGTAAGTCTGTTCCCTTTGTTCACGGGCGAATTCATTCGACAAGGCATTTTCCTGATTATTTTCGGCGTTTGCGTAATTATGTCGGCAAGAACAATCCATTGGTACTTTGAGCGGGATGTGCGTCTCCTTCGTACCCTAGTGATCATCGTAGTCATCTCATGGTTTTCCCAGATATTCCACCAGGTTTCCTTTATTCTTATCAACCCTTCTGCTGGATGGGCACGAGCTCATGAGCTTGTCTTCACAATATTCATTGGGATACTACTAGCGATAGCAGCCGCGCTTGTTGCCCTTGCAGCTCACATGAAGTACCGGGGCTTCTTCAAAAAGAGGAAGAAGAACATTGAAGAGTTCGAGCAGGGCTGACATCGCAATTATCGGGGGCAGCGGGGTAGAGGATCTGCTGAAAGAAGCTAAACCTGTCCGAATAGCAACTCCTTACGGTCTCCCCCCGCCAGTCTCAGTTGGAGAGATTGAAGGGAAAATCGCTGTCTTCCTGCCTCGTCACGGTATCAATCATACAATTCCCCCCCACCGCTTAAACAACCGAGCCAATATTTCAGCTTTACATAAGCTTGGAGTGAAACGGATTTTTGCCACAAATGCTGTTGGAGCCTTAAACAGCAAGTTCAAACTGGGGGATTTCGTGATCCCACATGACTTCGTGGACTTCACAAAGAACAGAGAACAAACATTCTACGACTCCTCTCCTGTCACACACATAGATATGTCCAAACCATTCTGCCCTGAAATTCAATCTGCTTTAATGAATGCGACAGAGCAAGTTGGGAAAAATGCATGGAACAAGGCGGTTATAGCCTGCACAGAAGGTCCAAGATATGAAACGCCAGCTGAAGTCAAGATGCTTCAACATGTTGGATGTGATGTGGTAGGAATGACCACTCTGCCTGAAGCAGTTCTAGCACGAGAGTTAGAAATCTGCTATGCTTCTCTCTGCTATGTCACCAACTTGGCAGCTGGGCTGCAAGTAAAACAGTCAGCCAGTGAATTAACCAGATTTGCTGAAGAGAACAAGCTTATTATCAGAGAAGTCTTAAAGAAGGCTATAACTCTCCTACCAGAGACACGTAACTGCAAATGTGTCAACGCACTAAAAGATGCAAGACTATGAGGGCCAACAGCGATGCTAAAGGGATTACTCTCAGCAATAGGTGCTTACAAGATCTACGAACGATGGCTATGGCAACAAGTTAAAAACAGGAAAATGCCCGAGCACATCGCAATTATTCTTGATGGTAACAGGCGGTGGGCATCTGAGCGACTAGTCGCTTCCTGGGTTGGCCATCAGCAAGGTGCAGAACGAGTCAACCAGCTGTTGGATTGGTGTTTAGATCTAGGCGTACGATACATAACCTTATACTCATTCTCAACCGAGAACTTCAAGAGAGCACAACTAGAAGTCAAAGAAATACTGCGGATAATTGAAGAGAAGCTGAAAGAGATCTTAACTGACAAACGAATCCACGAACTCAAGATTCGAGTCAAAATAATTGGAAGGATTAAACTCCTACCAAAATCCCTCCAAGAGCTAATTCGGAAAACAGAAGATGCGACAAGCAAATATGATAAAAAGTTTCTGACAGTAGCGCTGGCATATGGAGGGAGAGAGGAAATAGTTGACGCAGCAAAGAAGATCGCTGAAAAAGTAAAACAGGGAGAGTTGTCCTTGGATGAGATCGATGAGGACACCTTTGAGAAATTCCTGTACACTGCTCACATACCCAAACCTGACCCAGACATCATCATTCGAACCAGTGGAGAGGAACGGCTAAGCGGTTTTCTGCTATGGCAAAGCGCCTACAGTGAACTCTGCTTCCTAGACGCGTTTTGGCCTGACTTCAGGCGAATCGACCTGTTGCGCGCAGTGAGAACTTACCAACAACGTAAACGAAGGTTTGGGAAGTAGACTATACCTTTATCTCTCTTTCACGACGAGTCTTCCATATTGCAGCGTCAACCTGTTTGACAGCAGTGCCAAGATAATTTTCTGGATCAAGAGCTTTAGCGGTGTCTCTCTCGGTTAGAAACTTACAAACTTCCTTACTTTCAGCTAGAATCTCCTTGAAAGGACGGTCTTCCAATATGCTTTTCGTTGTGAGTTTTCTGAGAAGTTCGTGAGCTTCCTGTCTATTCATTCCTTTCTGAAACAAAGCTGTCATGATAGCCTCAGACATTATCCGCCCTTTGGTTATCTCCAAGTTCACCCGCATCCGATCTGTGTCAACATGCAGATTAGTAAGGACGTCGATTGCTAGAAAGAGTATGTAATCCAGTAAAATACAAGCTTCTGGGATTATGAACCGCTCGCTTGAAGACTGGGTCAGATCCCTCTCATGCCACGTTACAATATTTTCCAGTGAAGGCGCAACTAGGCCTCTAAGCACCTTTGCCAGACCACAGATCCTCTCACAGATCTCAGGGTTTCGCTTATGAGGCATAGTTGAACTACCCACCTGCTTCTTGTGCTCAAAAGCTTCGAAAAGCTCTGCGATCTCCGGTCGCTGCAACTCCCTAATCTCCGTGGCAATGTTGTCCAACGAAGAGGCATTTATGGCGAAGACACAAACCATCTCTGCATGGCGGTCACGTTGCACAATCTGCGTGGAGATGTCAGCAGGCTCTATCTCCAACTTTTTCATCACAAGTTCCTGTATCTTGACAGCGTGTCGGCCAAGACCTGCTTGAGTTCCCACAGCACCAGTCATCTTGCCAACAATTAAGCGTCTACGACATTGCCTTAGCCGTTGAAGATTCCTCGCGGTTTCCCGCATCCAAACGGCAAACTTGAACCCTAAAGTTGTAGGTAATGCGTGTTGACCATGGGTTCGACCCGCCATTATTGTTCTCTTATACTTGTCAGCCTTTTCTATCAGAATTTCTTCTAGGCAGTCAAGTTTCTGCTCGATCAGTTCTAATGCGTCTCTTAACAAGAGAGCATTCGCAGTGTCAACTATGTCATAACTTGTTGCGCCGAGATGGACATAAGCGCTACTTGACCCGCTCTGCTCAGCTAAGACTCTGACAATTGATGCCAAGTCATGTTTAATATGCCGTTCAACTTCCTTAACTCGTTTAAGCTTAACATGACGCGTTGAAGCTCTCTTCATAATATTCTCCGCGTCTTCTCTGGGAATATCACCAACCTCAGCGTGAGCCCAAGCAAGAGCTGCTTCAACATCCAGCATGCGCTGAAGTCTGTGCTCTTCTTCAAAGATCAGCTTCATCTCCTTTGTTCCATAGCGCCCTGTATCGATAGGAAGGACAGGCATCAACACACCCAAGAGCATGTTAGCACACTACTCCTTTAAAGATTAGGCTTTTACCAGTCTCCATCATATTCTTACAGTGGAGACATGAATGGGCTCTTTGGTTGCAGTTGTGAGTAAAAGGGGGAAAAACGTCTTCGACAGAGTTGCCACTATGCTTGAAGTATTGAAACATCGAGGTTCAGACGCCTTCGGAATAGCGTCATCTTCCTCTCTTGTGTCGGGGTCTACTCTAATCAACATCCAGGAAGCAGCATTCAATTCCCCCAGTTTGATAGGTCATGGTCTAGCTAGAAACTCGTCAACCAAAACAAGTCAACCTGTGAGAACCAGAGATTCTACGCTAGTCTTCGAAGGTCAGGTGTTTCCAATTCCACAAGAAGGTTCAGTGAATCTCATCAAGGAAGAACTCAGAAACATCGAAGGAATAAAGAACAAAGCAGTACATGTTATTCAAAGATTTAGTGGAGCATATACTTTTGCAATTGCCGAAAACAATAAGATAGTGGCTGGACGTGATCCCCTCGGAGTTTACCCTCTTTACATTGGAGAAAGCAAAGACTACTATGCCATAGCTACAGAACAAAAGGCTCTCTGGGAGATTGGCATAACAGAAACGAGACCATTTCCCCCTGGACACTTAGCACTAATCAACAAAAAAAGGCTCAGCTTTGAAACTGGAAGGACTATGACTCAGCCCCCGATGCAAGAATTAGGAATGGAAGCTGCCGCTAGACAACTAAAAAACCTATTGCTCCGGGCAACAGAGGATTATACTTCCGACATCAGAGATGTGGCAATAGCATTCTCTGGAGGGTTGGACAGCAGCGTAGTTGCCTCGTTAGCCGCACTGTGCAATCTTGAAGTCCACCTGATCTACGTAACGCTTGAAGGACAAAAAGAAACTGCCTTTGCAGAGCAAGCTGCAGACTCTTTGAGTCTACCTCTTCGACTCGTAGAATACTCCCTCGAAGATATTATAGAGATATTGCCTAAAATTGTATGGTTAATCGAAGAATCTAGTGCGGTCAACGTTGCCATTGCATTGCCAATGTTCTGGATTGCTGAACAAGCTTCTAAACATGGCTTCAGCTTCCTAGCTAGCGGACAAGGGGCTGATGAGCTTTTCGGAGGGTATCACCGATACCTTCAAGACTACACGAAACATGGCTTGGCTGGCTTGCGGAAGAGATTGGTCAGCGATGTAGAATTATCGGCAGATATAAACTTCCCAAGAGACAACAAAGTTTGCGCTTATCATAAAGTAGAGTTGAGAATGCCTTTTGCAGACTGGAATGTAACTCGGTTTTCATTAGGTCTTCCAGCCAAGCTGAAGGTAGCCTCACAGAAAGACACGCTTCGAAAAAGGGTGTTGAGGAAGATGGCAGAAGACCTTGGACTTCCAAAGAAGATAACCGAGAAAGCTAAGAAAGCCATTCAATACACTACGGGAGTAAATCAGGCAATTAGGAAGATTGCTAAAAGTGAAGGTTTAAGTCTCAGGGAGTACGTGCAAGCAATCTTCTTGAAGGAGCTGGAGAGAACTCGGTAGATGGCGAATACAGCTTTGATTTTTACGCCAAAATACTACAAACACAAGACTGGACCAAGACATCCAGAGACACCAATGCGACTCAAAGCCATAATAAGGGAACTTAAGAGATTAGACCCCCATCTTGTTGCAGGCAGACTCAAAAAGGTTACCCCGAATGCCGTTGACATCGAAGATTTAGAATTAGTTCACACCAAAGAACACGTTCAACTTGTAAAGCGCGTGTGCGAACAGGGAGGCGGTTTACTTGACTTAGGTGACACAGTTGTTTCACCAGAGAGCTTTGAGGTAGCCCGCCTTGCCGTGGGCGGAGCGAAGAAAGCTGTAGATCTGGTTTCGAGTGGCAAAGTCAAGAATGCCTTCGCCTTGATTCGCCCTCCAGGTCATCACGCAGGTCCGTATTATGCTATGGGTTTCTGTCTATTCAACAACGTGGCTATTGCAGCCTCTCACCTGATCAAAGATCTAGGGTTCAAACGCATTTTGATCATAGATGTTGATGCCCATCACGGTAATGGAACGCAGGAGATCTTCTACAACTCGAGGAAAGTTCTCTATGTAAGCTTGCACGAGGATCCTCAAGAGTTTCCCGGAGTGGGGTTTTTGGACGAAGTTGGAGAAGGTGAAGGATTAGGATACAATGTCAATATTCCTCTTCCTTTCGGAACAGGTGACAAAGAATACCTGCAAGCTTTTGACAGCATTGTTGTTCCAATTGCGAGACAGTATACTCCCCAGTTCATCTTGGCTTCCGTGGGGTATGATGGTTACTTCAAGGATCCAGTGGCTAAGTTGAATCTCTCAGCTTCCTGTTACAGTGCTATTTTCGAGAGAATTCTCAACCTCGCCTCAACATACTGTGAAAATAGGTTTGTTGCTCTTTTGGAAGGTGGATATAACATCAGGCAACTGGGGAAACTTGCAGTTTCCACAATCGCAAAGATGGCGGCTTTTCCCTACTCCACTAAGAATGCAGACAGAGCGCGTCCATCTGACTTGAAAGCAGAAAAATATGCAAGAAAAACTATAGAAATGGTAAAGGAAGCCCAATCAGCGTTTTGGAGCTTGTAGTTCTAAGTGTCTATTCGATGACTTCTATTGCGCCATTGGGACAGGATACTTCACATGCTTTGCAGACTATGCATTCTTCTTGCTTAACAGGCACAGCCTTTTCGTCTTTGATTTCATACACCTCTAAAGGGCATGTATCGACACATGTGCCACATCCATTGCATTTTTCCAGATCAACCTTTATTTCAACCATGATTTATTTGCCTCTCAGTTTAGAAGGTAAATGAAGGGAATGTTGGAAAATAAAAGTGTTTGGGAAAACTTCTTTCGTGGGTGTTACTCTCTCAGCCTCAGGAGAACTCCATCAATCGTTGTCCTTGCCCTTTCTTGCCTTCGCAAATCGTCTTCTAAAAGTCGGCGGTAAGTTTGCGCTGAGATGCCTCCTCGTTTGAATCGAACCTCAATTCGTTTAATGTCTGCTTCAATGTTTTCAAGTTCTACTTCTGCTACTTCTAGTTGTCTCATAATATCCGCGTACTTCGCCCCGCCACTTATTACCCTATGACGCAGAACTGCCAATTTCTTGGTAAGCGTCGAAACTTGATTTTCCAAGGTCGTTCTTCTAATCTTGTAACGTCGCCGAGAGATCTTTCCTTTCTTCGCTTGTTGTTTTGTCGCTTCAATCTCTGAGCTGGTTCGTTTTCTCCCTTCATAAATCTCTACAAACTCGTCTAGTATCTTACGGGGAACTAATACTATCGAAACGGTTTTTGGTCCTCTCGGTCTTTGCCAAGCAAAGGCGACGACGAAGCCTATTATTACTATAGTTGTAGCCCAAAGAGTAGGTCTGAAGGATGCCCAGAAGACGGAATATGTATAAGTAAAACTCCATGCGTCGTTTTGGAGCCAAGTTATGTTGGAGAGTGAAAGGGTAATGCTCTCTTGGAAGATATCCTTCTCAATGTTGAATATTTGTTGGGGGAAGGACTGTAAATCTGCACCTTCTGGAAAAACGATCTTTAGCGTGAAGGTTTTAGGTGCCATCTGCAGATTTTCAAGAAGGCTGAGGTTCAACTTGTAGCTTTTAGCCTCTGCTTTGAAGAGGGTGCTTCTCATGTCAAGTCTGTAATTCAATCTGAAGCTTTTGGTTTCGTCAATTCCCAGGTCTAGAGCTATCTCGTAAGTGTTGTTCTCAAAAGCATCGATGTTAAGGCTTAAGGGTTCTCCTCGTTCGTTGAAAGCTGCAACGTTTTCTGCGTCGTCTGGGAGTCTTATCCTTATCTTACTAATTGGGAATGCAGTCTTACTCTTCATAAGGATCAATTCAGACACGTATATGTGGCCTTTTGCGTCGACTACTACCTCTCTGCTAAGTTTGTCTATTGAGAAGCAGGCAAACCTGTAGTCAGATTCGGAGACGAAGCTGACTAAGCCAGATACTCGTGCGAAGCTGGGAATGGCTTTAGTGTAGTTGAGGTGGTAACGTTCCCCTTCCTCGGTGGCAGTGAAGGGCAGATCATCTGGGACGAAAGTTGTGTTTTCAGGTAAAATAATTGTTACAGTACATGTTGTGGCATAGGCAAGGCTTGGATAGAGGGGGAAGTCTGCTGTGAACAAATACTCTCCTGTTGCATTGATAATTCTTGTCGAAGATTGAATTAGATCTGAAAACACAAAAACTACTGTAAGATCAAAGGACTCGCCATCATAGATCAACTCACTAACTTCGTCGGAGAAAGACACGGTTATACCATAGTAACCTATTGCGCCTATCCCTGTGTCAAAGTTTACATCTAGTTGTTTGCTGGAGTCTTGGGCGTTATAGGCAATGGCAAAGAGAAAGTTCGCTTTATATTCTAGCGGAAACCCTATTGAGAATTCTTCAATTATTGCATTCTCTGTCACTGGAGATATTCGTATTGTATCGTTAATGAGAAGAAGTCCTCCATAAACAGGTGTAATCACGTGATCCACTTTGTCAACTTGAACTTGGGG
>Ga0114919_10004235_pt1 | contig 11513 bp, 15 predicted proteins | sample BlataG_FD_88682 | JGI IMG/M metagenome (GOLD analysis project Ga0114919, IMG submission 88682) | Deep subsurface microbial communities from Black Sea to uncover new lineages of life (NeLLi) - Black_00105 metaG | ecosystem: Environmental > Aquatic > Marine > Oceanic > Sediment | place: Atlantic...
GTAGAACTATCGGGCTTGGCCACGGGCCAAAGCTCCTGACGATTAAAGGAGCCGAAGAGAGCAACAGCCCAGCCTTTCGGCTCTCTAAGCCGGCAACAAATGCGCCGAACTTCTGTTATTGCCTCTCTGGTGCCATAACCCGGCACGGTGGGTGCCGGTTTTCTGGCATTGCTTCTCCAGGTTGTCCAGCGCCCACGCCCGCCTATAACATGGGCAAATTGGCGCACGCGCCGGGGAGCCAAGAGCTAGCACGGGTCGGAATGCGTAAGAGTTGATCCCTGTCAAAGCCGCTGATTGCTCCGCGCGATGCCATTCCCCCCGCGAAGCAGTTAGGGATGGTCGAAAAGGCGCCTTCGTTGAGCGCCTCCCGCCAAGAAGCCAATGGATATGAAAACAGACGAACAGTCAGACGGTGGAGCGCCGATCGGCGATTTCGAGGCCAACAAGGACCGCGCCAAGCTCTGGTTCGAGACCTTGCGGGACCAGATGCTCACCGCCCTCGAGGCCGTGGAAGACGCCGCCAAAGACGCGCCGGGCTGCGATGGCAAAGAGGCCGGCCGCTTCACCCGCACGCCATGGGCCCGCGAGGAAGGCGGCGGCGGGGTGATGTCGCTGATGTCGGGCCGCGTCTTCGAGAAGGTCGGCTGCCACACCTCGACCGTCCACGGCGAATTTCCGAAGGAGTTCGCCGGCCAAATCCCCGGCGCGAGCGAAGATCCGCGCTTCTGGGCGTCCGGAATGTCCTTCATTGCCCATCCGACCAATCCGAATGCACCGACCGGCCATATGAACACCCGTATGGTGGTCACATCGAAGGGGTGGTTCGGCGGCGGCGGCGACCTGACCCCGGTGCTTAATCGCCGGCGGTCCCAAGAGGACCAAGATTCGCAAGCTTTTCATGCCGCAATGCAGGCCGCCTGCGACGGCCAACCATCGGCCGACTATCCCCGCTTCAAGGCCTGGTGCGATGAGTATTTCTACCTCGCCCACCGCAAGGAGCCGCGGGGCATCGGCGGCATCTTCTACGACTATCTGAACACGGGAGACTGGGAGGCCGACTTCGCCTTCACCCAGGACGTCGGCAAACGCTTCGTCGCCGTCTATTCGGAGATCGTGAGGCGGAACATCGGAACGCCCTGGACCGACGCAGACCGCGAGGAGCAGCTGATCCGCCGCGGCCGCTATGTGGAGTACAACCTGCTCTACGACCGGGGCACGATCTTTGGCTTGAAGACCGGCGGCAATGTCGAGGCGATCCTGTCCTCCATGCCGCCGCTGGTGCGCTGGCCTTAGCCTACCCGCGCACCCCGGCGTACATGAGCGGCGGGGTGGCGGCGTTGGCGGAGGTCGATTCCAGGGCGATGGAGCCGGTGTGCTCGAAATCGGCAAACGGGGCATCGTAGGCGAGGCGGGCCGCGAAGATCGCGAGAGCCGTAAGCACCAGAACCGTAACGATTTTCCACATATCCGCTCCCCTTCCTTCGGCATCGGCGGCGCGTGTTCGCGCTCACCTGATGCTGGGTTTAGGGGTTGGCGGCTGAACCCAATCTGAGGCGGCCGTTCATCTGGCGTTTAGGTTGGGATTTCGGGCGCAAGTTCCCACTTGCCAAGGGGTTCGGCATCGCCCATCTTTCCAGGACCGGGCGCCCAAGGCTTTGGGCGCGGACTTGGAAGACGGCAAGTGACTATCGCGGCTCTACCAGCACGACGACCTTTCCTGACATCTCAAGACGACGAGGGTCTCCCGCTCGCGGGTAGGCCAACGGCCCGTTACGCAAACTTTGAAACGGGAAAGGATTCCCCCAAATGTCTCGTGTGAATGGCACAGTGAAATTCTTCAACCACACGCGCGGCTTCGGCTTCATTCAGCCGGAAGACGGCAGCAAGGACGTTTTCGTCCATGCCTCGGCGCTCGAGCGCTCTGGCATTCCGCCCCTCAACGAGGGTGACAAGGTCTCTTTCGAGATCGAGGACGACCGCCGCGGCCGCGGCAAGCAGGCCGCCAACGTGCAGCTCGCATAAAGCTTTTCAGCGCATCGCTGACCTTGAGAACCGCCGGGCCCCGCCCGGCGGTTTTTTCATGACGGCGAGGTGAGCAGTCCGACCACCGCCCCCGTGAGGCAGGTGGCAAGCGTGCCGGAAATGATCGATTTCGGCGCGAGCGCGACGATCTCGGCCCTGCGCGCCGGGACCATGGTCGAAAGCCCGGCCATGAGAAAGCCCAGACTGCCGAAATTGGCGAAGCCACACAGCGCATAGAGCATGATCAGCCGGGAGCGATCGGACAGGGCGTCCGCCGGCAGCTCCGACAGGCGCACATAGGCGACAAGCTCGGTGAGGATGGTCTTGATACCCATCAGCTCCCCGCCGGTGAGTGCCTCGCGCCACGGCATGCCCATCAGCCAGCAGACCGGCGCCATGACGTAACCCAGGATCCTCTGGAGCGTGATCGCCTCGCCGCCGACCGCCAGCAACAGGCCGAGCCCGGCGTTGACGAGATGAACCAGCGCGATCAGCACGATCAACATGGCGATGATGCTGAGCAGCAGCTCGAGCCCGACGGCCGTGCCCTTGACGATGGCGTCGACCGTGCTTGCGGCGACCGGCTCCGGCGGGTGAAGCGCGGCCTCGGTTTGCCCCTCTTCGGCCTCCGGCACCATGATCTGGGAAATGACCACCGCGGCCGGCGCACTCAGCACCGAGGCGACGATCATTGTCCGGCGGCGTCGGGCACGGCGCCCGACAAGATGGTGGCGTAAAGCACCAGTACCGTCCCCGCGATGCTCGCCATGCCGCCGGTCATCACCAGAAACAGCTCGGACCGCGACAGCGGGAGAGATAGGGGCGGATGAACAGCGGCGCCTCCACCATGCCGACGGAGATATTGGCGGCCGTGGCGAGGCCCGCCGCGCCGCCGATCCGCATGGTCCGCTCAAGCACCCATGAGAAGCCCTTCACCACCACGGGAAGGATGCGCCAATAAAACAGAACCGTAGTGAGCACGCTCGTCACGAGAACGATCGGCAACGCCTGAAACGCCAGCACGAAATCCGAGCCCGGCGTCTTCGGATCGAATGGCAGCGGGCCGCCGAGATAGCCAAAGACGAAGGCCGTGCCGGCGCGGCTGGCGTCCGCGACCGCGAGAAACGGCGCGTTGGCGAGCGTGAAGAACGCGCTGACCGGCGGCACTTTCAGACAAAGCAGCGCGAGCGCGATGGTGACGCCCACACCAAGCGCCGCGTGGCGCACCGAGACGGCGGCGTGACGCTCGCTCAACGCGAAAGCAAGGCCGAGCAGCGCCAGCACGCCCAAGCCCGATTGCAGTGTCAGCACCCCGCCCCTCTTTGTCCGAATCCTTGAACCCCCGGGCGAGCTTAGACACGTTTCCGGCGCCGCGCCAAAGACCAGAGCGCCGCAGGCGTCTCGCATGCGTGACCCGGAACTTAGGCCCCCTGAATCCGTTCAGGCTCGGTTCATCTTTACGGCTCTAAATTGCCTCAAAGCGGGGGCAAAAATCTCGCTTCACCCTATCCCTGAGGGAACCCTCCATCTGTGTGACGCGCCCTGGCGTCTCACGTTTAAGGAACGCAAACGATGGGTAAGACAACCTTCACAGCACTGATTGCTGCGCTTGTCGGGCTCTTCGCCCTGACGCTGGCCGCACCGGCGGAAGCCGGCCGTGGTCATGGAAATGGCTGGAAAGGCGGCGGCGGTGGCCGCTATGTCCAGAACAACTATTATGGTGGTCGTGGATATGGCCGCGGATACCGCCGTGGCGGCGGCGACAGTCTTGCGGCCGGGCTAATCGGCTTCGGCGTCGGCGCCATCGTCGGCAGCGCGCTCACCCCGCGCGAGGTCTATGTGGCCCCACCGCCTCCTCCCCGGCCCCGGCCGGTCTATACAAACGCTGGCTACGGGCCGCCGGCCTGGACACCTGACTGGTACTCGTATTGCTACTCGCGCTACCGGAGCTTCAACCCGAATACCGGCACCTTCGTCGGATATGACGGCTACGAGCACTTCTGCCGCTAGCGCAGGACACGCGAAAGGCATAAGCGGCCCGCCGGAATCAGCCCTGGCGGGCCGTTGCTTTGGCGTCACAGCATGCCCGTGGGGGCGTGCCTTGGGCGCGCTTCGCTGCCCCACCGGAATCCTCTTAACCTACGGTTTTGACGAGACGTTTACCCCTGCGTCAACTGGGCCCGCCCCAAGGTGGCTTTGTGCCTTGAACGTGTCCCCGCGACGGCGCAAAGTTGTTGCGCTCCGAGATGAGTCCAACGCGCGGCCACAAAGCGCTTGCCGGTCGCCGTATCTTCGTGTCTAGACGAAACAAAGGACTCTAGAAGGCTCATGACATCGATTACCGCCGAACCCGAGATCAAAGAAACCTCCCGCGACCAGCCGAACGCACCCGCCGACCGGGACGCGCTTCTTAAGATCAGGCCCTATCAGGGCATGGTGGCCTGGCCGACCGTGATCCTCGCCGCGGGCATCGCCGCCTCCTTCGCGCTCGTCTGCACACTAGGCACGATCGGTATCATCCCGCTTTGGGTCGGCCTGATCCTCAACACGCTGATCCTCTACGCCGACCAGACGCCTCTCCATGAGGCCTGCCACGGCAACATCGCAGGCAAGGATTCAAAGTACCTGTGGCTCAATCATCTGGTGGGCTTCGTCTGCGGCTCGATACTGCTGCACGAGTATAAAGCCTTCCGCTACATGCATCTCGCGCACCACCGCGACACCAACGATGCGGAGCTCGATCCGGATCACTGGGTGGCGGTGAAGGGGCCGTTCAAGGTGGCGTGGCGCTGCCTCACCATCGTATTCTGGTATCATCGGTTTTTCTGGAAGCACATCGCCTTCCACGCCCACATCCCGGGCATGCGGCCGCTGGCCATCCACATCGTCGTCATGCACGCGCTCTACTACGGGCTGGCGCTGGGTCTGTCGGTGATGGGCTACTGGCGCGAAGTCCTGATGCTGTGGATCTTCCCGCACATCCTCGCCTCGGCGCTGATCATCTACTTCTTCGCCTATCTCACCCATAAGCCCCACGAGATTCACGAGCGCTATCGCGACACCAACATCTTCTGGGTGCGGGGCAAGATCATCGAGCCGGTCGTGAACTGGCTCTATCTGTTCCAGAACTTCCACCTCATCCATCACCTCTTCCCGCGGATCCCGTTCTACCTCTACGGCAACGCCTTCCGCGATCTGAAGCCGGTTTTGGATCGAGAGCATGCGCATATTCACGAATACGACTTCGGACCTCACCAGGAGGGGGTCCAGTCGGCGCGCTAGGAAACGCGAAAGAGGGCGTGAAGGTGTCTCATGGTCGGGCTCGTCCCGGCCATGATCGTTTCAGGGGGGCGCTAGCTACCGCTCAAACGTGAGGTCGGCCGGTGAGATCAACACCGAGAACTGCTGGCACCAGATCACCACGCTCGGAAATTTTTTTAGGTCCACGCCCACGGGGATCGCGTAGTTCTGACTGCCCTTGAACGCGCGCAAGCGGCCCAAGTCCACATACATTGTGTCGGTGACATCGCTCGAGGTGCGGATCTCCGCTTTCGGCACGAGATAGACGTGAAAGTCAGGGCCCGGCCCCACTTCGAAGTCTTCGCCGAGGAACACGGTCCGGGGATAGACGCTGACCGTGCCCTTGCCGTAATGGACCGGATCGTTGGGATTGGGCTGAATGAACGTGCCTTTGGCCACAAGCTGGCCGCTCTCGTCCCGTCTCAGCGTCTCCTCGGCGTCCGGCGGCGGGAAGATATACGGGTAGAAGAAAATGCCGAGTACGAAGCCGAACACCAGTCCAAGCAGGCCGCCGGCAAGAAATCCCTTCACCCATCGCCACATATCGCGCCTCCCAATGCCCCGAAGAGCTTAGGAGCTTGCCATGGCAGCGGTGTGATAGCGAGCGCTTGGGCGCGCTCAGTGCAACCGCAGCTCGCCTTCCACGAAGCTGAACTCCGTCGGCGAGATCAGCTTCTTATGCGCCACGCGCACCCGGTAAAGCGGCCCTTCGAGATTGGCGTCCCAAAAGTCCAGAAAATCCGTGAGCTTGGGAAAGCGCGGCGCCATGTCGTAGTCCTGCCAGACATAGCTCTGGAGCAGCTTGGGGTGGTCGGGAAGGCGGTAGAGAATTTCGGCGGTGGTCAGTGAGTAGCCTGCGATCTGGTGAACGAATCCCTGGTCCATCAGTCCCTCGTCCCTTATTGGCCAACGTGTTTTGACTTCTTCAATGCTAAGCACGGGACCGCGTTGCGTCCAGGACATTTATCGAGTTGAATCAGTATCTTGGCAGCAGCCTCAGCGCAGTGCTAATTTTCTGGCACTCTCGCCTTGAAAGTGCCAAGACCCGAATCTACATAGCTGTTGGGCGCGCCCATCCCGGGCCGGCGCCCGATTACATGACAATTTGTCTGGAGGAGAACGCAAGATGAAGTTTCGTCCATTGCATGATCGCGTCGTGGTGCGTCGGATCGACGGGGACGAACGGACCAAAGGCGGCATCATTATCCCGGATACCGCGAAGGAGAAGCCCCAGGAAGGCGAGATTGTCGCCGTGGGCCCCGGCGCGACCGACGAGAAGGGTCAGCTTCAGCCGCTCGATGTGCGGCCCGGCGACCGCGTTTTGTTCGGCAAATGGTCCGGTACCGAAGTCAAGATCGACGGCCAGGACGTGCTCATCATGAAGGAGAGCGACATTCTAGGCGTGCTCGAACAGTCGGGTGCCAAGAAGAAGGCCGCGTAACCAGCTCAAGAAGAAACCCTGCCGCCCCCGGGCGTCGCCGCAAAAGCCGGACCATGGGGTGAGGCTCATAGGAGTAAGAAGACATGTCTGCGAAGGAAGTGAAGTTTTCCCAAGACGCCCGCGAGCGTATGCTTCGCGGCGTCGACATCTTGGCCAATGCGGTCAAGGTCACGCTCGGCCCCAAGGGCCGCAACGTCGTGCTCGAGAAATCCTTCGGCGCTCCCCGCATCACCAAGGACGGTGTGACGGTCGCCAAGGAGATTGAGCTCGAGGATAAGTTCGAGAACATGGGCGCCCAGATGCTGCGCGAGGTCGCCTCCAAGACCGCCGACGAGGCGGGTGACGGGACGACCACCGCCACGGTACTCGCTCAAGCCATCGTCAGAGAAGGTGCCAAGTCCGTCGCCGCCGGCTCCAACCCCATGGACCTGAAGCGCGGCGTGGATCTCGCCGTCTCCAAGGTCATCGAGGCGCTGAAGGAGAAGGCCAAGAAGGTCACCTCCAACGAGGAGATCGCCCAGGTCGGCACCATCTCCGCCAATGGCGACCAGGAGATCGGCCGCTTCATCTCAGAGGCCATGCAAAAGGTCGGCAATGACGGTGTCATCACCGTCGAGGAGGCCAAGAGCCTCGGCACCGAGCTCGAAGTGGTCGAGGGCATGCAGTTCGACCGCGGTTACATTTCGCCCTACTTCATTACCGACGCCGACAAGATGCGCGTCGAGCTCGAGAACCCCTACATTCTCATCGACGAAAAGAAGCTCTCCAACCTTCAGTCCATGCTGCCGCTGCTCGAAGCGGTGGTGCAGTCGGGCCGGCCGCTTCTCATCATCGCCGAGGACGTCGAAGGCGAGGCCCTGGCCACGCTCGTGGTCAACAAGTTGCGCGGCGGCTTGAAGGTCGCGGCCGTAAAGGCGCCGGGCTTCGGCGATCGCCGCAAGGCCATGCTGCAGGACATCGCTGTCCTGACGGGCGGCCAGGTCATTTCCGAGGACCTCGGCATCAAGCTCGACAACGTGACCCTCGACATGCTCGGCCAGGCGAAGAAGATCGTCATCACCAAGGATGACACCACCATCGTCGATGGCGCCGGCAAGAAAAAGGATATCGAGGGGCGCGTCGCCCAGATCCGTCAGCAGATCGAGGACACCACCTCGGACTACGACCGCGAGAAGCTGCAAGAGCGGCTGGCGAAGCTCGCCGGAGGCGTTGCCGTGATCAAGGTCGGCGGCGCGACCGAGACCGAAGTGCGGGAGAGGAAGGATCGCGTCGACGATGCGTTGAACGCGACCCGCGCGGCCGTCGAGGAAGGCATCGTTCCCGGTGGCGGCGTGGCGCTGCTTCGTGCGTTGAAGGCGCTCGACACCCTCAAGGGCGCCAACGAGGACCAGAAGATCGGCGTCAATATCGTGCGCCGCGCCCTTCAGGCACCGCTGCGCCAGATCGCCGAGAATGCCGGTGAAGACGGCGCGGTGGTCGTGGGCAAGATCCTCGACAAGGACGAGTATAACTTCGGCTACAACGCCGCGACCGGCGAGTATGGCAACCTGGTCAAGGCCGGCGTCATCGATCCGGCCAAGGTTGTGCGGACCGCGCTCCAGGATGCGTCGTCCATCGCCGGCCTGCTCATCACCACCGAGGCCATGGTCGCCGAGCTGCCGAAAAAGGGTTCTCCCGCCATGCCTGGCGGCGGCGACATGGGTGGCATGGGCGGTATGGGTGGCATGGGCTTTTAGTCGCGTAGCGTTCAGTTGCGTATGCCGTGGTAAGCGTAGGTTGCGTCGCGTCAGTTGCGTCCCTGCGTATCAGTACCCCAAGAGTATGGAGCCGCGCCCTCCCTGGGCGCGGCTCTTTTCTTATGTGCGCCCGACGAAGTTGCGCTACGCATACGGCCATGCCGAATTCCAAGCAGCCCAATAAGCAAGGCCGCATTCGCGCCGGCGTCGGCGGCTGGGTCTATGCGCCGTGGCGCGGAGTCTTCTATCCCAAAGGTCTCAGACAGGCCGACGAGCTGGCCTATGCCTCAAGCCACCTCACCTCGATCGAGATCAACGCCACCCATTACCGGCTGCAAAGCCCCAAGAGCTTCAACAAATGGGCCGACACCGCACCGGACGGCTTCGTCTATTCGGTCAAAGGTCCGCGTCTCGTCACCCAGCAGAAGGTGTTGGCGGCGACCGGCAGCTTCGTTGCCCGGTTTTTCGACTCAGGGCTCGCCGAACTGGGTAACAAGCTCGGGCCGGTGCTGTGGCAGTTCGCGCCCTTCAAGACATTCGACGAAGCCGACCTCGCCAAGTTCTTCGAGCATCTGCCGCATGAACTGAACGGGCAAAAGCTCAATCACGTGATCGAGGCACGCCACGCCAGTTTCCAGGATCCCGCCTTCATCGGCTTGCTGCGCGATCACAACGTTTCACCGGTCTATGTCGACAACGAAGATTATCCCTCGATCGCCGACGTCACCGGCGACGTCGTCTACGCGCGCCTCCAACGCGGTGATGACACCATCGAGACCGGTTACCAGCCGAAAAACATCGATGCGTGGGCGGACCGCGCCAAAGTCTGGGCCGCGGGCGGCATGCCTGACGATCTGCCGGTGGTGGATGCGTCGCACGCACCCGCCCCCAAGCCGCGCGACGTGTTCGTCTATTTCATTCATGAGGGAAAGCTGCGGGCACCCGCCGCCGCCATGGAGCTGATTGCCCGGCTGGACTAAGACGTGGTGAGAGCCTTTGCCCTGACGAGAAGCTGCTCCCGGTCTTGCGTGAACCCGCCGTCGATCCATTGCTGTTCGACCGCGCGCAACATGGCGCCGACCTCCGGTCCCTTGAAGTCGCCGAGCGCGGTGATGTCCGGACCACGCAAGGGAAACTCGGGCGCCTGCCATCGTTCAGGCAGCGCAAGTGCGCGTTGCCAATCGGGATCGTCGGGCCGCGCGCCGCGTGTGGCCCATGAAAGCAGAACCTGCGCTCCGTAAGCCTCCGGCCCAAGGCGATAGAGCAGCCGCTTCGCGGCACCCTCCTCCGGCAGCGCGGGGTCGAATGTCTCCTCGGCGCCGCACAACAGCATGGCCTGCTCGGCATTCGACAACTTGAAGCGGGCGGCAAGGCGGGCTGCGTCTTCGGCCACGAACACCGAAAGCGCGGCAAGCCTCAAAATCGCATTCGGGTCGCGGCCCGCACCATCCTCGATGGCGATCAACCGCGCCAGCCGGTCGAGCCGCGGCGCGCTGCCGAGGATGTCGCTCAACAGCCCGAAGTCGAACACGGACTCGATCGCCGCAAAAGCCTTCGGCGCCACCAGGAGACGCTTCAGCTCGGCTGTGACACGCTCGGCCGAAAGCTGCGCCAGCCCGCCACGCTGCCGCACGCACGCGGTGAGCCCCTCCTCGTCGAGCGGTTGCTTGCCATAATAGGCGTTGAACCGGAAGAAGCGGAGAATGCGCAAATAGTCTTCTTCGATGCGCGCTTCCGCCTCGCCGATGAAGCGCACGCGTCCCTCGGCCAAGTCCGCGTAGCCGCCGAGCGGGTCGTAGACGGTGCCGTCGGGCGCCGCATAGAGCGCGTTCAGCGTGAAGTCGCGGCGCTGCGCATCTTCCGCCCAGTCTTTCGTGAACGCGACCTTGGCGTGACGGCCGAACGTCTCCACGTCACGGCGCAGCGTCGTGACCTCGAACGGCACGCCGTCGGCGACGACCGTGACCGTGCCATGGGCGATGCCCGTGGGGATCGCCTTGAGGCCGGCCTTACGCGCCAGCGCCATGACTTTGTCCGGCACCGCCGTGGTCGCGAAGTCGATATCAAGCACGGGACGTTCCAGCAGTGCATCCCGCACGGCGCCGCCCACCGCGCGGGTCTCGATGTCGCTACCCGACAAGGCCGCGAACACGCGCATGGTTTCCGGCTGCTTCAGCCAGGCGGCGTCCTTCAGCGAAGGCGGCGCTTCGGTGCTGGGCGTGTCGTGCTCGGCCATGACACCTCTGTCGTCAATCGATGCCGCCGGGTTTGATCACGCCATCTTCGATGACCGGCGGATGGTAAATGCCGCCGCGTTCGCCGCCCGAGAATTGCACGAGCGTCGCCATAACGACGAACAGCAGACCAAGCCCCGCCGCCAGCAACCAGAAGATCGGCGCGCTTTGCCACAGAGTGGCGGGCGCGGCGCCCCTGATCCAGACCATGTAGCCCGCGTAGATCAGGAACGGCAACGCAAACAGCAGGATATCGATGAAGGCGATGCGCAACATCGCGTCAGACTTCTCCCCGGCAAGCATGTTGTTTTGCCGAGACCTTAGCCGCGCGCGCCCGACAAAGCGAGAGCGCTTCAGTCCTCCGCTTCAGTCCTCCATGGGAAACGCGAAGAAGGCGCCCCCACTCCACACGCCAGCGCCCTGCTTGGTTTCTACTGCAAGCTCCGTCAGTTCGTAGTAAACTGCGCGCGCGAGTTGCGCGGTCAGACCGTCGCGCACCTCCACATAAGGCGCGTGCCCGCCGCCCGGCTTGGCCCGGAATCCAATCGGGTGCCCCGCATCGGCGGTCACCACGTCTCCCACATTGGTCTCGAAGGTGAGGCGTTGATCCTCGCCGTGGCCTTCGCGGGTCATGGCGACTGCAAGAAAAGGCTCGCCCTCGACGTCGATGGGCACCTTCTCCACAGGCGTGACGAGATAGAAGCCGTCGTCTTCCCGGCGCAGCACGGTGGAGAACAACTTGACGAGAGGCTTTCGGCCGATGGGACTTCCCTGGTAATA
>Ga0114919_10004236_pt1 | contig 11509 bp, 13 predicted proteins | sample BlataG_FD_88682 | JGI IMG/M metagenome (GOLD analysis project Ga0114919, IMG submission 88682) | Deep subsurface microbial communities from Black Sea to uncover new lineages of life (NeLLi) - Black_00105 metaG | ecosystem: Environmental > Aquatic > Marine > Oceanic > Sediment | place: Atlantic...
ATCGAAACGGTCGAGCACCCCTCCGTGACCGGGGATCGTCGCGGATGCGTCCTTTATCTTCACGTCCCGCTTTATCATCGATTCGACGAGGTCTCCGAGCTGCCCGATGATCGAGGAAATGAGCGCGAGCCCCACTGCATGGAAGACACTCAGATAGGGAGCGAGGGTCAACCGCACGACGAGACTGCCGATTATCGAGAAGATCACTCCTCCAAGAACGCCCTCCACCGTCTTGCCGGGCGATATCTTGGGGAATATCTGGTGCTTGCCAAACCGTATTCCGACGAAGAAGGCACCGGTATCGTAGCACCAGGTCAGGACGAAGACGACCATAACGAAGGAGAATCCGAGCGAGTAATCGAGTCCCTTCAGATGGGGAAGCTCCCTCAGCAGGATGAGATGGCTGCCGAGCCATGCAACATAGAAGACGCCGAATATCGTCACCGAGATGTGGTAGACAGCGAGTCCCTTCTCCCTGCGCGCCAGTTCGAGCGTCATGATACCGATGAATATCACGCTGAGGAAGAAGTTGGCATAGACGCCCTGCTGGAAAAAGACATACCACGAGAGGGCTAGACCGCTCAGGATCCCGAGCGCCTTGTAGGGCCTCAGACCCTTCGCCTCCATCATCTTGTAGAATTCCCAGAGTCCGATGAGGATTATCATGTCGATGAGGGCGAGATAATAGAAGCCGCCTCTCTTTGCGATGATGAAGAGGCAGGGCAGGAAGATGACGGAGGCCAACACCCTCTTTGCTACGGACCCGCCGCGGTTCCACCTTTTGTTTTCCGGTTCAAAGGATCTCTGATCGTTCATCTGTTCTTGATCGCTCCGAATCGCCGCTCGCGGGCGAGATACTCGCGGATCGCCCAAAATAGGTGTTCTTCCCTGAAATCGGGCCAGAGCACCTCCGTCACGACGATCTCGGCGTACGCGAGCTGCCATAGGAGAAAATTGCTTATCCGTAATTCCCCGCTCGTCCGGATGAGCAGATCGGGATCGGGGAGATCGAACGAGTAGAGGAAGGTGCTGAAGGTCTCCTCGTCGATATCGTCGGGACCCACCTCTCCCCGTACGACCGCCCGGGCCAGCGCCCGCGCGGCATCCGCGATCTCGGCCCTGCCTCCATAGCTGAGACAGAGGTTCAATACCATGCCGTCGTTACCGGAGAGCTTGTCGATGGTGTCGTTGAGCGCCTTCAGCGTTCCCTTGGGAAGCATATCGAGCCTTCCCATGGCCCGGAGACGAATGTTGTTCTCATTCAGCTCGAGGTACTCGGAATAGAGCACCTCCTTTAGGAATCGCATGAGCCCGCTCACCTCGGGTCTCGGGCGGCGCCAGTTCTCGAGGGAAAAGGTATAGAGGGAGAGAACGGAGACATCGAGTTTGGCGCATGTACGGACGATCGTGCGGACCGATTCGCGGCCAGCCTTGTGCCCGGCGAGCCGAGGAAGGTTGCGCTTCTTCGCCCATCGCCCGTTCCCGTCCATTATGACGGCGATGTGGCGGGGTAGCCCCGGCGTGCGTTTCAGCTCCTCTATCTCGTGCTCGATGCTCTTCATACTCTTCCTCGACACGACTCAGAACTCGAGGATCTCCTTCTCCTTCGCGGCGAGCACGCCCTCGAGCTCCTTGATCGATTCGTCGGTGATATCCTGGATCTCATTGTGGTAACGGTGATGCTCGTCCTCGGAGATCTCATGGTTCTTCTCGAGCGTTTTCAGCTTTTCGTTGGCGTCCCTTCTGATGTTCCTCACAGCGACCTTCGCATCCTCGATCAGGCTCTTGACGGTCTTGACGAGCTCGTGTCTTCGCTCCTCGGTGAGGGCGGGGAGTGGTATGCGGATGAAGTTACCGTCGCTGTGGGGATTGAGTCCGAGCCCAGAGGCCTGGATCGATTTCATGATCTCCGCTATGAGCGGCTTCTCCCATGGCTGAACCGTTATAAGCTTCGAATCCGGAACAGAGATGTTCGCCACCTGCTTGAGAGGCACCATGGCCCCGTAATAATCGATCTTTATCGTATCGAGCATTGACGGGGTGGCTTTCCCGGTCCTGATGGTGGCCAGCTCGGCCTCAACCATCTCGAGCGACTTCTTCATGTGCTGTTCGGTTTCGTCGAAAATCGAATCGACAGAATCCATCACCTACCTCCTCAACATACGATAGTTCCGAGTGGTTCCCCTTCGAGAATTCTCTTCAGATTTCCTTCATCAACGATATTGAAAACGATTATCGGAATTGCATTCTCCCTGCAGAGCGTTACAGCCGTCGCATCCATAACCCGAAGATCATCCTTGAGGACATCGATGTAACTGAGCTCCCTCAGCATCTTCGCGTCAGGATTCCGGAGCGGATCGCTGTTGTAGATACCGTCGACCTTGGTCCCCTTGAAGAGTGCATCAGCCTTGATCTCCGCAGCCCGCAGGGCCGCGGCGGTATCGGTCGTGAAGAACGGATTCCCCGTTCCGCCGGCAAGTATGACGAGCCGGCCCCGGGAAAGATGCTCGAGCGCACGCCTCCGAATATATGGCTCGGCGAACTGTTCCATCTTGATAGCCGTCATGACCCGGGTATCTACTCCGAGCCGCTCGAGAGCGCTCTGAAGAGCGATGGCGTTTATGATCGTGCCGAGCATCCCCATGCAATCCGCGGCGGCGCGGTCCATGCCCTGCTGACTCACGCCGTATCCCCTCACGATGTTGCCTCCGCCGATGACCACGGCTATCTCGGTGCCCGTCTCGCGGGCCGCCTTCAACTCGCCCGCGAACCGCTCAACGTTATTGAAATCGACACTGACCGCCTCCCCCCCGAGGGCCTCACCGCTTACCTTCAAAAGCAATCTCTGTATATGGAGTTGCTTCCTCATGGGGAACTCCTTCCATAAAAACGCGCAGGAGAAATGCTCTCCTGCGCGAAGATGGCGCTCACGATGCCGATCTCTTCCTTCCCCTCGCCGTTCAGGATACGTCCTCTCCAAGCTGGAAGCGGGCAAACCGCTTGACCACGATATTCTCGCCGAGCTTCGCTATCGTCGCCTTGAGCAGATCCTCCACGGTCTCCTTATCGTTCTTCACGAAGGGCTGCTCCAGCAGGCAGACTTCATGATAGAACTTCTCAAGCTTCCCTTCAACAAATTTATCCACAACGTTTTCCGGTTTACCGCTCGAGAGCGCCTGTTTCCTGAATATCTCGCGTTCACGCTCGACGACATCCTCGGGCAGTTCCTCGCGTTTCACGGTAAGAGGCGATGAGGCGGCGACTTGCATCGCGATGTTCTTTCCCAGTTCCTGGAAATCATCGGTCCTGGCCACGAAGTCGGTCTCGCAATCCACCTCGACGAGAACGCCGAGTTTCGCTCCTGGATGTATATAGGAAATAACGCTTCCCTCTCTCGTTTCCCGGCCCACCCGTTTCGCAGCGGCCGAGTGCCCCTTCTCCCTCAAAAACTTAATCGCCTTCTCGACGTCGCCGCCGGTCTCCACGAGGGCTTTCTTGCAATCCATCATACCGACACCCGTGCGGTCCCGCAGGTCCTTGACGAGTTCAGATGTGATCTTCATTCATATCTCCTTTGATGCTCAGGAATCCCCGGCCTTGTCGTTCTTCCCATGTTTCTCCTTCTTTTCCACGGATTTCCGGCCTGCGCCTTTCGGCTTTGCAGCCTCTTCCCGTCTCTCCTTCGCCCCGCTCTCCCTGGAAGGCTCCGGGCGTTTCTTCGTCTTGTCCGCAAGGAACTCCTTGCTCTTCATATATCTGCCCCTGCCCTCGATGATCGCATCCGAAAGCACCTTGGTGAAGAGCTTCACGGATCTGATCGCATCGTCGTTGGCCGGGATCGGATAATCGAGCTCGTAGGGATTGCTGTTCGTATCGACGAGTCCGATGATGGGTATTCTGAGCTTTCTCGCCTCCCTGATGGCGATCGCCTCCTTCTTCGTATCGAATACGATGACGCAGGCGGGCAATTTGTTCATGCTCCGTATCCCGGCGAGCACCTTGAGGAGCTTCTTTTTGCTCTTCTCGACATCGAGCCGCTCCTTCTTCGACAACTGCTCGATGCGGCCGTCCTTCTCCATCGCCTCGAGGTCGTCGAGGCGGTCTATGCTCAGTCTGATAGTCTTGAAATTGGTGAGGGTCCCGCCGAGCCAGCGCTCGTTCACATAGAACATTTCACAGCGTTCGGCGTCCTCCCTGACACTGTCCTTCGCCTGTCTCTTCGTCCCGACGAAGAGCGCCGTTTTCCCCTCCGCGGCCAGGCTGGAAAGCGTCCCATAGGCACGTTCGAGACTTTCTAGGGTCTTGCGAAGATCTATGATGTATATGCCGTTGAACTCTTTAAAAATATAGGGCTTCATCTTGGGGTCCCAGCGTCTCGTCTGGTGCCCAAAATGAACGCCCGCTTCTAGCAAATCCTTGATGTTGACGTTCACTGCACGTACTCCTTTCGGTTCATCCTCCATCCCTTCCCATAGTGGCCCAATCCATTTTCAGATGGACACCGGGGACCACGTAAAAGGGATGTGTGTCGATTGGGAACTATCTCTTGGAGAACTGGAACTTCTTTCTCGCACCGGGCTGTCCGTACTTCTTACGTTCCTTCTCCCGTGGATCTCTCGTGAGGAAACCACCGTCCTTCAGCGCCTTCTTGTTCAATTCGTCGTGAAGCAGAATCGCCCTCGCGATACCCAGTTGCAGTGCTCCCGCTTGGCCCGACAGACCGCCGCCTTTCACGCTCGCCTTCACATCGAACTTGGCGGTCGAGTTAGTCGTCTCGAGCGGCTGCTTGACGAGCAGTGCAAGGCTGTCACGTTTCAAATACTCACGCAGTCCTTTGCCGTTTACCGAGATCTTGCCGTTTCCCTCCACGAGGAACACACGGGCTACCGATGATTTTCTCCGGCCTACGGCGTGTAACACCTCTTTCGTCAAAAAATTCACCTCCTTCCTGGATCTTTAATTCCGTTCTCGGATACGGGCGCTTCCGTGCTTCCCGCCCCCTCGCCTAGAGCTCGAGCTCGGCGGGTTCCTGGGACTCGTGCGGATGACCGGGGCCTCCGTAAACCTTCAGCTTCTTCAGGAGCCTCCTGCCCAGGCGATTCCGGGGCAGCATGCCCTTGACCGCATTTCTAACAGCGAAGGTCGGGTCCTTCTCCATGGCCTCTGTGAAGCTTGTGAGCTTCAGCCCGCCGGGATACCCGGTGTGCCGCCAGTATACCTTGTCTTCCCGTTTCTTTCCTGTGACGCGGACCTTCCCGGCATTGACGACGATCACATAATCGCCGCAGTCCATGAAGGGCGCATATCCAGGATTGTTCTTGCCGCGAAGCACAGTCGCCACCCTCGTCGCCAGGCGGCCGAGCGTCTTGCCGCTGGCATCGATGACGTACCAGCTCTTGTTCAGCTGGTCCGGCTTTAATATGGTGGTTTTCTGCATTACATTCCTCCAACAGACTTAGAATCTCGTACGCGAAATATCGAAATATATACCCATCGCCCCCCGCTGTCAAGACGCGTTAATCACTTATATTAACCGATATCGAGGCCGATGTCAAACGGGAGTGGCCCTCATCGCCGCGCCCGGCGCGATAGATCGGCGATTTTCCCCGTATCGGGGCGCTCGATGACGCCGAACTCCGTTATTATGGCTGTGATTAGCCCGGCAGGCGTCATGTCGAATGCCGGATTGTAGGCCTCTGTACCTTCGGGAGCGGTTCTCACGCCGGCGAAGCGCGTGACCTCGTCCGCCGGTCGCTCCTCGATCGGAATCAGCGAGCCCGACTGCAGGTCGGTGTCGAAAGTCGACCAGGGGGCGGCCACGTAGAACGGCACGCCGAATTTCTCGCAAAGGACGGCGAGCGAGAGCGTCCCGACCTTGTTGGCGACATCACCATTGGCCACTATCCTGTCAGCCCCGACCAGGACCATATCGATCCCGCCCGAGGCGAGAAGAGAGGCCGCGGCAGAATCACAGAGGACCGTCACGTCGATCCCACTTCGCGAGAGCTCCCATGCCGTTAGGCGAGAACCCTGCAGGAGCGGCCTCGTCTCGTCCGCGAAGACCCGGAATCGCCTGCCTGCCTCGTAGGCCGTGTAGAGAAGGGCGAGCGCCGTACCATAGCCGGCCGTGGCCAGCCCGCCCGCGTTGCAGTGGGTGAGTATCCGCATACCCTCCCCGACCAACGGGGCGCCATGCTCTCCGATCGCCCGCTCGATCTCGAGCTCCTCGGCATGGATCCGGAAGGCGGCACCGGCTGAGTTCCGGCACAGCTCGGCCGCGTCCGATCCCACCGCCGCATCGCGCATCCGCTCGAGCGCCCAGAAGAGGTTCGCCGCTGTCGGCCGAGTTTCCGACATCATCCGTATCGACTCCCTGACGGCCGCTTCGAGCGGTTGTAGATCGGCGCCCGTAATCGCACCGCCGACAAGGCCTTCCTCCCTGTCGAACCTGTATCCGGCCGTCCCCGCCGAGACACGCATGAGGTACTCCTCGATCGCGACCAGGACACCGTACGCGGCGGCGATCCCGATGGCCGGGGCCCCCCGTACCCGGAGCGATCTGATCGCCTCCGCCACCCCGCCCGGCGAGCCGAGTTCGAGAATCTCCTCACGTTCGGGAAGCAGCGTCTGATCGAGGATTCGAACCCTTCCCCTTCTGTAATCGATCGTCGGAATGATTCCTTGTCTCATGTCACCCTCTGGATTCCGGCGCCGGCAGCCGGACGGGACTCCCGCCCGGTTGAGCAGTGCGCGCCGGCGGATCATTCGCCTATGATACTGACCCTGACCGTTCTCTTCCTCTTCTTGTTGTCGAATTCCAGAAAGACGACCTGTTGCCACGTCCCGAGCGTCATCGCGCCCCCGGAGACGGGGATCGAGAGCGAAGGCCCTACGAGGGATGCGCGAAGGTGCGAAAAACCGTTGCCGTCGCCCCAGGTCGCATCATGATGATAGGTCGTGCCGGATGGAACGATGCGTTCGAAAAACTCCGGCAGATCCCTGATCAGTCCCGATTCGTACTCGACCGTCGTCACGGCGCCGGTCGAACCGGGCACGAAGACGACGAGCTGGCCGGTCGTAACGCCGCTCTCGGAAAGGGCCGCCTCGATCCTTCCCGTCAGATCGACGATCGTGCCGTCCCCTTCCGTCCGGAAACTTAATGTCTGTTCGTATGTCACCATAGACTCCACCTCGTCCGGCGCATCATGCCCGGGACATATCGCAGAAACCTCACCCCGTGCGCTCGAGCGCCCTGAACATCCTGAAAAGCAGCGCCACGGGGAGCCCCACGACATTGAAATAACATCCCTCGATCCGATCGACAAAGGCCGAAGCGAGCCCCTGGATCGCATAGGCGCCCGCCTTTCCGAACGGCTCGGATGTATCTATGTACCTGGTGATTTCAATGTCCGTTATATCCCTGAAGAAGACCCTGGTCGATTCCGCCTCGATGATCCGTCTGTTGGGCGGGGCGATGAGCGCCACCCCAGTTATGACGCTGTGCCCGCGTCCACTGAGGGAGCGCAGCATCTCGAACGCCTCGCCCGAGTCCGCGGGCTTGCCGAGTGTCACATCATCGCACCTCACGATCGTATCGGCGGCGAGGATCGTCTTGCGCGGCCTCACACGCTGGACGTCGACGCCCTTGAGCTCGGCGAGCAGCCTGACGTTCTTCTCGGGATCTTCGCTGAGAATTTGGTCCTCCTCGAGCCCGGCCGGTATGACCTCGAACTCGAAACCGAGTCTCTCCAGTATCTCCTTCCTCCTCGGCGACGCCGAGGCGAGTACGAGATCGCTCTGTATGTCTCCCGGTAGAAACGGATTCATCTTCTATTCTCCACGCCGATCAACCCCCCGCTTCCCTGTCTATGATGAGCGTGACGGGACCGTCGTTCACCAGTTCCACCCTCATCTTGGCTCCGAATATCCCTTCAGCCACCCGATCGTACCCGTCCCGCAGGATTTCGAGAAATCTTCCGTAGAGCCGTTCCGCTTCCCCGGCCGGAGCGCTTTCCGTATAGGCGGGCCTCCGCCCTTTGCGGCAGTTCCCGTAGAGTGTGAACTGACTCACGACGAGCAGTTCGCCTTCCTCGTCGAGAAGGGAGCGGTTCATCTTTCCCTCCTCGTCTTCGAAGATGCGGAGCTCGAGGCATTTCCTCGCCATCCAGCGGAGCTCCTTTTCCCCGTCATCGGCTCTGAAAGCGGCGAGCACGAGCAGGCCGGGCCCTATCGACGAGACCTTCCGGCCGCCGACGACAACACCAGCCTCGCTCACTCTCTGTATAACGACTCTCATAATGGTGACTTCTCGGACATCTGTATAACGACTCTCATAATAGTGACTTCTCGGACAGCCGTATCGCCTTGACCTGCAATTGGACCTCTTCCCTGCCCTTGTAGACGTTGCTCCGGGCATGGGTGAGAACATCTATACGCTCCCCGACGATATGGTCCGGGTGCCATGTTGCCGCCATCGAGAATGCGATGAGATGTTTCGAGACGCCGCGGGAATCCCTTCCGGCCAGCCTGAGGTGCCCGTCACCGACGACCCGCGTTCCGGTCAGCACCTCTATGCCCCTGACGAGCAATACCGGTTCGTGGTTGCCGGTGCCGAAGGGTGCAAGCCTCCTCATGAACGAGAGAAATCCCCTGTCGCAGTCCTCGAAGGTCACCTCCGCGTCGACGTGCAGCGACGGATCCTCTTCCTTCCCCTCGAGCATCTCGTCGACCGTCTCCTCGAAGGCACTCTGAAAATCCGGTATTTGTTCCTCCTCGATACTGAATCCGCCCGCCTCACGGTGGCCGCCATACTCGATCAGGAGGTCCGAGCAGCGCTCGAGCGCTTCCTTGATATTCACCACGCCGGCGGATCTCGCCGACCCCTTTCCCACCCCCCCCCTGACCGCGATAAGAACGGTCGGCATGTTGTATTTCTCGGCCAATCTAGAGGCCCCGATACCGACGACGCCCTCGTGCCAGTTGGAGGACGAGAAGACGAGGGCGCTCGGTTCCATGCGTTTCAGAATGATATCGGCCAGATAGCTGGCTTCCTCTGTGACACTGCTGTCATGGACGCGGCGGCGTCTGTTCTTCTCCTCGATCTCCTTCGCTATGCCGGCGGCAATGCTCTTCTCTCCCGTGACGAGAAGGTTGACGACCTCCCTGGCACTCCCGATCCTGCCGGGGGAATTCAACCGCGGTATGAGCGTGAAGCAGAGCTTGCGCGCCGTGAAACCATTCGGTGATAGGCCGCTCTCTACCCTGAGCGCTTTGAGCCCGGGCCTTCGCCAGGCTGCGATCTCCTCCATGCCAAGGGATACGATCGTGCGGTTTTCCTCGACGAGGAGAGCATAATCGCCTATCGTTCCGAGGGCCGCAAGATCGATCCTCCGTTCGAGTGAGAGGTCGAAGCCGATGCGCATGTCGAGCCCGTGCAGCAGCTTGTAAGTCACATCGGCTCCGGCGAGCTCCTTGAAAGGATAGGACTCACCGGGCAGCTTTGGGTTGAGGAATGCGTCCGTGCCGTCCGGACGTTCCCTTGTTTCATGATGATCTGTGACGATCACCCTCACACCGTTATCCTTCAGATATGAGATGACCTCCTGATCGCTCGAGCCGCAATCGACACTGACGACTAGCCCGAGCCCCCGCTCCACACCCCGTTCCATCACCCTTCTCGCCAGCCCGTACCCGTCCTTCGCCCTGTCCGGAATGAAGAAATGAACATCCGCCCCTAGTTCGGAAAGCGTTTCGTATAGAAGAGCGGTCCCACATATCCCGTCCGCATCGTAGTCTCCGTGTATCAGTATGCGTTCTCCGGAGGTAACCGCCCTGTGCAGCAGATCGGAGGCGATCTCCATCTCGTCGAAGAGAAATGGATCGTGGAGCTGCTCACGGGAAGGCTCCAGGAATCGCTCGGCTTCCTCCCTGGTCGAAAGACCGCGGGCTACGAGCAATCTCGCCTGTACGGGATCGATGAACAATGAGGACGAAAGGAGGGCGACGGCCCTCTCATCTGCAGGATTGACGACCCAGTCGATCATGTGGTTCGAACGCTTTCTTCGTCGCGGGACCGCAGTCGGGATCAGAGACGGCAAAGCGGACATGTAAGCCGAGTCCTGTGCCGCTCTACGTGAATAGAGGGCGGCGATCATTTATCTGGGACCGGAGTTACCTCCGGTCTCAATCGACCTACCCGAGAGTCGAACGAAGCGGGCCGCTTCTCCTCTTCTATTTGGTCTTTCTCCGGGTGGGGTTTACCAAGCTTTCACCGTCACCGGCGAAACTGGTGAGCTCTTACCTCACCTTTTCACCCTTACCCCCGCCGGAGCGGAGGCGGTATATTTTCTGTGGCACTTTCCTTAGGGTTACCCCCACTGGGTGTTACCCAGCACCCTGCCCTGTGGAGCTCGGACTTTCCTCGAACGCATGATATGCGTCCGCGATCGCCCCGTCCGCTCTGCCGTCGACAACGCTGCATAGATATCTTTACTCCACAGGAAATATATCACGTGTCCCGCTCGAGGTCAAAGAAAGTGATAGGGCGAAGATCAGGGATCGGATCTCTCGCGATCGAGAGCCTCGTTGGCCAGCATGTCCGCCCTGGCGTTCTCGGAGCGCGGTATGTGAACGTACCTGCAAGCGTCGAACCGGGCCGCTTCATCGGTAACGGACCGCGAGATGACCTGCAAGTTACTGTTCTTAATACGGTACTCGCCGTTCAGCTGGCGGGCCACAAGCTCGCTGTCGAGCCGTATCTCCACATCCCGGGCACGGAGTTTCCATGCGAGCTTCAATCCCTCGAGCACCGCCAAATATTCTGCGACGTTGTTCGTCGCCCTGCCGATCGATTTCGATACTGAGGTGAGTTCCTCGCCGCCCGGCAGGTAGGCGACGGCCCCCACCGAGGAGGGGCCCGGGTTGCCCCGGGAGGCGCCGTCGACATATACGATGAGGCTGAGCGGCCTCTTGCCATCATAACCCTTCGCGCCGGCACGCTCGGGTCCGGCGGGCCTCAGAGACGCGGCGAGATCACGCAGGGCCTCCTGAGCCTCATCCCGGCTGGTAAATCCGGCCCGGCGCCAGGCCTCACCGATACCCGCTCCCCCGGCGAGAGCCAGGAGCAACTCATCGAGCCGTTTCATCGATAACCGCCTCAATCGAGAGGATAATAGACGAGGATTCTCCCGCATACCTCGCAGGTTATGATCTGGTTATTCTTCCTGACTTCGTGCGCTTTCTGGGGCGGCATTCTCGAATAGCAACCCTGGCAGATATCAGCAACGAGGTTGGCAACACCCGAGTCGCCCTTGACATTCAGTATTCTCTTGTAAAGGGCCCGTATCCTCTCGGATAGGTGCGGCAGGATCCTGAGCTTCTCGTCCTTGAGAACCTTCAGCCGGGTTTCGTAATCGGCCATTTTCCGCTCTAGTACCGCCTTCTCCTCCGAGAGCGAACCCTTCTCGCTGTTCGCTTTTTCGGTGACGGCGCTGAGCTCTCCCTTCTTCAC
>Ga0114919_10004240_pt1 | contig 11506 bp, 8 predicted proteins | sample BlataG_FD_88682 | JGI IMG/M metagenome (GOLD analysis project Ga0114919, IMG submission 88682) | Deep subsurface microbial communities from Black Sea to uncover new lineages of life (NeLLi) - Black_00105 metaG | ecosystem: Environmental > Aquatic > Marine > Oceanic > Sediment | place: Atlantic...
AAATGGACGTGCAATCACTCTGGATACATTAAGTTCACCAATCAACAAGTCCCTGGCGATTTCACAAATCCGGTACAACTCTTCGATCGGGATCACTTCTTCATGCGTCGCAATCTGAAATACACTATCAGCGGACGTATAGACGATAGGATTTCCGGTTCTGATATGTTCCTCACCCAGGTCCTGGATAATTACCGTACCTGAAGCCAGGTAATTCCCGAGGGTTTTTCTTCCTATTTGAGACTCAAATTCCTCAATAAATTCCCTGGGTAATCCTTGCGGAAATGTTGGAAATTGATTCAATAATGATACACCGGCTAGTTCCCAGTGACCTGTCGTTGTGTCTTTTCCGGTGGAGATTTCAATAAATCTTCCAAATGCACCGGTGAGCTTTTCAACGGCAGGGACACCCTCGAAATCTCCTAAATATCCCAATCCTAGCTGAGCAAGATTAGGTAAGTCTAATTCTCCAACAGCACTTGCCGTATTCCCCGTTGTATCAGATCCACGATCACCATAAAGATCGGCATCAGGAGCGTCACCAATACCTACACTATCCAATACCAACAAAACAAACTGGTCAACTTCTCTCATTTCAATTTATCCTAAGCCGACGAGAAGAGGCAAAACTCAAATCTCACCCGATGCAACTTCCAAGTTCAAGGCTGCATATATCTCACGTTTGGGCCAATTCTTATCAATAAAGGCTTGGCTCAGCACTACGATCACAAACTGGGATATTTTATGACCCTCATTTACTTTTTGAGTGATGCTGTCACCCAACTTGATTTCACCTTCATCAACCAACAGTTTATATCTTCCTTTTGAAGAGCCCATACCAAGGGTTTAACGATTTCCTGTTTATCTTCGCTGGTATGACAATTAATAATGTCACGTTCCATCTTTCCTTTCTGGGGCTCGAGTCTATATTATCTGGATTTCAGACCAGTACATAATTGTAACTCAACAAAGCATCGATGAATGTTGCACCGAGGTTCAGAGTCCTCAAACTGAAGACGTGGTTTTCTTCATGTTAGTAGATCACGTTAGTAAATCACAGTACTCAAATAGTCCGCGAGATCCTAAACGATTGATCAAATTCTCTGCTTCCTGTTTTGCAATCTGGTTATTGCAATAAAGAACAGTTATAAGAATCTTCTTTACACTTTCATGCCACGCAAGAATTGCTCAGGCTGGCCAATGCTTTTAAAAATAGCAAGGCGAGCCCCAGTGTTTGAAGAAGTTCTTGATTGATATCTAAGCCTAGGTCTTTCAAACCGACCTGGAAAGCATATTTGTTTTCGCGATTCTGGCGAACGATATTCTCAATGTCCCGGATCAGCTCTTCGTGCGATGAATCGCCTGTGATCGCCCGCCATTCGATTTCCGACATGCTCGGATTATTCAAAAAAGGAAGAGGAGATGTCAAACTACGACGGGTATGTTGGTCTAGAGTTGTGGACTTGCTGGCGGGTTATCATATGGGATATCAGTGGTTGTTTGCTCGTCCCAACGCCTCTGCCTGGCCTCTACGCTCATGTTTAGCGCTTCGTCCAGGTAGAACGTCCAATCCAGGTAATCCAGGGTTTTCCTAAAGTAGACCAGTACTGCGGATAGTTCTTCACCGGTCACTTCTCAGACAAGCCTCTCTTGCAGTTCCTCACGCACATGTTCCGGCGTGATCACCAGCAGCGCATCTTCATGGTGGGGGAAGCGCCTTTCTTCTGGAATAGCATCGGGAAAGAGCCAGTTCCCGTATGGCGAGCGCAGATCGCCCAGTTAAAAAAAGGGTTACCAAGGTAGCGATACTCATCCACCACGGCGGCTTCGAGATCATCCCAGGTGACACCTTTCTCTTTCAGGGCATCGTAGAGATCCATGCCTGCATCTTCGGAGGTCGATGGGTGGTGCACGCAGACGATCAGCCGGTCGGGGAAGCCCTGCAACTCCATGGCATCCGAGATCCACCAGTAGCGAACCGGATAGCCCAAACGCTGACCTGATCGAGGATTGTACTGATATCCGTCTCGCGCTCATTCGCCCGATCGAACATATAGGCGGCATAGAAATGGTGTGGATCCAGGGGTTCTTCTTCCGACTACCAGCCAGCTTCTGACAGTAACGGGCGTTCGTGCTACCCTATATGCTTTAATGGTAGCATACCAGGGAAAAGATTGCCACATTGCGGTAGCAGACATATCTTGGCATCATGGCATAATGACATCAACACTTAAATAAATATTCGCCGAAAAACCCCCCTTCCAGTCGATGGTGGCGTGTAGCGGGAGGCGGCGCGTCGTCACTCTGCGTAACGACAGCACGGACTCGCCGTCGTCGTCTTCCGCCGTGGCGAAGGAGGCAGGTGCACCAGTCGCCAGTGACGCAGCCGGTTACGGCGCGTCACTGGCGACTCAAGAGATTTGACGGTAGAATAGTTGTAGAAATTCACAATATCGAAATTATGAACTCTAAAAGGAGAACATGATCTTAATACCAACCAATCCATGACGATATGTCTAACATTTACGAACCGGTCAACTCAAGAAGACCGTTGAATTCAGCAGAAAATAACCTGTTCAAATATTGGGTTTTGTAGTCTAAACTGTAATTTGGGTCAAGAAACGAGTAGACAATGGTATATCACCATAGGGATTGTCAAAGACTCCCAGGTGCACATTGTATTCATTTATCTTAGAACACCTTTTTACTAATATTGCGTATTTCCGGGAATGAGCCATTGCCAAAAAGAAAGTAAAATGTTTATTTGTAGCATGTACAAAGATATAGGAAAGTTTCATGACTTTAGAACATCGAGTCAAAATAACGTGTGAAGTCAGGATTCCGTCCAAGAGTGTTGCTCGGTTCCAGCTTTCGCCACATATTGGACCAAATATCGCAATTTTGTCTGGTGGAAGTGGAGCCAGCCCACTAGCACGTTGCATAAAAAAATATACTCATAATTCAGTTTTTATAATAACAATGTATGATGACGGCGGGAGTTCCAAAATCATTCGAGATGCATTCGATATTCCGCCACCAGGCGATCTTCGTAACTGCTTAATGAATCTAGCGGATGAAAGCAAACAAGGAAAGCCAGAGATTATTGATGTATTTTCTCATCGGTTGGCTTATGGAGAGTATAAACCCGGAAGCCTTCAGCAAGAACTGGACTCTTTTATTAATGCTACACATCAAAAAATGCAGTCTGTCGAACCAGGGCTGGCAAATATAATTGGGCTATACTTGAATGAATTTGATCAAAGAAAACCTATTGATTTCGATCTTCGCAGGGCATCTGTTGGCAACTTGGTAATGGTTGGTTGTTACTTCTTACACGGTAACGATTTTGAGAATGCAGAATATCTAATCGCTAGTCTTGCTCGAGTTAAAGGTGCTGTCATTCCTGTTACTCTAGGAAATTACTACTTAGGCGCTGTTCTCTCTGATAGAACAATTGTAATTGGACAAGCCAATATAACAAATCAAAAAGGACGCTATACAGCTCCAATAGAAAGGATCTTTTTTCTAGAAAAGAAATCTAACGAAGCTCCTGAAATAGATGTGTCAGCAAACCCTCGAGCTATTTCTGCATTATCTGATGTTGATGTAATTGTCTACTCCATGGGCAGTTTCTACACTAGTATTATTCCTTGTCTGATGACGAAAGGCATAGCCTCTGCTATTCGATCATCAAATGCTCATAAAGTATTTATTGCAAATTCAATCGCGGATGATGAGTCAAAAAACCTAACAGTTAGTAAAATGTTGAGAATATTGGTGAGTATATGTCAAGAATATGACCCACACCCAGGTGAAGTACAAGACTACGTTCAATACGTTATTGCTAATGATCATGGTATGATAAAAGAACAACGTGGTCGAGCGTTCTATATTCCGGTTGACAAAGACGATATTGTCGACACGGGAGTCGGATTGCTGGAATATCCGCTAGAAGAAAATCGTGGGAAATTCGATCCTGATTTGATGTCTAGAATATTGCTTTCTTTTGCTCACATGTAGTCACGATTCGGTGAAAGTTATTTATCTCCTGTTATTCCTAAGGAAATTGGGATCACACAATTTATAACTGCAAGTATATAATTACATATTGGAATTTGAGGTATGGATATTCAAGTAGCAAGTTTTCTAAAAACCCGTTGGGGCTTAGAATGGATTAGATTTCTACGTTCTCCTATTACTTTTACTATTGCATCAGAATTCGTTCGAAATGTTGGAATCGATTTGGAATCGCTTTCATGCAAGGGTTTTGCCGTTGTCAAACATGATGGTGTCGGAAGCCTGTCAGGATTAATTGCTGGAACCATAGCTGCCATGCAGAGGAAAAATTATGGTTTATACCAAGTCCAATACATTACTAGCACGAATCCAACAGGTATCGCGTTTCTTAAGGATTATCTTGTCAAAAGAGTTTCGTGTCTGGGAGGTGAACCAGTTGATATAAGTGGAGTAAACTGTGATGGTGAGCTTTTTGAGATTGTAACAATGGTTAAGGGATACCCTCTACAATTTGAAAAGCCTTTATGCATAGTTGCTCACGATGAGATTCAACAAAAAAACAAATCTTCAACTCTGATTGACACCAATAAATATATAGTACCTTCAGATACAGATGCATATGCTGTAATAGACATGGAGCCGGAGGTTCTATTGTCATTTTTAAGATCATCGAAGGTAAACGGTCATGATTCAGATGTTATTCTACTTCTGTATTTAAACGAGAAATACGATTGGTCAAGTAATTGGCGAGAAATAAAAAGTACAATAAACCTTGAATTCAGTAGTCGCTCCATTACGATTTGCACCACAGAAAATACTGCAGCGAGCATAGTTTCATTGCCGTTCGATGGAATGAATCTGGTAACGTTAGCATCTCAACTTAGCAAGGAAATTGGCTCATCAATCCTTATACATTGCAATACAGCTGTAGTATTAGCAGACCATGGTAAACATGCATTGATTAACTTAAGAAAACATCCTAGCAAAGAAGAGATTGCACGATGCTTGGCGGGGGTTTTTGTTAGTACTGTGGCCAATGAGTATGTAATGCGATTGGATGGGCCCGAATATCTTCACGCTAATCTATTAGAGCAATTGGTATTGGGATACTCATGGGCGAAAACTAACGAGAGTATAGAGGATTTCCCAACTGAAGAAGAACTATTGAAACGGTTGAGGCTTGCAAATAGTTCGCCTTATAGGGAATTGAACCATTACTCAATACTTCGAGAAGAAGATCTAGATTCTTCATTTGAAACGAGAAGTTACATTAACCTAAAACGATTAGAACAAGTATATCATACTTCAAGCGGCAATAATGAGGTAAATAAGAAACTATATCGATATGTTCAAAGCAATAACGATCTAGTTATTTCGGCTGCCGTAGACCGGCTCCAACAAATAGATGGTTTATCCCATTTACCTCGTCCTAATGAAGAGCGAGTGGTATTCTTAGATCTCGACCTGACTTTGTTTGACTATTCATCTGCTAGGGAAGAAGGTGCCAAGAAGGCTCTGAAAGAATTGCCCCTCGAGATATCGATATCAGAAGCAATAGAAATTTATAAAAGTATCATTGATCGCTGGGCCGCATTAGAATTGCTTGGGTTTCCAAATTTGAGACGTATCTGGAATGATAAAATCGTTTATTATTTAATCTACCTTCTTGCCTCCAAGAATTTCTTATACAGATCTAAAGAGATATTTGAACTACTGACAGAGATCGAGAGGAAGGATAATGACAGTAGTTTAGCACGAGCACTTATTGAAAAATCAGATACTGGTCAGGATTTCTTTGAAGCTCTCGAACTAGCAAAGGCCGATGTGCAATTGCAACAAAGTATTCGCAGAGCTTATTTGCATTTCGAAAAAGCTACTGAACAACTTAGACCTTTTAATGAAACCCGTGATATTCTTAGTACTCTCTCTAAGATTGAAGGTTATCACATATTTGTTGTAACAGAGGGTGATTCAAAGATTCAGTGGGAAAAAATCGAGAAATTAGGGCTACAAGATTTAGTATCTCCTACGAGTCTAATTGTAACCGACGAATTGAGTAATCAACCCTTCCTTTGTAATTCAATAGCTCAAACAGAGAACCATACGAAACTACTACTTAATAAAACTGGTAGTATAGAACGTGTAAGACTAGAGAAAGAGAATATTCGATTTTGTCAGAACTTATATAAATATTTTCATCTCAAGAAAGACGGGCATTTCTATCGACATGCATTACATATAGCCGCTAGAAACATTTTAGGTCAGCGAAATGAGAAAGTGTTCGACAATGTTTCAGCGACTATGTGGGATCAAATGAGACCAATAAAAGTTGCAACAGTAGGTGACCGCTACATTAACGATATTTTTCCATTAATGCAGTTACTTGGGCCTAACAATCTGCTTTCTATCCATTTGCTCTATGGTAAATATATCGACGAGAAAGTCCCCAATGATTCTCCCAATCCAGATTTCACAGCTACTAGATTAATAAAGGCAAGGAATATCCTTTTGCAGGACAAGTCGTGGTCAACAAAAGGTCCAATTAAACGTCCAAGGCATTTAGGAATAGATCTAACAGAGGACGAGATAATATCCGTTTTAATAGGGCTAGCTATGACACCATCAATCGCCTCGATAAGCGAAGCATTACTTGAAGATAGGGGTTTTTCAGAGCGTAAAATTGAAAAATTGCGACAACGCGTTACGAAAGAACTCACTGTTAGAGAATCCTCGTTTCCATTAAGAAGTAGGATTGAACAAATCCTTCATTTCATAGATTAGAGTTTATACCCAAGATATTTCCTTTGGTGACCTCAACAAAATTCATATTTGGAGGCCGGTATGTATTCTGACAAACGCGACGCTATGCCCCACTGGATTTTTTGGATAATCGGTAGTGCAGTAGTTATAATTGCAATGTTGACTAATCTCATTGAGGGGAAACCATGGAGCTTAATATCGGGAATTTCCCTAAATATTGGGATTACAGTTATAGCAGTGAGTATCATTGATTGGATTTGGCGTAGAGTTGGGGGAGATCCGTTAACAAATGCGATTAATGAATTGCGAAGTGTCACAACTCTTATGGCAGATTTGCGTGATACAGGATTGAGAAGGTTATTTGTTAGCCGTGAGCATGCAAGTGAACGGAGGCAATATTTCAAATCGAAGATGTCTCAGGCATACGTGGTCGATATGATGGGAATTGCATTGAGATCTGGTTGGTTAAGTGATCCAAAATTCCAGAAAATCCTCGAAAAACGTGCCATGATTGGTGAAACTCAGTTTCGTATCATGATTCTTGAACCTGAAGCTACTATAACTTCTCAACGTGCCTTTGAAGAAGATCATAGACAAAGTAGTAGGATTGCAGTGACAGCGAGCGAGACGTTACGCATCCTTAGTGAGATAAAAGATCGTCTGCCTGACGAAAAACGAGAAAATTTGCTAATTAAGGTTATTAATAAGACAAATATCTACTGTTCAGTAATCCGAGCGGATGATCAAATGTTAGTTACAAATTATCTAATGCATCTAACAGGTGGAAACTCTGAAACATTAGAAATTGAAGGCGAAGATAGTAAATTGTTTTCACTCTATATGGATGAGTTTAACAGTATGTGGGATAAATCTACTTCTTGGCCTGAAAGAGCACCCTAACCTGAAGCCCGGATGTAATAGAACATCAATAATACCAAAAATAAATTTCAAAAGATTCATTAATATCAAGGGATGATTTAAGAAATTTTTTTCACCAATAAACTGGCAAAATCTTCAAAATTCCTATCCCCGCCGCAAGCGGACGGCGTATTACGGAATTTTGCCCCTTCGGGTACAGATTTTGCTAAAACTTGGAACCCACGTAGCAAGCTACGGGGTATTTCATTAAGAATAAATCATTTGTTTCGATTTAACTAAAAGGTTTATCTAATCGAAAGTTTGGCATCTTAATAAAACTTTGCCGTATTCTCCAGTCAAGAACTGGAGACAATGATGGCTGTTTAGATGTGAAAGATTGTACATCTGGTACCCTTGTCGATGTTCCTCAAATGGGACCAAATTACGACAAAGTATAAATCACAAATCAGTAAGGAGAATTCCATGTCATTAATTATTAAGCAGACCCGGCTTTCGATTTCCAAGATAAGATCAGCCTCTTGGATTTGGTCACTTGATGAGGTGGAAAAATGGATAGATGGGCTTTCAAGTAATCCTCGCGATATTGCGATTGGGTTTTGTTCTCTTAAGCGTTGGCTAACCGAAAATGTGGATAACCAGATAAGCTTAGGTCGTAGTATCACTCTAAGTCATAGATTTCTCGATGAAATCACTAACTGGCTTTGTAAAAGCGAGATTTCGATCAACGATCTCCAATTGTTGTTCGGCATATTAATGACAATCATTGGTGAGGTTGGCCCATATAGATACGAAACAATGAAAGATCCCTCAGGGGAGATTTGGGACAAAATTCTTGGACCAATGGAGGGTCTACGCACCCAAGCAGTTGAGGTAACTAAGATACTATTTCAGCGTAAAGTGTTTGATCCATTACGCCAGAGCATAAATGCTGAGATCTTTCCCCTATTAGATCGAGCTGTCGAGGTTCACGGTACAGAGCATGATCGGTTTATGCCATTTCGAATAATACACATCGGCAATATTGCTGAGCGCTTATTAGAGTTGGCAATCTGGCTGAGTGAAGTAAATTTTAATGATACACAAGAACATGCCGAACTCATTATTCTGCTGCAAAAATTCTATGAATTAAAGTATCCACGTTTTGGAACATCGGGGCTTAGAGGGAGATGGAACGTTGATTTCACAGAGATTAGAGCGAAACGAACTGCACAGGCCATTTGCTTGTATCTTGCTGGTCTTGATATTCCTGACTATGTTATTCCCAGGGCTCAACGATTAACTGGCAAATGGGTAGTTGTTGGTTATGACGGTCGTCGCAACTCTATAAAAGTTGCGGAATGGCTAGCTGAAACCGCCTTGGCAAACGGTTTTCAAGTGTATGTAGCTAGTCGCCCAGTTCCAACACCAGCGATCACGTACCATGCTACAGAATTTATTGGTATAGAAAATGTCGCAGGAATATTAAACTGTACTGCAAGTCATAATCCATCTGATTGGCAGGGTATTAAATTTAATCCTCGTGAAGGTTATCCGGCTGCTACTCACTTAACAGATATAATTGCAGCCCGGACCAACGAATTGCAACTATTGGATATCGATATTCCAAGAATAGATCTCGAAGAGGCGGAGGTTAACGATCAATATAGACGATACGATCCATTAACCAAGTATTGGAGTTGGATTCGCAAGAATGGTGATAATAATAGCCGTATTAGAATTAATTTTAAAAATATTCGCGAGTATTTTAAGGAAAATTTAATCATCATTGACGAGATGCACGGTGCTGGTCGAGGGTATATGGGATATATATTGGGAGAACTCGGAATTCCTCATAAATTGATACATGCTGAACGAGATATTGATCTAGGAGATTTGGATTACGCGAATCCAGAATTACCATATATTAGACCCCTAATGGAAAATGTTAGAAATGATGGGGCTATACTTGGTCTTGGGCTAGATACCGATGCAGATAGATTCGGTGTAGTTGGTGAAGGTGGAGAATACTTTCGCCCTAATCAAGTTTTAGCAATGCTAGCATATTACTTGGGCCATGAATTAGCATTAGAAGGCAGAATCATTATTACTCAGACCGGACTTCCGATGATTAATGCAATTGCAGAGTCCTTCGTTAACATTGAGCGCCCCGAACCTGATGTCATTCCAGCTTATGTTGACCATGCCTTTTACAAGCGTCGTGTAGGTGAACAAAAGAACATGGTATTCAATAATGTGTTTGTTGTGCCGGTTGGAATCAAATACATTGTCGAGATTCCTCGCATGGATAAGAAATATAGGCTCATCTCCGAAGGTGTTTTGGGTACAAATTGGATGGATAAGTTACTATTAGGAGGCGAGGAAAGTTCTGGATTGACAACCCGAGGGCACATACCCGATAAGGATGGTATTTGGGCAAATTTGTTAATCATGGACATGATTGCTTATTATGGGAGGCCTGTATCAGATATTTGGAAGAAAGTAGCAGGGTCTTGCAACGGTTGGAATTCATTTGGTGGTAGAGTTGATGTTGATGCTAGCGATTTAGCAAAAGAGCGTTTGATCAGCTATTATCTAGACAAGTATTTAGGAACAAAACCAAATGAAGAAACACTTGCTGGCTATCCAATATTATATGCTGGAGGAGTTCGTTACGAGATGGTAGAAATAATCCTGGGTGATAAAAAAGGTCAGAAACGCAATTTTCTTCGTATTAGAGCATCTGGGACAGAACACATCAATCGGATCTATACAGAAACAATTGATCCAGATCTATGGAAAGAAATACAGAAGATTGTGCTATCTCAGCTGGACAATTTCACTATTGAGGAAATCCAGGTGGCCTATCGAGTGGAGAGGCTTGCTGACATCCTGGCTACTACGGGACCTGGTGATTGGGAGCGAATCTGGAAAGCGGTTGAAAGAAAAATAATAGGATCAGGATGGACAAAGAAAGAACTTCTGTTTGCACTTAGGTCTAAGCGCCCTCATGCTGAAATCCGGAATCGTGAAGTGATCGATAGGTGGTTGACTTTCTTCTAAATATCTATTCTAAGTAATTGTCAGTGCTGAATCTCAATAAGTCATAGCACCTTAAAGACTCAAAAAGTCGCATCACTCAATGAGTGGAAGGTATCCCTCTTTTCAGGAATAACGAAGGGAGAAGCAAGATGGTCCGCCACACAACCTTGGAAGAGCGAGTTCAAATTTTCGAATACGGGCAAGTAGGCATGACGACGACGCAGATAGGGCAACGACTTGGCGGGCGACCATCCACGATTCTCAAGTGAAGGAGCAGAGCACGGAAACACGGCAATAGGGGATTGGCTTCCAAGTTGGGACGTCCTCGCCGAGGAGCCCTGAGCGGTTATCCAACCAAAGTTCGTGATCGACTGCGCCACTGGCGTCGCTCGCATGCCGGTTGGGGGCCAAAACGCTGGTCGTTTAGTTGAAGCGGGACCCTGCATTTGCTAGTCTACGCTTGCCCAGCCCGGCCAGTATGGGACGCTTTTTAAAAGAAGAAGGCTTGACGAAACTATACGAGCGATATAGTCAATTGCCTGAAGACACCGACAATAAAACCAGCAGCTAAGTCCAGTGACGTCCGCCGGTTATCTCTTCCAATAACTATCTTTGATCCTGAAGAGCGTTTTATCCAAGTCCCGTATGCTTTCCCGATCAACCAAGCCTGTCGGGCAGTTAAGTCAGGCTTTCGTTTGAAATCCGGATACAAAGGATCAATATCCGCTACACCTCGAATATCATAGCTGCGGAATATTTCTGGTGAAACCTCAATATCATTGATTAATAATTGCTCTTTTTGCATTCCTTGTTCCATGTTAATAATTCCCTA
>Ga0114919_10004241_pt1 | contig 11504 bp, 8 predicted proteins | sample BlataG_FD_88682 | JGI IMG/M metagenome (GOLD analysis project Ga0114919, IMG submission 88682) | Deep subsurface microbial communities from Black Sea to uncover new lineages of life (NeLLi) - Black_00105 metaG | ecosystem: Environmental > Aquatic > Marine > Oceanic > Sediment | place: Atlantic...
GCAGATGAAGCTGCAAGACATTGTTCATGTTCGTTGTTAGCTCTGTTATGACATAAATGGAATTGTTATACAAAGGCCAGAAAATAGGTGTGAAATAGGTGAATAGGTCCATGACCGGGTGGCTTAATATCACCAACGTTACAATCGTGGCATCATAAACCCTCTTTGAGTGTCTTGTCGCAGTAATTATTATTACAGGCGCGCAAAAGAGGAGAATGAAAAACAACGAATGCGAGAATGAGCGATGGACATGAAAAAGCACGTCTAAATCGGGTAATATCGCAAAGGAGGCGAAAAAAGCTGACTTCTTTACTCCTATTCCGCACATTACGAGTACGGAAAACGGCACGATGAAATGTATTAACGGTTCTGGCATCTACTTTCACTACCTGCTAAAGTATAAATTTTCTTTAATAAACTTTTCTTTTGTAAAGAAAAGGGGTATTTGTTTACTGCCGAGAACGCTTAGATGACGGAAATGATTTTCCCGACTCTCTGTGTTCTCTGCGGGCTATGCGGCAAACAAGTGCGAAAAGGGTTTAATAATGAGCGAAATAGTCAATGAATCGCTGAAAAAAGCGGCGAAAGGGACAGCGATAGCTTTCTTTGGTATGCTCATTTATATGTTCTTAGAGTTCATTACCCGCGTAATCATCGCCAGAAATGCGGCACAGAGCGAGTATGGCATCTTCAGCATAGGCTTCGTTCTACTTAATTTTTTCGTTATTATATCTTGTTTAGGACTACAAGCTGGAGCTATCAGGTATATCGCATATTATAGAGGCAAAGGAGACAATAATAAAGTGAAAGGAGTAATATTCTCATCCATACAACTTTCTTTTATCGCAAGTCTATTTTGCTTCTCTCTATTTTTCTTTTCCTCGGATTTTTTAACCGAGCTATTTCATTTTCAACAATCAGCATCGAGCGTATTAAAAACATTTGCTCTCGCAGTCCCTTTTTTCGTTTCCATTGAAATACTCGCATCCATTTTCCTCGGATTTGATAGAGTGCATGAAAAGGTGTATTTCCGGGATGTGCTCATGAATGTTCTTAAAGTGCTATTCATCGTTTCCGTCATCGTTCTTGGCTATACTTTCCTTGAAATAATCTATGCATACATATTGTCAATCGTGATTGCTTCTATCGCTTTTATATTATATGCGATTAAAAAGCTATCCCGCATAATGAGCGAAGCAGGCACAGACTCAGTGAGAAAAGAGCTTCTTATTTTTTCTCTTCCTTTGCTTGTCACCTCTGTATTGAGCATAGTAATTCTGCAAATGGATACACTAATGTTGGGCTATTTTAAGACACCTGATATTGTTGGATTATATAATGCTGCTCGTCCGATTTCTCAACTTATTACCGTATTTCTTCTGTCTCTGGTTTTTGTCTATGTGCCAATAGCATCGCAATTATATTCAAAGAACCTTATGGGTGAGATAAGAAGAAACTATGCGATATTAACAAAATGGATTTTTTCGGCAACGCTTCCTTTTTTCCTCCTCATTTTTTTGTTTCCCCATGCGGTGTTAGATGTCTTTTTTGGCTCTGCATACGTGCAAGCGAGTGTTGCACTTCGAATCCTCGCTTTGGGTATGTTTATTCATGTTTTCCTCGGGCCCAATGCCGCAACCTTGGTAGTAATAGGAAGAACAAAGTTAAATATGATAGACGACTTAATTGGTGCTGTTATGAATGTAGTTCTCAACATATTCCTGATACCTATGCTGGGAATCACCGGCGCCGCTATTGCGAGTGCAATTTCACTCGCAACGTTAAATGTGCTGAAATCTGCGCAAATTTTCCGCATCCATAGGATACATCCTTTTGCCAAGAATTATTTAAAACCCGTGGTAACCTCTGCTGTGCTTATATCTATTATTTATGTGCTTGTCACGGTTTTTTGGAGTCCCACAGTTACGCTCCTAATGCTAATCTTGCTCTTATTTCTGTTTTCTGCAATTTATGGCGTATGTTTGGTCATTACAAGAAGTTTTGACACTGAGGATATAATGATGCTCCAGGAAATGGAAAAAATGGCAGGACTAAATGTTTCAGGGATAAAAAGAATATTGAGGAGATTTTTATAGACTCACAACTATTTCTAATAGACACGGTATGAATATATAATGTGATGCAAAAATGAAAGTATGTATTGTTGGAGGGGGCATAGGGGGGCTTTGTGGAGCATATCATCTTTCTAAAAAAGGCGTAGATGTTTCGGTATTCGAGAAAAAAAATGCGCTGGGTGGTAACTGCACTTCGTATGCAATAGAAGGTTATACCGTAGATACAGGCTTGCATTACCCGTTTCATTTCGATGAAGAAGACGTTCTTTTTGAAATTTTCATGGATAAGAAAAATTTGTTTGTCAATTCATCGCCTCCGGTTTTAAATGAGAGGTATAGGGAATATAGTCTTTTCAGCCACAGATTCACCCCATCTCAAATACTGAAATTATGCTATTACTTTACACGCAAAAAACTTGGTAAGTATTCGGTTGAAGATAGTCTGCAGGATATGCTAAAAAAAACTAAATTGTATGAGCATAATATAATTGATTGGGCGTATGCTTGGTCTTATTCTAGTTGGGGTTTAGATTTAAGAAATGTTCCCGCCGAAATGTTTTTCAAATCATCATTTTTTAAAAATACCACCCCAACCAAGGCATTTATCAATAAAATATTGGGCATACATGCTCCAAAAAATTTTATCGAAGGATACCCAAAAGGGGGTATCAAGACGGTAACTGATACATTGATAGAAAAAACTAGAAAGTTAGGAGTTAAGTTATATGTTAGCAGTGAAGTCACCGAAATTAAAAAGACTAAAACTGACTTCAGAGTATCTATCAAAGGAAAGGAATATGATTTTGATAAAATAGTTTACACTGCTCCAATACAAACTCTACCGCATTTAATTGACCTGCCATCTGACTTTGAAAATAAAATTAAGAGAGCTACTCCCTGGAGGGGTATTACAATTTGGCTTGGTATTAACAAACTATATTTTAAAAAAGCAAGATTACACTTTGCCGATACCTTTTTTCCTGTTATATTACCAACTTCGTTATTTGACACGTCATTGGCACCAAAAAATCATCAACTGATAGGCGTGGCGACCGGGCTAACTAAGAGGAAAGTTGAGAAGGATTATGTAATAAATAAAATTTTAGATGCCGTGGAATATAATTATCCCAACTTATTAGACTTTGAGGTCTTTAGACACGTCCAATTTCTTAATCTATCCTCAACAAAGCAGGGTATTTCAGACGAGAAGTTTCAGTATGAAACGCCCGTCAACGGATTGTTTCTGGCGGGGACTAACGTATTTGAAGAAAAGGTTGGGGTTAATTGGACGGCATATACGGGCAAAAAAGTGGCAGACGTCGCAGCGCATTCTGAATAAAGATGTCATAGCAATTTCTTTATTTTCATACTCATTCTGTTTTTATATCTTACCAAGGCGTTTTAGCTCTTTTATTCCTTCTTTGATCCTTTTTCTTTCATCTACCTCTTTATATTTTATCTCCCTTTTCGCTATTAGTGAATCGTCCTTAAAAATCTCCTTAAGCACCCTTCCATCCATGTCTTTCGGAATCGGAATTCCGAACATGTGTAGAATTGTTGGTGCCACATCGTATATCTTCGCTTCCATCTCAAAACTTTCCTTTATCGCTGGCCCCCTGGCTATAAATAAACCATTTGCCTTACGGTGAGACCCATCGAATCCTTTTATGAATTCTGTACCATAACCAACCCTTGAAATCACCGTGTTCACATAATCATCCATCTCGATGATTATATCGGGTGCTAATTCTAAATATTCTCCAGTGTATATTTCTTCTCGTCTATGTGCCTTTACAGATATTTTTTCTAAACCCTCTACGATCTCGTTTCTCAGTTGTTCATACTCATCCTCTTCGACAATCCCCTGTGGCTCCCTACCACTTAAATTTATATAAATTGAGCCCCAAGTACCATAGCTAAAAGCTTTTGTTCTATCCCATATAATAGGTGTCTTTTCAGTTCGTTGACCTAAGCGCAGATATAGAAGTTTTAAAGGTGTAAATTTTGTTACTAGCCCAACCATTGGTGAAAGATTAAATTTCCTCAAGATTGTACTTAAAGTATTAATTAACTTGAGAGCAGGCACTTTTCTCACCTCTAAGAAACCTTTCTTCAACAGCCACTCATTTATTAGAAATATTCTTCTATTAGGTCCAAAGCCATGATCGGATACTATGATAACATTCGTTTCATCGTTTTCCCTCTCTAACCTGTTCAATATATCCTTCAATTTTCTGTCAGTATTTTGATAATGTCCTAAAAGCAATTTTTCTCGATCCCAAAATCTATGCTGCACTCTATCCAACTCCGAAAAGACAACGAATCCAAAATCCCAACTCTTTTCCATGAAATAAAAAAGAGCCTTGGAATGCTTTTCAGTTATCTCTTTGAGCCTTCTTGATAGTTCTTCATCGCTAAGACTGTTTAATTTATATAAATCAGTAATATCACCCTCATAATTTATTTTATCCAGATCTTTTCTTAAGCTTGTTGGATACGTTAATTTCTCCTCAGATAGGCAAAGTCCTCCAGCAACCATATATCCGTTAATTTTATGTGCATATTGGATGTTTGGGGCATTTAAAACAAAAACTCCTTTCCCATAATCGCTTAACACGTCCCAGATATCCATCACTTTTTTAACTAATAATGAGGGAAATCGAAAATCATAACTTCCGAACGCTTTCTGCACGAAACCAAAGCAGCCGATTTTACCAGGGTTCTTACCACTCACAAGACAGTTCCATGCAGGAAATGAAACGGGGGGTGTAACGCTTTCGAGATTCCCGTAGCTGCCTTGAGACATTAATTTCTCAAAGGTTGGTAATTTGCCCTCACGTGCCCAACGCTTAATCAAATCCATGTTTGCGCCATCCAGTCCTATTACTAAAACCTTCATTAGTCACCGCCTCTCTCTAAAACCAAAATCCTCGAGCCATAAGCTGGTAAGGTTATTTTAAAGTTACTTGGTTCGGTAACAATGAAACTTTCATCGTTCAATTCGTCATGCAAAGTAATACCGGATTCAAATGCTAGATTTAAAGTACTTGAAGTTGTCTTGCCTTGAAAGTTAATAACCACAACAACTTTATTATCTTCATAACTTCTTAAGTAGGCATAAGTGCTATCTCCGGATTCCCAGACGTTTGAGATTGTGCCGTATTTCAGGGCATTATTGTCATTACGGACGTTTAGAACTTTTTTCCAATGGGCTCGTCTATCTTCGCAATGATATGTTATCTCGCTAATATTTAGTTCATCTAGCATTCTTGATGGAGGTTCTTCTATTATTTCAAATTGCGATACCTTTGGCACATCCGGAATGGTACAGAGAAGAATAACTAAGGGAGGATATCGTAGATCGTTTAGAATGAAGTTTATAGTAGAGTGATCAAACATATTCCAATTCCGCCACATACGATATCGTGCTCTATCGTAAGTAATAGGTTCATTGTTTAGCCATTGAACGAATTCGTCTGACGAAATACTGCTTGTTATTACATGATCTCTCAATATTTTGCAAAATGGATAGTCTTCACTTATTTCAGCAACTTCATCCATATCAGTAAAAGGCGGATAATATGGGTAATTACATGCCCAATTAGATATGAACGGTTTTGTGAGTGGGCTTTCGGATGTAAAGATTTGATCTGGTTTTTTGATTTGCCTTAAACTCTGGTACAATCTTAATGGCGAATAATCTCCGGTAACGGCAGGATCAGGGCACGAATGTTGCTCACAACCACGCCAAACTGTCTCCCCTTTAAAACAATAACTTACACCGGGATGGTCTATCCTCAGCCCATCAAATCCTCGCATATTTATTTCTCTTTCATATAACTCCAGAAATATATTGATAACATCATCACTTGCTGCATCAACCACTAATCCAACACCACCAAAATCATATATATATTCCCCGTTTAAACCCTTTATTAGAATATCTTTCTCTTCGTTAGCAATTTGGTACTGATATAGATACCCTCCTATACCTTCCTTGTCATAATTAAGTGAGCCCCAAGGAGCAATTCTTTCCCTGTGTATAGGAGGGGCTGGAGGAGCAGTAGTTGCCGTCTCGAACATTGTTATCACTTTTAATTCCTCTGCATGAGCATTATTAAGGAAGTTAAAAAGTTCACCCCCTGTGCCTCTTGCAGAATCGAGTTTCGTATAGTCCCTAATCTCCCATCGAAGCCCAGGACTTCTAAAGTTGCACGGTTCCCATATTGAAACAAGCTCGATAAGGTTAATCCCTGTATCCTTGAGAATTGGAACAATATCAGTAAGTTCATTGAATGTATTTGTCTTCGTGACTAACTCTTCACAAAAAGTGGCACCTTCTCTAACCCAACAATCTCCATCCTCATTGTCAATTAAACCATCTCCATCGTTATCTATTCCATCTGTGCAGATTGTTTCGACTTTAACTTCAACAGGAACTGTAGAAATCTTCGCCTTTTCTAACGCCTCAAAAGCATTATCTAATAATATATTAGCTTTCTTATAATCACCTTTATCATAAGCCTGCTTTGCTTGCCTTACCAATGCTTCTGCTTCTGTAACATCATATCCCAGTGCTTTCTTCTCATCGGACGGGGCTTTGAATTCAGAAGATCTTTGAATTAGCTGTTCTATTGTCGGGGTGGGTTTATAGACATGGATAATGAATGTTCCAACAAGTATAGCGACTATCACCACTGTGATACCTATTCCGATTAGGAGTTTTTTGTTCATTTTTGTACTCTTCTTTTTCTTTATTTATAAACTTATCGCACCCACGAAGTTAGTAGATTTTCTTTTCTTTTTCGTCTCTACATCAAAGAAGGATTTGAACTTATATCTTGCGCTCACCCAACTTTAGCAGTGTCATTTCTAAAATGCAGTCTACACTTTCAAGCCACCTCCAGCCTTTATACAAGATTTTTGACAGTAGCGGTCTTGGCATCTTTTTAATATGCTCCATGTGTCGATGATAGTCATATTGAAGACGAACATGATTTATTCTTTTAATCCTTTTACGAATAATTCCTTTGGGTATTTGTTTATCCAGCTTGGATGCCAACGTTCCAGGGTTAGCTGAGAATGAAAATGCCTTCCACGAATTTACTGGGTTCAGGTCTAAAAACCATTTTGCAAACGACACCAGCTCCCCAAAATCCTCTTCCGTTTCGCCTGGATATCCTACTATAAAATGGGCATCTACTGTAAATGCTGGAAGTGTCGTTGAAAGAGTGCGCAGGCATTGTTTCAATTTATCAACATCATAAGAGCGATTCATGGAAGACAGTATCCTTGGATTGACATGCTGTAATGTCAGACAGATTCTTTTTATCTTTCCTGTGTTGAAGACATCCATTAGTTCGTCAAACATCTCTATAAGATGTTTTGGACTCAAACTGTCAATCAAAATACTAAAATCTCCTTCGATATTGCTCAGCTCTCGAAGTAAAGCGGCAAAGTTTAAACCTATATCCCTTCCATACACTCCATTGTCATCGGCGATAAGTGAAATCCATTTATATCCCAACTTAACTCCCTGCCTGGCTTCTCCTATGATGTCTTGTGGAGGACGACTTTTTAATTGCCCCTTTGCAAATTTGATTGCACAATATGAACAATTACCCCGGCAACCAATTGAAGTAGTAGCACACCAGGTTTCATCTCCCATTTGATAATAGTCAAAGGGGAAGGCATTTTGGGGCTCGCAGGGTAGATATTTCTTAAAAATTCTATAATATCTGTTTATGATTGCAGTATTAGCCTCTTTTGCTATCTCAAAGAGTTTTTTCATTTGTTCATGTATATAAATTTCAATGTATTAAATACTTTTCTAATTCCTCCTTGAGTAATTGCAGCAAGTTTGGGATATGCATTTCTGTCGAATCTGAGAAAATAAAGAAAAACGTTGGAAAGTAAATATTTGCTATACATATAGGAATAATTTACGGTTTTGTGCCACAAGCTCTGGTATTGAGATAAGAAGGTGGGCGAGAAGTCATCCTCTTCTAAAGCCCTGGCACATACTTCTCCAGCTAACTTCCCTCCAATAATAGCATGTGCAATTCCTTCGCCGGATACAGGATCAACCATTCCTGCTGCATCGCCAACTACCAGCATTCGCTTGCCGAAAATTTGCTTCGCCGGAGCGACGGGTATTAGCGCGGAACTTAGCCACGTGATTTCCCTTCCTTTGAGCTTTTCACACGTTAAGGGATATTTTTTAAGCATGTAATTCAGCGATTCTATTATGTTCGAGTGAAGTTCGTTGTATAAACATACGACGCCTACGTTTACCGTGTTTCCCTTCGGGAATATCCAGCCGTATCCCCAGGGGGAGATGTCATATCCATAGTAAAACTCATAATGGTCTAAAGGGTTATTTTTCCACTTCACTTCACAAGCCACAGATACTATTGTTTTATCCGCGTCGGGTTTGAAACCAATGCCAAATTTTCTATATGCCAAAGTATTTGGACCGTCGGCAAACACGACAAGCTTTGATTCTATGGTGTCGGCATTTCCTTCAGAAATCACCCGTATCCCATCTCTCTTAATGGAAACATCTTTAATCAGCGTATCGGTCAACATTTTTACACCTTCTTCTACCGCTTTATCCGCTAAAGCCTTGTCAAACATGTGTCTATAAACTGTGATATTATCTAAGTCAGAAATTTTCAATCCCCACGGGAAAAAGTGCTTTTCTCCGATAATATCTTTCTCGATAACATTCGAATTTAGCCCCATATCCTTAATTATTGACCTCGGCACTCCTCCAGCGCAAACGTTTGTCTTCCCGGGGTGTTCATCCTTCTCAACCAGGAGGACATCAAAATCGTGCATGGCAATTGTTCTTGCGGTGGTGGAACCTGCAGGCCCCGCACCTATTACCACTACGTCACATTTTAGTTTTGGCATAGATTAAGTTCTTATTTATTTGATGAATATTTATTATTATGGAATGTTTAGCGTGCATTCGCGTCTGTCCAACTGATGCTTTAGAGCTTGATAAGAGCGTGTCATGTGTAAGACTTGAGGGAAGAGCCGCTTTGAGGATGGACGAAGAAAAATGCAACAAATGTGATCAGTGCAACGAAATTTGTCCAATGGGCAATATCACTCTATCTGCAGAGGGATGTTCTTTTTGTATTATTTGTAAGAGCAGCCCGAATTGTATCTTACCCAGTGAGGCCAGAGCATCTTTTTCTGATCTCGTCGTATCTATTGCTCGTTTCACGGTGCTAATGCGAAAATTCATTTTTTTATGAGATATATGCAATCCGAAACAGAATCTACTTTTCTATATGTTTCGCTTCCCTTGTATTTAGCGTAAAGGTCAACTGTTATTGGAAGCTCTCCAGCGTATCCCCTAATGGGGACTATTTTAAATTTAAGCACGCGGGTTGAACCTTTGTCGAGTGTTATTTCCCTATAAGGGTCCTCAACAAATATTATATACCTATCAGAATATACATTAATAGTGAAATTTGTGCGATAATCTCCCGTGTTCTCCACCCGAACTAATGCTGTGTATATTTCCCCAACTTTCATCACGCCGGGCATGCTTCTCTCGAATGTGTTCCGAAATATTTCCCCATCTTTTCCATTCGTCTCTAATAACACTTCTGGTGGTTGCAATTTTTTTCTCTTTAAAACGAAACACCCATGCGGATAAGTTCCGGTGTGTAAGACAATCTCATAATCCTTTAATATCTCTCTTTTAACGTTTTCTTTGAAATGATATCCATAATATTTAGAGTCCTCCTCTATTAAATAACTTGGTTTTAGCATATCAATCTTTTCGAGGTCTATTTTGTCTTTTTCACTTTCATATTCACCTGTACGCTTCAAGATGACAATTATAGGGGCATTGGTGTCGTGACTAAGTTGAAGGGGGTAATCGATAATTTCAGGTAGAGTGGCTATTCCTATCACAACATAATGTTCATAGCCGCTCTTAGCGACATCACTTTTTATATAGTCCGTAGCACTTTCACTCCATGAATAAATTCCCTCCTCCCAGTAAGGTGAAGTTACTCCGGTAATGAATGAAGAAAATAATGCTATTATCACGAGAAAAGTTATAAAGATTCTGAAGATATCCTTGTAGCTATTTTCTTTTCTAATTCTAAGACGTTCAAATGATTTTATGGCGAGATGGGACAGCATTACAAAGTAAAATGGAAGTAAATAAATTAAATAATGTTGGTATCTCGAAAGTTCAAGCAAAGTCAAGAACAACATACCACTTGAAATCATAAGAAAACTACCCTTTTTTTCAGCATTTATGAAGTTGGGTAAATAATAAAAAAGTGTTATCAGAAAAAGTAAAATCGCAGAGAGCTTAAAAAGGATTGCCCAATGATGGATCAATATCTCATCACCTCTCGTTAATACATCAAGTATATTATTCGTTCCTCTTATAAGTAATTCAGCGGGAGAAAACTCTAACACTCTAACGTTTGCTTCTGTCTCTTTTTCGAACCTTCCAATAATTTGGAATTGTAGCGGGTCCAAACCCACTCCTGAAGTGTAAAAACCCATAAGCAGTGGAAAAAGGAACAAAAGCGCAAAGATCCATATTAAATTTATCTTTTTATCCATAAGCGCTTTGAAACTAAACTTTCTTGTCCACAAGACATAAGCAAGAACCACCGGAATTAAAAAAAGAGATATGTATTTTGCATCTATGGCTAACCCCAGCATCGCTCCAGCGAGGCATGCATAAGTCGTGCTTTTTCTACCTTCAGAACGCTGGCTCAGCCAGAAGAAGTAGAGGAATGCAGTAATAAAAAATAATGTAAGTGCTTCGAACATGAATATTCGACTATACAGGCAGTGATACGCTGAGAAGCATAAGAATAAAGCAGATAGCAAACCAGTCTTTCTATCATACATCGCCTTTCCAAACAGATACAACATGGGAACGGTTAAACTCCCAAAAACCACAGAAATTATCCGGAGAATATTCAAATCGCCTTCAAAAAGTAACGTAACAACCGCCCCGATATATGGAAGAAATGGGGTTGTATATTTAAAGACGGATGCTGTAGGAGCAAAATTGTTTGCCAAGATACTATTTGCATTAGTCCAATATAGCCACTCATCTATATACATACAAACATTTGACACACCAACTACTCGTATCAAAAACGCAACGGAAAATAAACTCAGGACCAATAGAATGTCTTTTCTCATTTTTCCCTCATGTGTCTGCAAAGATTTCAAAGTGTATTAAAGCTTTCTTCTTCAGGGAATTTAAATTATATTTTATCACGTAATACTGCGAGCCAAGTGCTACCAACAGAAGAAGAATATTCAAAGGATTCTCAAGACTGAGAATAACAGTAAAGAATAAAGGAAGCAGGGTATTGATTAATATATTCAAGCATGAGATATATAACGGAATAACCTTTTTTCCTCTATTTAGCC
>Ga0114919_10004242_pt1 | contig 11504 bp, 14 predicted proteins | sample BlataG_FD_88682 | JGI IMG/M metagenome (GOLD analysis project Ga0114919, IMG submission 88682) | Deep subsurface microbial communities from Black Sea to uncover new lineages of life (NeLLi) - Black_00105 metaG | ecosystem: Environmental > Aquatic > Marine > Oceanic > Sediment | place: Atlantic...
ATTCTTACCTGTAACATCATTCATCTTGGTCGTAATACCAGCGACGGGTTTCATGCCCCATTTGAGAATCAATAGTGTCGCCACCGTCGAAAGTAGGATTATGGCCCCTCCAAGAATCAGTAGCACCCCCAGGAAATCGCCAATTTGAGTATCGACATGTCCATCGTAAGCTGCGATAACTATATTGAAAGCCTGCTTTGTAGATGAACGTGCACGAGGGTACTGGTATCTGGTCCATATGAGCCGATAAGGGATTTCTCCCCGCGATGCCTCAAAAAACTTGTGATTGCCAATTGTAGGAGCTTCGGTAGATTGAAGATTCCAGTCCAAAGGCCAGTTTTTCTGTGAGCAACTTGCTACGTAATCATCTTGTTCATTTTCAAACCACACACGGTATACGGGGCTTTTCGTATCATTTATTGGTCCGAAAAATGCCTGGATTTCCTTGCGAGCTTCCAGCAGTGAATCATCTGCGGCCATAGAGACAGCTACGGCTTCGGCTTGTGAAAGCAATGCACTGTCCACACCTGCCTTAAGCGTCTCGCGAAATTGGACATAAGCTGTAACTGAAAGCACGATAATGATGGCAACTACCAATATCGCTACGCATATTCCCAGCCGCCATTTTAATGATAATGGTTGCATATTAATTCTCTTTTAGAAGGTATCCCTGTCCTCGAACAGTCTCGATTAAATCGTATTTTCGGTCTGGATCAAGCTTTCGACGTAAAGCCGAAATATACACTTCCATTACATTCGAGAAGCGTTCCCAGTTAAAATCATACAGATGCTCAAGCAGTTCCGTTTTTGAGACGATTTGGCCGGCCCGCATCGCCAGGTATTCCAGAGTACGATACTCCATTGCCGTAAGACGCACCTCACTTTTATTAAACTTAACCCTACGAGCAACAGTATCAATGGTTAGCTTCCCAACTTTAATCTTTGGGTGAGTCTGGCCGTATGCACGCCTCACAAGTGCCTTGCAGCGGGCCACTAGTTCCCCCATATCAAATGGCTTGGTTAGGTAATCATCACCGCCGGTATTCAGGCCTGCTATAATGTCGGTGGACGTGTCGCGAGCGGTTAATATCAAGACAGCTACAGTTTTACCGGCACTTCGTAGCTTACTGAGGATATCCAGACCATCCATCCCTGGAAGCATCAAATCCAGAATAATCAGGTCGTACGGATTGGTCTTGGCCTGGTGCAGGCCATCTACGCCTTCGGTACATATATCAACCGCGAAATTCGCACTTTCTCTGAGAACCTGAGCCACATTTCTGGCAAGCTGTGATTCATCCTCTATTATCAGCACTCTCATAACTACCTCTCTGTTTTGTTTCCGATAATTCCAGCCGTTTATTATACCACTCGCTTTGGTAGAGCGAAAACTCTTTTCCACAAAAGTCATTTTTTTGAATCTTCAGCTTATGTTCAGCAAAGATTCAGCTTGGCTTCAGCAGGATGTTGTATCTTTGTGATCGTGTTTCGCTTTTATGTCTCAGTATTTGATGTCGGAGTTATGATATGAGTGAAAGCGCCGCCAAGACGATTGAGCTTCCAGAAACAGTACAAACTCATTCAGACAACCCCGGTATTTCATCTCGAGTTAAGAGGTCAATATCGAGTTGGTGCACGAAACGACAATATGAGGACAACACTTTGGCCTCGGAGGTTGCGGCTCCGCTCCGAAGCCATCCTGGAGAAGCTGCTTCATACCCGCTGTTCGCGAATCCTGAAGAATACATGGAATTCCGTAAAGGAGGTCTCTTTTTTGGCTATTTCAAGAGATGGTTTGAATGGAGGGCAGTTGACCGTTGTCTAAGAGGACTTAAGGATATCAGCACAGTCTGCGATGCTCCTTGCGGCCCAGGTCGTCTGTTTCTATATTGGCAGAAAAGGAAACTCAGGGTGATAGCTGTGGATTTATCGGGCCCAATGGTCAGGGCAGCGAAGACCAAACACAGCCAGATGGAGCTATGTGGTTATGTTATTGCGGGCGATGTTTTCTACTTACAAGAATATCTTGTGGAGGTGCCAGACTTGGTTGCCTCCGTGTGATTTTGTTATTACTTCGACAGAGAAAAGCGGGTTGACCTGCTCCATTCCTTGTCTTCTGCATCACGGCGTTACTTGCTTGTGCAGTACAAAACTTCTGAAACAAAAAAGGGCAAGCGAAACTTGGCACGCATTATAACCAGACAAAGGTCTCGCCCTTCATCCAAGAGACACTGCTCGTATCGCGATATTATTGAGGAGGTGGACGAAGCGCGGCTTATATGTCTGCGAATTGAACCCATCAGTGAAGCTTCAGACTTTGTGTTCGTGTTGGCTGAAAAGACCAAGTAATACAGTCTTGAAAACAACTTAGGATTAAGAATTTGTGTGGATACAATTTTTCACTTTACATCTAACAAATTTTATGGTATAATACCCATCTAACAATTGAATACTGATTTTTTACATCAAAAGCGGATATAACCAACAAATGAACCAATTAACCAATCACCCACTCAACTGTTCTACTGCTCAAATGCTCAACTTTCTGCCCTGCCTGCCTCAAGGGGGAAGTACGAATTCTTACGTACGAAATTATAAGAGAAATATGCGAAACAAAGCCAAAGTGAAAATAGATAATTTATGAACCTAACCTCAGTTAAAACAAAGAATTATGTAAATAAACGACTTTGCAGACGCGGAAAAAACAAACCCAAAACAAACCCAATTCAAACCCAATTCAAACCCAATTTACCGGATACTCAAATGAACATAAACCCTGTTAAAACAATGGATTATGTGAATAAACGACTTTGCAGCCGCGGAAAAAACAAACCCAAACAAACCCAATTTCAATCCCCTATCCTGTTAATCTGCTTCTTAAAATTGCCGGATATTTCCGATATACAGTGAAATGACGCTTATAGACCTACGAACAAAACAGTGCACGTTTTGTGCGGAGACGATACAGGCAGAGGCGGTCAAGTGCCGATTCTGCGGTGAGTTTCTCAATACCGGCAGGGCAAGGGCCATAGAGGCCATGTCGGATTCGGGGCCCGAAGAAGATGGGGCCGAACAGCTTTTGTTCGCGGGCAGGCCGTCTTTGTGGGGGATAGCTCCGGCGGTGGTCAAGGGGATGGTTCTTTTTGTTGTGGCGGTGCTTTTGGTGAAGCTGCCTTTAGAGGAGATGCTGGATTTGGGGCTTAACGCCGAGCAGGCGGCGATGTTCGGCCAATACAGGGTTATTGTCGGCATTGGGCTTGGTTTGCTTGTTGTGCTTTTTCTTGCGATTAAGGTCGTCAAGCTCAAAATGATATATTACGAGGTTACGCCTGCGAGGATTGAATGGGGGCGGGGTATTCTCGATAGGAGGGTCGATAATCTGGATATGTTCAGGGTGGTTGATTTGAAGCTTCGCAGGAGCTTGCTCGACTGTATTGTGGGGGTCGGCACGGTGGGGCTGATAACGACCGACAAGACGGACCCGGAGCTTGTCTTTGAGAAGATACGGGATTCCCGCCTGCTGTACGATATCATCAAAAAAGCCAGTCTCGAAGCGGACAGGCACAGCGGCGTGGTGCATCTGGAGTAGGTGATAACCGAACCTGTTCCAAGAGGGGGGCCTGGGGAATTTTTGCGGAGCGGGGCGGTGAATCTTCACAGACAATTCGGCTTGACAGCAATACCTTGTGTTTCTTTAATAGATTAAAGATTAATGGCAGTGCCCAGAGACCTGATGGTGCAGGTGGGCATATTTGAGGGTCCGGGCGGCACGAGGAATCAAAAGGAGACGAGCCAATGAGACGAATTACAAGCAGAGCGGCAGGATTGATTATTGTGGCGGTGGTTTTGTTAGTGACGGCGGGTTGTAAGGAGAAGTCCGGGTCGACGGTGCCGAATAAGGTTGCGCTATTTAACGGGACAGACTTTACCGGCTGGAAGCTGTTTGTAGCGGATGCGAATGTTGATGTGAATAAGATATGGACGGTGCGTGACGGCGTTGTGCGCTGCGAAGGGGTGCCCAGCGGCTATATGCGGACCGAGGTCGAACACCGAGACTACAAGCTGCATCTTGAGTGGCGATGGGCCGGGGAGCCGACCAACAGCGGTGTTCTGCTGCACGCCGGCGGGCCTGATAAGGTCTGGCCACGCTGTATTGAGGCACAGTTAAAGGCGGGCAACGCCGGTGATTTTGTTCTTATCGGCGGCACGGGCGTAACGGTCGAGGGCCAGAACAAACAGGATGTCGAAAAGCAGTATGTCGTTGTGGCCAAGAAGCACGACAGCAACGAAAAGGCCGCGGGACAGTGGAACAGCTACGACATAGTCTGCAAGGGCGACACGATTGGCCTTTCTGTCAATGGCGTATTGCAGAATGAGGCGGTCAAGGCCACGGAGACGGCCGGCTGGATATGCCTGCAAAGCGAAGGCAGCCCGATAGAATTCCGCAATATATTCATCGAGCCGGTTGACTGATACGGTATTTCGTAAAGCTCGACTATGAGAGAAATGGGGAAGGGCTGTTTTGATAGGTTTCTCCGCTCACTTCGCTCGGTCGAAATGACGGTAGTGGGGTTTGGGTTATAATTACTGAAAGATGAGGGTATCATTATGAAGAGGCGTTCGTTTTTGAAGGGTGCAGGAGCTGCTGCGGGCAGTTACGCCCTTGGCGTGCATCCGGTTCTTGGTGCAGGCAGGTCGGGTTTGAAGAAGAAAGACCGAGAGGTTGCCGGATTGCCGCGGCGTGTGCTCGGGCAGACAGGCGAGAAGCTCTCGGTTGTTGGGTTTCCGGGGCTGGCGCTTAGGCACTACGAACAAGAGCAATGTAACGCCGGCATTGTAAAGGCCTTCGAGGGCGGCTTGAACTACTTCGATGTAGCCCCGGCGTACGGCAAGGACGGTGAGTGTGAAGTAAAGATGGGGATAGGTCTGCAGGGCATTGATAGAGACAGAATCTTTTTGGCCTGCAAAACGAAAATGCGCGATAAGGAAGGGGCCCGCAAGGAGCTCGAACGCTCGCTTAAACGCCTCAAGACCGATTACTTCGACCTGTACCAGATGCACTGCATATTCACACCCGAAGAAGTGCGGCAGGCCCTGGGGCCCGGCGGTGCTATGGAGACATTTCTGAAGGCGAAAGAGGAGGGAAAAATCCGTCATATTGGCTTTTCGGCGCACACGACGAAAGGGGCGCTCGAAGCGATGAGAGGGTTCCGCTTCGATACGGTGATGTTTCCGATAAATTTCGTCGAATACTTTATCTTCGGGTTCGGCAAGGAGGTCCTTGAGCTCGCAACCAGGCAGCGTATGGCGGTATTTGCTATGAAAGCTATCTCCGGCGGTGCCTGGCCGAAAGGTGCTCAAAGAAATCGAAAATGGTGGTATCGCACCTTAGAGGAGCAGAGTCAGATAGATATGGCCGTTCGCTTTTCCCTGTCCAGGGAGTGCGTGACGGCGGTAATTCCGGCCTCCTTTCTGGATTTGCTCGATAAGACAATCGAAGCAGGGCGCACTTATCAGCCGATTACTGCGGCCGAGACTGAGAAACTGAAGAAGTTAGCCGGGACGCGCGAATCCATGTTCCTCAAGCAACAGGAACGAGCGGCCCGCGGCGGCCTGCCGGTCCATCCGTTCTATCCCGATAGTCCGCACGAATGTTGTCCGGGGGCCTACGCATAGAGTACGAAAGCCGGGTTCGCTGGTGTTGTTGCTTATCGGCAGCGTTGTTCGTGCAGGAGCAGTCTCTTTTTGACGGTTATTGCGCCGGGTGCGGAGAAACCGCCGATTTGGCCGTCGCTGCGGAGTACGCGGTGACAGGGGACCAGCAGTGGGAGTGGGTTTTTTGCCAGTGCGCTGCCGACTGCTCTTGCGGCGGCGGGTCGGCCTGCTCTGGCTGCTAATTCTGCGTAAGTTATTGTTTGGCCGAATCTTATTTCGCGGCAGGCGGTCAGTACCGAGCGGTGAAACGGGCTGAGCCGGTCGAGGTCGAGGGGGATTTTAGGGCTGAAATCTATTCGGGTGCCGTCAAAATAGGCGGCTATTTGCTTTTGAAGTGTCTCGAAAAAGGTCTTATCGAACTCAATGCTCCACCACAAGGTGTCCTGTGGAGATGCTTGATGCTTGTGATGCGAGTTGCGTGTTACGGGTTGCGTGTGAAGAAAACCCGCAGTGGAACTGCGGGCTAAATATGTTTGAGATTCTTCGCTTCGCTCTCCTAGGGAGTCCTCCGCAGGATGCCTTACGGTATTGCGGACAGAATGACAAGGGTAGTTGATTCTCGAATTCAGATTCGGGGGCGGCAGGTTTTTGAGGAGCATTGTTTTGATATTTTCGGGGTTTGGGCCGGGCAGGTGTGTCCGGCAAAGGGTGGATTCGGTGCCGGCAAGGCCGAAATAACCCCATTTCGTTTGGAAAATCGCGTATTTTATCGGTTTTTGCATTTTTTGGTTATGATTGTATGTTAAATATTATCTAATGGGCTAAATTCATTGACGCAAGGGTAAAATTTTGTTAGGAATAGTGGTTTTAGAAAAAATGGCCGGCTGTGGTTATCGGCGAAGATTTGCTTTCAAGCGTTGTTTTTGGTTTTTGGCATTTGCTTTATGTCTCTTGAAGAATTGAGAAAGAAGATAGATGAGCTTGACGAGCAGCTTGTGCAGCTGCTCAATGAGCGTGCTCGGATAGTGGTTGAGATAGGCAAGCTCAAGGACAAGACATCCAGGCCGGTCTATGCGCCTGACCGGGAGAAGCAGGTCCTTGCGAAGATTGCCCAGGCCAATAAGGGTCCGCTGCCGGACAGGTGTTTGGTTGCGATTTGGCGTGAGCTGATGAGCGGGTCGTTTGTTTTGGAGAGGCCCTTGCGGATTGGCTATCTTGGTCCTGAGGGCAGTTTCAGTCATACGGCGGCCTTGCTGAAATTCGGCCAGAGCGTGGAATATGAGCCGGTGGCGAATATTACAAGCATTTTCGATGAGGTGAGCAAGGGTCACTGCGATTTGGGTCTGGCGCCGGTGGAGAATACTATGGGGGGGGGAGTAATAGAGACGCTTGATGCACTTATAGATTCGGATGTGAAGGTGTGCGCCGAGATTCTGATGGCGATTCATCATAATCTTTTAGGCAATTGTTCGCTGGAAGAGGTCAAGAAGATTTACTCCAAGCCGGAGGTATTTGCACAGTGCAGGAGCTGGCTTAGTGCGACTTTTAAGGAAGCTCAGACCATTCCGGTGGCATCTACCGCCAAGGCGGCGCAAATGGCTGCCGGGGAGCCGAATGCGGCGGCGATTGGTTCGAGGATTGCGGGGGAGCTGTACGGCTTAGGGATTGTGTGCGAGAATATCGAGGATATTGCTAATAACGTGACTCGATTTCTGATAATCAGTCGGGAAGATGCGAAGCCGACCGGAGAAGATAAGACGGCCATATTGTTCAGCACCGCCCATAAGGCAGGTGCGCTGGCGGATGTGCTGGATGTGTTCAAACGATACAATATCAATCTTACCAATATAGAGTCCAGGCCCAGCAGGAAGAGGGAGTGGGAATACTATTTCTTTATGGATTTTCTGGGTCACAGGACAGACGAGCAGGTGCAGGAAGGGCTTGGAGAGGCCCGTAAGCATTGTTTGCAGCTTTCGATATTGGGCAGCTTTCCCAGGGCGACGGAACTGCTTTAATAGCGGTTTGCCGGCCGTGAGACGAGCGACTGATACTGAATTGACGATAGGAGAGTTTTATGAGAAAGCCATTTGTGGCCGGTAACTGGAAAATGAACACGGACAGTCAGGGTAGCGTGGAGCTTGCCAAGGCCGTTGCCGATGGGTCTTTGGGGGCAGCGGGCCAAAGCGTTGACGTGGCGGTCTGCCCGCCGTTTGTTTATCTGAAGTCTGTGGCCGGTGCGGTCAGCTCGTCGAACATAGCTGTTGGCGCCCAGGATATGTACTATGAGGCAAAGGGGGCTTTTACCGGTGAGATAAGTGCATCAATGCTGAAAGACATTGGCTGTACTTACGTATTGTGCGGGCACTCGGAGCGTCGGCATGTAATTGGAGAGACAGATGAGCTGATAAATAAGAAGGTTGCCGCTGCTATTGGCGGCGGTCTTTTGCCGATATTGTGTGTAGGTGAGCTGCAGAGCGAGCGGGAGGCCTCGCAGACCCAGGATGTTGTAACGCGGCATGTCAAGGAAGGGCTGGCGGGCTTGAGTGCCGAGAAGGCCTCGGCGGTAACGATAGCTTACGAGCCGGTCTGGGCCATAGGGACGGGTCTGACGGCGACGCCTCAGCAGGCACAGGAAGTTCATTCTTTTATACGGGAGCTGCTCGGCCGGATTTATGACAGCGAATTGGCTGAGGAGATTCGCATTCAGTACGGCGGCTCGGTGAAGCCGGCCAGTGCGGCGGAGTTAATGGGCCAGACGGATATAGACGGTCTGCTGGTCGGCGGGGCAAGTTTGAAGTCCGATGATTTTCTTGCGATAATCCAGGCGGCGTTGTAATTGACTATTTACTATTGACGATACTGGATACTGGATAATTTGAAAGGGGAACGAATATGATGTCTTTTGGCTTATTGGCAGTGCATTTCATTATGAGTGTCGTGGCTGTCTTTTTTGTTATTTGCTGTGTGGCGCTGGTTCTGCTGATTTTGATTCAGAAGGGCAGAGGCGGCGGCCTGAGCGCGGCGTTTGGCGGCGGCGGTATGGCGAGCGGGATATTAGGCTCGAAGACAGGCGATTTTCTGACGTGGGTTACGATAGTGATGGTTGGTGTGTTTCTGACGCTTGCAGTTGTGATGGGGAAGTACTACAGGCCGAGTGTCGGTGGTTCCGGCGAAGAGACGCCGATTCGTCGAGAGCAGCCCGTGGATACGAGGCAGGCGGTGCCGGTTGAGGTGAATATGGCTACAGCCAGTGATGCGAACAGTCCCGTCGGCGATGCAAACCTGCCCGGCGGCTGAGGTAAACTGCTGTTAAGCCGGCATAAGACGGCCGGGTGTGCGGCGGGGATTGAGAGCGTAGTGCTATGATAAACAGTATGACCGGATATGGCGAAGCAGAGGGCGAGATTAACGGTGCGAGTTATGCCGTTGAAGTCAAGGCCGTTAACAACCGCTATCTGAAGACGATTATAAAGCTGCCGGAGTCGGCAGCTTTTCTGGAGGAAGATATTGAACGGTTGCTGCGAAGCAATTTGTCTCGCGGGACAATAAACTATGTGCTTCGGCTCAAGGAGGCCCCGGCGAGTGTGCTCTTTGATATTGATGAGTCGGCCCTTGCGGCGGTGATGGAGAAACTGGGCAGGATTAAGTCGTCGGTTGATGTGAACCGTTCGATTGATATTGGCGGGCTGTTGAATCTGCCGGGAATTATTCGCCCGGCTTTGCCGGACGAGGAGACGGCCGAGCAGATGAAAGCGAAGGTTCTTGAAATCAGCCAGGAGGCGATAGAGAAGCTCAAGGAGATGCGTGCCGCCGAAGGAGCGGCCCTTGAAGCAGATTTGGACAAGCACTGCAGCGAGATGCGGCAGGACATTGAGCGGATACGTGCCCGCAGTGCGGCTGTTGTTCAGGAGTATGCGGAAAAGCTGAGAAAGAGGGTTGATGTGCTGCTGGCGCAGGCCGAGCTGAAGTTAGATGAAGAGCTTCTTGCCAGAGAGGTGGCGGTTTACGCAGACCGCTCGGACATATCGGAGGAGATTGCGCGGCTGGAGTCGCATCTGGAGCAGTTTGCTCAGAGCTGTCAGGGTGACGGGCAGGCCGGTCGGAGGTTAGACTTTATCAGTCAGGAGATGCTCAGAGAAGCCAATACTATTGCCAGCAAGTCCTCTGACCTGGAGATTACGCGCTGCGTGGTTGATATAAAGTGCCGGGTGGACCGGATTAAAGAACAGGTCCAGAATGTAGAGTGAAAGAATGGCGGATAGCGTATAACGTATATGCTAAAGGCAGCCGGAATGAACCAGACGAATGACAAGAAGGGTAAAGTGGTGATAGTTAGTGGTCCATCGGGCGTGGGCAAGAGCACTATCTGCAAGGGGATAGTTGAGCGGCTGGGTGCTGTTTACCTGAGCGTTTCAGTTACGACCCGGCCGAAGAGCGAAAGCGAAGTTGACGGCGGGGATTATTGGTTTGTGTCGGAAGAAGAATTTCGGGAGCGGATAGAGAGGGGATTGCTGCTGGAATATGCTGAAGTGTTTGGTCATTTGTACGGGACTCCGAGGGACAAGGTCGAAGAGGCGCTGGAGGCGGGCAAGGTGGTTATTTTGGAGATAGATGTTCAGGGCGCCAAACAGGCCAAGGCGGTTTTTCCTGATGCGGTGATGATTTTTGTTTTGCCGCCGAGCGCGAAGATTTTGGCAGAGCGAATGGACCACAGGGGCAGAGATGACGATGAGGTTGCTGAGGAAAGACTGGACGAGGCAGGTGCTGAGATTGCCGCTGCGTGGCAGTATTATAAACACATGGTTATAAACGACGATTTGCAGCAGGCGGTAAATGAGTGTGTGCAGATTATTGATGGTGCGAGGAGTGAATCGTAAAAGAGGCGAAAAAAGGAAAGACAGGCCCCGTTGGGAATTCTATGATGGGGCAGAGTATAAAGGTGTGATAGAAAAAGTGAAGATTTCTAACGGGGCGAGATACGAAAGATGATAGACGAACTCAAGAGCGAGAGAATAATTAACAAAGTTGGTGGCAGATTCAAGTTAACGGCGCTGGTTCAAAAACGGCTGGGTGAGCTTTTGGCCGGCTCGCGGCCATTGATTGAGGATGCCCGGGGCAAAACGATGCTTGAGATTGTTGTTCAGGAGATTCTGCAGGACAAGATAGCAATCGAAGGGTCCGCGGCAGGCGATAAGTCAGGTGATAATTAGGCATCAGGCCGGGCAGATTGAAAAAGAGGTTCAATAGCAACAGTAGGTTTGTGGCGTGTGAACGGCAAGATACGAAATGCTTAAGGATGTAAATATATTGTTAGGTGTCAGTGGTGGCATTGCGGCTTATAAGGCGGTTGATTTGGCCAGTAAGCTGACAGCGGCGGGCGCCGTGGTTAAGACGGTGATGACAGAGAACGCCTGCCGGTTTGTGGGGCCGAAGAGCTTTGAGGCGGTGACCTGTTCTGCGGTTTTTACGAGCTTGTGGAGTTCGCCGCAAGACCACAAAAGCACCCATATTTCTCTTGTTGATTGGGCGGATATCGTCGTCGTGGCGCCGGCGACGGCCAACATCCTCGGCAAGGCCGCGAACGGCATCTATGATGATTTGCTCAGCACCACCCTTTGTGCGGCTTCGGCGATGCCGGTGCTTTTGGCCCCGACGATGAACAATAATATGTGGAACAGTCCCGCCGTGCAGCGAAATGTTCAGACGTTAAAAGAGATGGGCTTCGAGCTGATAGGCCCTTTTGAGGGTCGGCTGGCCAACGGGGCCATAGGAACGGGCAGGATGGCCGAGCCAGAGGATATTGTCAGGCATATCGAAAAAATCGCATCGAGGATTGACCGCTGAGAACA
>Ga0114919_10004243_pt1 | contig 11499 bp, 9 predicted proteins | sample BlataG_FD_88682 | JGI IMG/M metagenome (GOLD analysis project Ga0114919, IMG submission 88682) | Deep subsurface microbial communities from Black Sea to uncover new lineages of life (NeLLi) - Black_00105 metaG | ecosystem: Environmental > Aquatic > Marine > Oceanic > Sediment | place: Atlantic...
AAATCTGAAATCTAAAATCGTTAACTTAGCCCCGCCTGAGCGGGGCGATCTCACCGAAGGTAATCCTTGTTCGATATTCAAAATATTTCTATTATTCTTACATTATAGACAGACTCTAATTAATCAGCTAGTTTTATTGAAAGGATGTAATTAGTTGTATAGGAATTTACTCACTTCGTTCATGAGATCGCCCTGATAGCCATCGGGGCTAAGTTCAAGAATTTCCCTTATCATATGGATGATTCCGTAGAGATTAATAAAATCCAATACCGATACCCGATACCCGATAGCTATCGGGTATCGGGTTCGGGATGGTGGCAAAATTCATTATTTATTCGGCTTAAATTACATAATTTTTAAACTATAAAGCTGTACATTATTATTAATCAGTGTTTTCATAAGACTGATTAGTTACATTTTATTTTCTTTAAAAAATTTAACATCTTAGCATTACAATTCAAATTCTTTTATATTTACCAAAGGCACGGGTTGACAGAATATTTTTTATGACCTTCTGTGACTCATTATTGATAGTAATTTCAGAAGTTTGGCAAGATACAGTTACAATTATTAACAAAATTTAAATCCTATGGCATTCGATATTAATATGATAAAATCTGCTTATGCAGGCATGGCTGAGCGTGTGGAAAAAGCCCGTCGACTGGTTGGAAGACCTTTAACCCTTACCGAGAAGATCCTTTATTCACATCTTGATGGAAATGTTCATTTAAAATCCTTTTCCATGGGTACTGATTATGTCGATTTTCGTCCTGACCGTGTTGCCATGCAGGATGCAACGGCTCAAATGGCTTTGCTTCAGTTTATGCAGGCAGGTAAAAGCAAAGCAGCCGTTCCTTCAACCGTTCATTGCGATCATTTGATTCTGGCAAAACAAGGCGCTAACCTGGATTTAACTGATGCCCGGGTCACTAATAAAGAAGTGTATGATTTCCTGGCTTCTGTTTCAAACAAGTACGGAATCGGATTCTGGAAACCCGGCGCCGGAATAATTCATCAGGTAATACTCGAGAACTACGCTTTTCCAGGCGGTATGATGATCGGCACAGATTCTCATACGCCCAATGCCGGTGGACTTGGTATGATTGCCATTGGTGTTGGCGGTGCCGATGCGGTTGATGTCATGTCAGGAATACCCTGGGAACTTAAATTCCCAAAACTGATCGGGGTAAAACTTACCGGGAAATTAAGCGGCTGGACTTCTGCCAAAGATGTCATTCTGAATGTGGCAGGTATCCTTACCGTGAAAGGGGGAACCGGATGTATTGTGGAATATTTCGGAAAAGGTGCTAACAACATCTCCTGTACAGGGAAAGGAACCATTTGCAATATGGGCGCAGAAATCGGGGCGACCACTTCCCTTTTCGGCTACGACAAAAAAATGGAAGATTACCTGAGAGGAACCGAAAGGAGCGATGTGGCCGATGAAGCCAACAAAATATCTGAATGCCTGACAGCTGATCCTGAAGTATATGAAAACCCTGAAACATATTTCGACCATGTCATTGAAATTAACCTTTCGGAACTGGAACCGTATATCAATGGCCCTTTTTCACCTGATAAAGCCTGGCCTCTTTCCCAATTTGCCAAAGCCGTTAAAGAAAACGAATATCCGCAAAAACTCGAAGTCGGCTTAATCGGATCCTGTACCAATTCTTCATATGAAGATATAACACGGGCAGCTTCGATTGCAAAACAAGCACTTGATAAAAAACTGAAAGTGTTATCCGAATTTACCGTCACTCCGGGTTCTGAAGTGGTCAGATATACCATTGAAAGGGACGGATTGCTTGATATATTCGAAAATATCGGCGGGGTTATACTGGCAAATGCCTGCGGGCCATGCATCGGACAATGGGCAAGACATGAGGCTGACAAGAACAGGAAAAATTCAATCATTACTTCGTTTAACCGGAACTTTGCCAAACGGAATGATGGTAACCCCAATACATATGCTTTCGTAGCATCACCTGAAATTGTAACTGCCCTTACCATTGCCGGAGATCTTAGCTTTAATCCCCTGACCGATTACCTGGTAAATGACGATGGTGAAAAAGTTAAACTTGATGAACCACAAGGAATTGAAATGCCGGTAAAAGGATTTGCTGTTGAAGACAATGGATACCAGGCGCCGGCAAAAGACGGAAGCAAAGTGGAAGTGAGAATTAATCCGGCTTCGGAACGCCTTCAACTACTGACCCCTTTCACCCCGTGGACCGGAGAAGATTTAAAAGGGTTGAATTTATTGATTAAGGCAAAAGGGAAATGCACAACCGACCATATCTCTATGGCTGGTCCCTGGCTTCGCTACCGTGGCCACCTCGATAACATATCCAACAACATGTTAATCGGGGCAATAAACTATTTCAACGAAAAAACAAACTTCATTAAAAACCAGCTTACCGGGAAATATGAATCTGTACCCGGTACTGCCCGCGCCTATAAAAAGAAAGATACAGGAGCCATTATTGTTGGCGATGAAAACTATGGTGAAGGATCCTCCCGTGAACACGCTGCCATGGAACCCAGGCATTTGGGCGTGAAAGCAGTCCTTGTACGTTCCTTCGCACGTATACATGAAACAAATCTTAAGAAGCAAGGAGTGCTTGCTCTTACGTTTGCAAATAAGGAAGATTATGACAAAATCAGGGAAGATGATAAACTGGATATTGTTGGTTTAAGTAAATTCGCCCCCGGTAAACCATTAAAAATCATTGCCAACCATACTGACGGAACCCTGGACAATATCCCGGTAAACCATTCATACAACCAAAACCAGATCGAGTGGTTTAAAGCCGGCTCCGCTCTAAACCTCATCAGGAAGCAAAACGCATAACCTTCGTCAGACGAACTGGAGTCGTCTGACGAGGGCGTTTAATAAAAAAAAACTAAAATCTTAGTTGTAAAACTAAATATTTAGTTGTATATTTGTCTTAAATAAAATCCCATGAAAGAATTAACCCGAGCCGAGGAGCAGATCATGAAAATCCTTTGGAACCTGGAAAAAGGATTTGTTAAAGACATCATTGAAAAAATTTCTGATCCCAAACCGGCATACAACACCGTATCCACAATAGTAAGGATACTGGAAAGAAAAGGATTTGTATCGCACAAGGCATACGGTAAAACCCATGAATACTACCCGGTTATTTTAAAGGATGAATACTCAAAGGCTCATATGAAGAATTTCGTTGACAGTTATTTTTCCAACTCGTTTGAAAAAATGGTTTCCTTTTTCGCAAGGGAAAAAAGCATCAGTCTTCATGAAATGGAAGACATTATGAAGATCATGGAAAAAGAAATTAAAATACAAAAGATATCATCATGATGACAAAATTAAAATCTTCAAAGCGAATGAGGTTTAAAATTCTGTTTATCCTTCCGGTTGCTTTGTTCCTCATTTCCCTTTTTGCATTTTCGGGGAACAAGGTCAAATCCGGTTCGTCAATAAGTGAAGGAAAAATTGAAGACATTTTAAATCCTCAGATTAAACAAGACACCCCAGTATTCTTTATTGTTGAGGAAATGCCGGACTTCCAGGGCAAAGGAATAGAGGGGTTCAGGGAGTGGGTAGCACAAAATCTAAGGTATCCCGGGAGCGCTGCAAAAGACAGCATTGCTGGTAAAGTATATGTTCAATTCGTTGTCAACTCTGACGGACACGTAGATCGCGTTAAAGTTGCAAGGGGTGTTAACCCTGACCTGGATCAGGAAGCTGTCAGGGTGGTTAAGTCCTCACCCAAATGGGCTCCGGGGAAACAGCGAGGGAAGGTAGTAAACGTTGCCTACACCATTCCGATAATCTTTTCGCTGGATGATGTTGCCAAAGTTAAAGAAGAAATTCCCATAGATATGAATTTTTCTATTACTGAAGATAATTTTGTCAAGATTAAGGCCAACGATATCTTATTTATCGTTGATGGTAAACAGGTGAAAGATTCTATTCAAATTCCTGTAGATGAATTTAAAACAATAGAAGTATTAAAAGGAGAAGAAGCCATAGAAAAATATGGTGAGAAAGCCAGGAGCGGGGTGATTATTATTATAAAAAAAGACAAATAAGGATAATTCCATGAGCTTCAGGTGATTCCGGTCCATAGAACGGTTGCTCCCTGATGAACGACAGTAGTCGGACCGGGAATCTTTTCTGCATCAATGTTTCTACAATAATCGAACACCGATGGTGTTTTTGAAATAAGCAAGGCCACCGGCCTTGGATTATTGTAGATTATGCAACCAGTCTGAATACGCGTCGAAACTGCCATAGCCGATCAGGATTGAACCTTTATGTTCGGCGCAATTATCCACAAGCTAAATCTGGGATAAGTATTTTTAAGGATATTTCTCCTGTTCCTGTTCATTAAACGATTTCTCCCTTATTAACGATGGCAGTTGAACCGGTATTCTTATCTTAAGCATTTTTTCTACTCCCATAGGGATGCCTATGGCAAATAATCAAACACCGATAGTGTTCTATTGCAATTTTTATTGAGGCTTTTCTTATTGTTTGACTAAAAACAAACACTTGATGCTTCTCTCCTCTTAATCCGTCTGACCGGCTGGAACGGTCGGACGGTATTCTCCACACATCTGATGTCGGATGGAAACATCCGACATCATTGTTAAGTTCAATGTGTTTGTTGTAATCCGTTCGTCTCTCGTTGATTGGTTAAGATGCCCGCCCTGGTGCAAAAAACCCTTAGAGTTTTTTACACAGCAGGTTTTTGTAACTTTACATCAGCATAATTCAGGTATGAATAATAAATGGATTTAAAGAAACGAATACAGGCATTTCATGAGCTGGGAGTATTCCTGGACAAAGCCATCTCAGATGATTATAAGCCCGGAACCACTTCTTCCATTCTAACAGAATTCAGGAAACTGATCAAATCCCAGGAAAAACTCAATCCCTGGTTTACACCTGAAAATGTTAAGCTCGCCATAAAGTCCATCGCCAAAACCTTAACAAAAAAAAACCTGGAAACCTGGCTGGCTTCTTACCCGGAAATTGAACAGAATATAAGCTCAAAACGAGTAGGCGTTGTTATGGCAGGAAATGTTCCCCTGGTCGGATTTCATGATTTTCTCTCCGTCTTAATTTCCGGTTTTACTTTTGTTGGCAAGCTTTCCTCAAAAGATAACCAACTGCTACCTGAAATTGCAGAGATATTAGCCCGGATAAACCCTGAATTTGACAATAAAATCGAATTTACCGGGGAGAAGTTGACAAAGTTTGATGCCGTTATCGCCACAGGAAGCAATAATACTGCCCGGTACTTTTCATATCACTACAGGAACCATCCTTATATCATCAGGAAAAACAGGAACGGAATAGCCATACTGGATGGTAAGGAAACCATGGAAGAACTGGTTTCCCTGGGAGATGATATTTTCCGGTATTTCGGACTGGGATGCAGAAGCGTTGCCAAGCTCTTTATCCCTGAACACTATGATTTCAATGCCTTTTTTGAAGCGATTTTACCTTACCGGGAAATTATCAACCACAAAAAATACAAAAATAATTACAAGCATATCAGGTCGATATACCTGGTAAATCAAACTCCTTTTCTCGACACCGGTTTTGTACTTTTAAAGGAAGATGAAGCCATTGCCTCTCCTATTGGGGTGATTTATTACCAGTATTATTCTGATCATTCGAAGTTGGAGGAACATCTTAAGGATAAGGCAGAAGAAATACAATGCATTGTTAATCGCAATAAAATTCTTCAGGGTATCAAACCCGGACAAGCCCAGGAACCGGCGCTATGGGAATATGCTGATAATGTGGATACCTTGAAATTTTTATTAAATTTAACTTGAACTCTTTATACTTCAGTAAAACTGTATGCCATTGCTTTTGCCCATAAAGTAGTGTATAAGAAACCGTAACCATAGTTAAATTTTATAAAATAACCTGGAATTTTTGTGTATTAATCAATACCTTTTAAATCACAATAAACAAATCCCAAAATTTTTACCCTGTGAAATAATACCGAAGGCATTCCGGCTTTGCCGGATTTCACAGGGCCAGGGCACAAAACTTCTAGGGTTTTTCACTCATTTTTTCTTTTCTTATGAAAAAATTGTAACTTGTACTTGAAAAAGGTGTTGAATACTTTTAAGATCAAGAGAGATGGTTTTTACATTTCGTTTATTATCCCATGAGGAGGAGGATTTCGTAAGGGACTTTGAAATTCATTACGAACAAACCTTTTTTGACTTTCACATTGCCATCCAGGACGAATTACGATGGGACAAATCCCAGATGGCTTCTTTTATCCTTACCAACGACAAGTGGGAAAAAGAAGGAGAAATCAACCTGTTCGATATGTCGGAGGATGGATATTCCGATCTTCCGGTTATGCATAAGGCGGTATTAAAGGAGTTTTTTCAGGAAGAAAGACAGAAGATGCTTTACATGCACGACTTTTTCTCGGAAAGAGCCTTTTTTGTTGAATTGGCAACGATAACAGAAGAAACAAAGGACAAGAAATACCCATCCTGTACCCGGGCGGAAGGAAGAATACCTCAGCAAATCCTGATTGAGGATAACAATATTGACAACATTTTTTACAGGGAATTTGAAGATGAAGATTTCGACGAAGATATCCGCTTTGAAAATATCGACGATTACGGGGAATTTTAGCCCCGTTTATTGAATGGAATTAATTTAAAATTACCTTATTTTTACTCCCCTGAATTTTATCAATAAATATAGAATATTCCCCCTTAATAAAGGGGGTTAGTCCCGCAGGGATCCCTACGGGAGGGGATGTTTTTCAAGGTTTGATGCTTTGCTTATTCAATATAAACACCCTAAAAGTCCCCCCTTTTTAGGGGACAATTTACTTAAAATCAACAAATAACTCCTAACTCGAACTCGCGTTAACTTAATGGCTAAATCCCTTATAGTAGTATTGGGTCCTACCGGAATTGGCAAGACAGAAGTAGCCATTAAAATCGGACTTGAGTTGAAAACAGAGATCATTTCAGCCGATTCAAGACAAATTTACCGGGAGCTTCGTATTGGAACAGCTGTTCCTTCTGCCGGACAGCTTAATGCTGTAACGCATCATTTCATAGGGAATAAATCCGTTTTTGATTATTATAATGCCAGTATATACGAATTTGAAGTTCTTGAACTTCTCGAACAATTATTTGTGAAGAAAAACCAGGTAGTTTTGGTTGGTGGTTCCGGGCTCTATATTGATGCTGTTTGTAAAGGTATAGATGATCTTCCCCCTGTGGACCATGAGATTCGAAACAAATTAAAAGAGCAATATGCCCGTGAGGGAATTGAAAGCCTGAGACTTCAATTAAAATATTTGGATCCTGAATATTACCAAACCGTTGATTTGAAAAATCCAAAACGATTGATCAGGGCTCTGGAAATTTCAATTTCTACCGGAAAACCTTACTCCACTCTACTCAGAAAAAAGGATAAACCAAGAAACTTCAGTATAGTGAAAATCGGGTTAAACCGGGAACGTAACGAGCTGTATGAACAGATTAACCGAAGGGTTGATTTTATGATTGAAACAGGACTGGTTGAAGAGGCGGAGAAGTTTTTCCACCACAGAAATTTGAATTCTCTAAATACGGTTGGTTACAGGGAACTTTTTGAATATTTAGAAGGGAAAATTTCCCTGAAGAAAGCGGTCGAACTGATTAAAAGGAACTCAAGAAGATATGCCAAGCGTCAGTTGTCCTGGTTCGCCCGGGATAAGGAAATACGCTGGTTTCACCCGGAGGAAAGGGAAAAGATATTATTATTTATTAAAGAAAACCTGTAGCTAATCAGTGGGTTGGGAAGAAAAAAGAGACACTTAAAAAATTGAATCATTAAAAAATCAAATTCATGACTGTTGAGAATATACGAAATTTCGTCGTCCGGGTTTACGGATTAATCATCAATGATAAAAAGGAAGTTTTGCTCACTGATGAATTTCAATTGGGAATGAAGATGACTAAATTCCCGGGGGGCGGACTGGAATTTGGTGAAGGTCCGGTTGATTGCATTAAACGGGAAGCGTATGAAGAATTCGGCCAGGAAGTGAAGGTGATTGATCATTTTTATACAACAGAATTTTTTCAGAAAGCACTTTTTTATAAAAACCATCAACTTATCAGCATTTACTATATTTTGGAATTCAAAGACAGGATCCGGTTCAAAATTTCCGATAAATCCTTTGATTTTCCTGAATTAAAAGAAGGCAACCAGTCCTTCAGATGGAAGGCTATTAAAAACCTTATTGAGGATGATGTAAGTTTTCCAATTGATAAGGTGGTTGTTAGATTGCTAAAGGAAAAATTTGTTCCAAAATAACGTGAGTTCGAATCAAGCTAAGATTATTATTCACGGAGTTTCAAATATCTTGACTAAAAACTTTATGTTTCCTTTGTGACTTCGTGTCTTAGTGGCATAAATAATACTTGCCACAATCCCGAACCCGATAGTTATCGGGTTTCGGGACAAATTCCAACCGAACGAAGTGAGCTCATGAACACCTTTGAAAATATTTTATTTTGTGAATAAATTATTTTCTCACAAAGTGATGCCTTTGGCAAAAACCCAAATTTCAATTCTCAAAACAAACAATTCTGAAATTACGATGCTGTCGGATGTTTCCATCCGACAGTTAATGATATGGCAAGATTTTAATTACTCCAGTATTCAATGTCAGGTGGAAATCTGCCTGAGGCAGACAGGCACCTGCCATCATGCTAATATAGCTTTGGCATAGTTTATCCAGCTCATGTTGGCAGAGGTTTTTGCCACATTTTCCCTGGGGATGGGTGTTTCAATGGATTTTATCATGGCTTCTGCCATGGAATCAATTTTATCAGGATCAGCAAGGTATCCGTTATACCCGTCGATTATAGTTTCAGGAAAATGCCCCACTCTTGTTGCAAGAATGGGTAGCCTGAAATTATAGGCTACGGATTCAACCCCGGAAGGAGTGGCAGTAAGATAATACAAAACAATGGCTTGGCTTACCTGGAAGTATTTATGTACTTCCTCGTTGGGAACAAATTCATTGATCACGGTGACTCTGTCTTTTATTCCCAACCGGTCGATCAGGTCAAGGGGTCTGTAATTTTTTTCATCATACTGTTTTCGTAAAAAAACAGACTTCAACAAACCAAAAGTCGCTTTTTTAATCCGGGTAATGATTTTCCTTGAATCCAGGGTGTTCCAAAATGATTCGCCAACGATCAGAAGAGATACATCATCCCTTGTTTCCGCCACCTTAGCAAAAGCCCGAATGGCATTATGCAAACCCTTGTACTTTCTGATAAACCCGAAAAAGAGAAAGGTGTGCTCCCTTAATTTTAATTCTTTTTTAGTTTCTTCTATATTGAAATTTTCATCAGGATGAAACATGTCATATACCGGGTGATATAGCTTAATGACATTTTTACCATTTATTTTTCTTTCCCCCTCTCCCATGTCCAATACATTAAACTGTTCCGCGGGAAAAAGATCTTCAAGTTCCCTGGCAGTTTTAAACGAGTGAACCACATAGCTATCTGCATGCTTAATTCCGGTTTTGGTAAACCAGTCATCAATAGAGCTTCCCTCCTTTTGCTTCACAAAATGAAGGTCAAAAATTACTTCAATTTCCGGATGTTTTTTCAGCTTTTTGGCGATGAATCCCAGAGGCAGCCCCTGAAAGGCTATAGCCCACTGGAAAATGATTATTTTGGGATTTATATCCCTGATCAACCGGTAGGTCTTTGTCCAGGAAAAAGGATTGTTGTAGTTGGTGATATAAAAAACATTTATGTTGGTTCCTTCAAGCAGATCCGTTTTGCTTTTCCTGTCGATAAAATCCCTTGGAATAATGGCAGGGTACTGTTGTGTCCACGAAACAATAAATACTTCAACCTCCTCCAGTTTGTCAAAAGCTTTCGCAAGCGAAGTATTATAATTTGCTATTCCTCCCTTAAACACCGGACCGGGACCAAAAACAATTACTCTTGTCATCTTTTCTGTTCTCTTAACCGTTCTACTGCTTTATCGTACACCCTTCGCATACCTTCCCGAAGGGAAATTTTTGGTTTCCAGCCGAATTTGTTCTCTACATATTCCATATTAGCATACCTGGAAAACACCCCAACGGGTTTATCCAATAAAGGTTTGATGGATGGGTTGTATCCTGCAAATCCGGTAAATATCCTGATCAAATCCAGGAAGGAAGTCAATTTGCCTGAACCAATATTATATGCGGACCCATCATGGACATTATCCAAAAGCATCATAATAAAGTCGATCACATCATCAATATGGACAAAATCCCGTCCCTGTGTGCCTTTTCCCCAAACTTCGAACGGATCCTCTTTTCGTGCAGCCCTGGCGGCAATGGCAGGAACAGGATAACTCAGATCCTGGTCTTCGCCATATCCGGAAAAGGGACGGATACAGGCAACCGAAACGCCATAATGCTGTGCAGCAATCAGAGCTAAATACTCACCTGTTAATTTTGACCAGCCATACGTCATATCAGGAGTTCCCAGGTTCTTACTGAAATCGATATCGGTTTCCTTTAATGAAACAGCGCCGGAAGAGGACTGGAGATTAACAGGATAAGCGGCACTGGAACTTGGATATAGTACCCTTTCCGGTTGATGCTGACAAACCCAGTAAAAGAACTCAGCATCAATGGAAAGATCCAGAGCTACGACCACCGGATCGCCTTCAATTTTGGCTCTGCCACCTACAATGGCAGCAAAATGGTAAACATCGGCAAATTTATCGAATTCAATTCCATATTCCTGCTGGATATATTTTGGATTATTTCTCAGGTAAAACAATAAATTCCGAAAATCTCCTTCCCAAAAATACAGTCTTTCATCCTCTCCTATCACCTCAAGGTCCCTGTATCTCCTGAAAGAATAATTTTTGATCCATGTAGAAGGATGAGTCCCGATCGAAAGGTCATCCACCATGAAAATTTTATCATTTGTGACCTTTAATATACGTTTTACCATATTCCTCCCGACAAATCCGCAAGCCCCGGAAACCAAGTGATATTTGATATTTTTCACATGTATAAATTTTACGTTGGAACTGTCAGAGCCATTTAATATAAGTTACAGGTTATGCCACAGGCATCCCTTTGGGACAAGTTCCAAGTTTCAGGTTGCAGGTACAATTTCGCAAAAGGCTTCCCACAACAACAAATCAACACCCTAACCCGGATAAACCCCGTAGGAATTTTTTCCAACGGGGTAAACCGGAAATTCCAATTAATCAAAACTCAAATAATTTACCCCATGAAATAATCCCGAATTTTCGGGATTAAATCTACGATTTATTTCACGGGGCAGGTAAATTTCAAATTCAAAAATACAATATTGAGTCTGCTCCGAAAAGTCAGAATTCAATGATTTTAAACTTTTTTACCCCTGACCCCTAAAGGGGAACCAGTTGAAAATCATTGAATTCCGCAAAGTCCCCTTTAGGGGATTTAGGGGCAA
>Ga0114919_10004244_pt1 | contig 11496 bp, 10 predicted proteins | sample BlataG_FD_88682 | JGI IMG/M metagenome (GOLD analysis project Ga0114919, IMG submission 88682) | Deep subsurface microbial communities from Black Sea to uncover new lineages of life (NeLLi) - Black_00105 metaG | ecosystem: Environmental > Aquatic > Marine > Oceanic > Sediment | place: Atlantic...
CCGGTCGCAGAAAAGCCGGCTGAGAAAATAGCTTCGTCCGACAGAATTACAGGCATAAGAACCTTCTTTACAAAGCTGCACCCCGGCGCTATGGAGTTTCTTGATGGACAAATCAGCAACTGGCTAAAACGAAACCCCGGTGTTACTATAAAACAAACCAACACAGCCACAGGCGAGGTCCAGGGGAAAAAAAGCGAGCCCAATATTATAATTACAGTCTGGTATTGAAGGTTACTAAATCAGCCTCGGTACCAAGACAGGGGCGTCGAGTTTGTAGGCGGGTTTTCAATACCTTTAGCTCTAATCTCTCAGCTAATTAATGTCCTTTACCACGCTGTCATTGTCCCGGAAGCAGCAATGCTTGCTTTCGTCCAACCAGCGGTATAACTCTGCAAACAGAATGAGCTGGTTTTTTACAAAAGATCACGTGCACCATTTGAAGGCAAAGCAGCAAGAATTGACTTGGCGCTTTAGTGTGATTATGTTATCCCGGCAAACGCCGAATGGTGGCCGGCAGACTTACAGGATGGCTATCCGTAAAATGCACAGTTAAGAATTGAATAAAGGATACTTATTTATTATGTCTGAGAATTACGATTGTATTGTAATCGGCGCCGGCCCGGCCGGTCTGGGTGCGGCAATTTATGCCTCACGCGACAGATTAAAAACGTTAATGCTCGAAAAATTCCTCCCTGGTGGACAAATCAGTACCACAAACAGAATAGAAAACTACCCCGGCATTGAACGAATCGACGGCCCCGGCCTGATTGGACAAATGCAAAAGCAGGCGGTTAACTTTGGCACTGAGATAAAGGCCGGCTGCGAAGTTACCAAACTGAACAAACTAAAAGAGGGTCTTGCCGTTTACTGTGACAAGGACGAATATGTCGCGAGAGCTGTGATTCTGGCTCCAGGCAGCAGCTACCGCAAACTTGGTATCCCTGGCGAAGAGCAATTCCGAAACGCCGGTGCCGGCGTTAGTTATTGCGGGGCCTGTGATGCGCCGTTCTTTAAGGGAAAACACGTCGTCGCCGTTGGCGGAGGTAATACCGCAATGGAAGAGACTCTGCACCTGATAAAATTCGCAGAGGAAGTCACGCTGATACACCGCAGGGATGAATTCAGGGCAACCAAAGTTCTGGCTGAAGAACTCTTAGAAAAAGCCAGCGGGCCGAATTCAAATTTGATTGTAAAATTCAGCACGGTAGCGACCTCCATAGAAGGCAAAGGTAAAGTACAATCAATCATCCTCAAAGACGTAAAAAGCGGTAAGGAAGAAAGCTATCCCTGTGATGGCGTTTTTATATTTATTGGTATGATGCCGAATACCGACTTTCTGAAGGGCTTTTTGGAGCTGACCGACAACGGATTTATAAAGTGCGATTGTGCATATCTGCGAACGAGTGTGCCGGGCGTCTTCGCAGCGGGCGATTGCAGGGTGGGGGCGGCTATGCAACTGGCCACCGCCGTCGCAGATGGCGTTACCGCCGCTATGATGCTCAAACAGTACTTCAGAGACCCAAACTGGTGGAATGAACCCGTAAGTGACTTACTTCAGCCGGGCGGATGGTAAAAAAGAGCACAAGCCTCAGGAGCACAGGTGCATAAGTCATAAGTGCACTAACATATTTCAGAGTAGTCCGTCGATTGCAGCGGTGAGGTCCTTTTTACTTGTTAACCCGACCCATTTATTCTGCACCTGGCCATCTTTGAACAAAATAATGGTTGGTATCGCACTTATGCCGAATTCTATAGCACTGTCACGAGCTTCATCGGTATTGAGCTTACAGATTTTGGCCTTGCCTGCATAGTCATCCGCCATTTCTTCTAAAATAGGAGCCATCATCTTACACGGCCCACACCAGGGTGCCCAGAAATCGACAAGCACCGGCACATCAGAATTATGAACAACATCATCAAAAGCGGCGTCAGTTAGCTCAATTATACTACCAGCCATTATTTTATCCTTTCCAGGGTTCAAATCCCGCACCTGTCAGGCGTGTGCCTATACTTAATAGAGGTGCGGGATAAGGCCTCTAAATTCTTTGCCCACAGACGACGGCTATTCTATTGACCAGGCGAGGGCTTGTCAAATAATAATTTGCTGTTTACGCTTCAGCCGGGGACTATTTTTTCTTTTTTTCTTTCTCAAGCGAAACTGCCGGCTTGCTTTTTGGCGGCAATTCGGTGATTGCAATGGGTGGCTGTTTTTGCTGCCGGGCTTGAGAAGACTGCCCGCTGTCGGCTTCGGCAGCGGCAACAATCGCCTCTTGAACAGCGTCCTGGGCGTTCTTCTCGGTCAGGGGCCGTAAGTAAACCTGATGCGAAGACCTCGGCTGCTCAGCCCAGACCAGTCGCTCCCGGATTAGTTCCAGAAGCGCCAGGAACAACCCGACCATTATGAGACGGTCGGTTCTGGACTCGAACAACCGTTCAAAACTCATCGCACCTTCTGTTTGCAAACGGTGCAAAATCTCTATCTGATACAGGTCAATAGGCGTATCGTCCTTGATATGGCTTATGTCAACACCGGCGCCGGTGGCCTTCATTATCGAGTCAAAGGCTTCGAGCAGGTCCCAGACGCCCACCTGTTCAATATCAACCTCTGGCTCGGCCTCAGGTCTTAACCGTTCGATAATGCTGTCAGGACGAGGGAAACGCTCTTTCTGCTTATCGGCAGCGGCATTGAGCAAATTGGCTGCATCCTTGAACTTTTTGTATTCGAGCAGCTGGCGGATAAGCTCTGCTCGCGGGTCAGCCAATTCATCAGCCAGTAGTTGCTCGGGCTCAGCTCTTGGCAACAACATCGCCGATTTTATGTGCATTAGCGTGGCGGCCATTACCAAAAAGTCCCCGGCCAAATCAATGTCAATACTTTTTAGCATCTCGATGTAGCGAATGTATTGGTCGGTGATTTTGGCGATGGGAATATCGTAAATATCCACCTCTTCCTTGCGGACCAGATACAAAAGTAAATCCAGAGGTCCTGCAAATATGTCAAGATTTACACGATAATCGGCCAATTCATGCCCTCGGTATTACTGCTCCTGTGCGTCGTCCGGCGCCGCATCAGTGGTTTTGTTGTCAGATTCCAGAATCTCTTTTGCTCGCTTGGCCTGGCTTTCAAAGGTTTGCAGCCTTAGATCCGCAAGGGCAGGCAGGCCGGAATATATATTTGCCACATTCTCGCCGGTTACGACTGATTTGATTCCAAAATCGTCGAGCAACTGTTTTGCCAGTTCGGCCTCAATGTAATCTGCGAACTGTGCAACTGTAACGAGTTTATCAGCCATCATTACTTCCTCAATCCAACGGCCTGGCGGACTTGTTCAAGAGTTTCGGCAGCTACGGCTTTGGCCCGCTCTGCGCCGTTGGCAAGGACTTCTTTGACATAGTCGATGTTATTTTCAAGCTCGTTTCTTTTCTGTCGGAACGGCTTGAAATAATCTATCATCAGCTCAGCAAGGCGCTTCTTGGCCTCGCTATAGCCCATACCACCACTTCGGTATCTATTTTCCCACTCGGCTAACTCGTCCGCAGAGGCGACCAACCTCAAAAGTGCAAAAATGCTGCACTCATCGGGGTCTTTGGGCTCTTCGACCAACGTGGAATCGGTAACGATTCGCATAATTTTTTTTCTGATGCTTTCGGTCGGCTCAAATATCTCGATGGTATTTTCATAGCTTTTGCTCATTTTCCGGCCATCTGTCCCCGGCACGACAGCCACGGATTCAATGATGTATTCTTGCGGCACGGTGAGGATTTTGCCGTAACTGTTGTTGAACCGGATGGCGATGTCGCGTGTAACCTCAATGTGCTGCTTTTGGTCGGCGCCTACGGGCACTAAATCACTTTTGTAGATAAGGATGTCGGCCGCCTGAAGGACGGGATATGCGAACAAGCCGTGATTCGGGCTGAAACCCTGAGCAACTTTGTCCTTGAAGCTGACACAACGCTGCAAGAGGCCTACCGGCGTTATGCAGGACAGAATCCAGGCAAGTTCGGTAACCTCAGGTACATCGGACTGGCGCCAGAAGATGGTTTTTGCGGTATCAAGGCCCAGGGTGATATAATCCATTGTAACATCAAGGGTATGCTGAGCAACATCGGCCGGTGCCGGGTTGGCGGTGAGGGAATGGTAATCAGCAATGAAATAAAAACAATCGTTTTCGGCCTGGAGTTGGAGATGCTGGCGCATTGCGCCAAAGTAATTGCCAATATGGAGCCGGCCGGATGGTTGTATGCCAGAAAGAACTCTCAAAATTAACCTCCTATACCAACAATACGAAAACACTGTAGAAAATTTATGTAAAAGTAGCAGTATTGAAGGCAAATGTCAAGGATTTTGCATGGCTCATATTTACGACGTGGCAAAAAATTAGTAAAAATTTCTCTTGCGGATTAAAGTAGAAACGAACATAATGGAGAATTCGAGAATTTCAGCCCGCAGCACAAAGGAGCATAAATGGGGCCTGTATTGAATGGGTTGATAAAACTTCAGAGCGTTGAGAACCGCCTGCGGGCGGTCAAGGCAAAACTTGCAAGACAGCGAAGAAATGTCATTATCCTGGAAAATCGGGTTAGAAGCCTCCAAAACAGCCTCGAAGCCAAAAAGGAAGAGATACAACTAACCAAGATTCAGTCCGATCGCCTGGAATTGGAACTCAAGGCCAGGGATGAATCGATAGCGAAGTTAAGGGCCTCGCTGAACGTCGCAAAAACAAACAAAGAATATGCTTCAGTTCTCACCCAGCTTAATACAACTAAAGCCGACAATTCCAAGATCGAAAATCAGATATTGGAGCTGATGAAGGATATTGAGGCCGACGAAGCTGAGTGCGAAGAAATACAAAGCCAGATAGATGAGGAAAAACAAAAGCTCGAGCAAACCCGAAAAGAAGCCGAGCTGCTGGCGACTAAGTATGAGGCCGAAATAGAAGAAATCCAGGCCGAATGGAACCAGGTTGCAAAGACCATACCAGCCGAACCGATGGAGGTTTTCAAACGCGTCGCCGAAACATACGATGGTGAAGCGCTGGCAGTAGTTGAACAGCAGGAAAGTAAAGCGACTGCCTATAGCTGTGGCGGCTGCTTTATGGGCGTTACCGCCGAGTCGGTCAATTTGCTCTTGACCAAGGACGATATAATCCGCTGTCCCAACTGCACACGAATACTTATTCTTGGCGGTTCACAATAATTCGTATCTCGTGAATTGTGAATCGAAACACGAGACACGAAATAGAAGGCACGAAATCCGAAGCACGAAACAAAATCAAAATCGATAGATTCGCTTCTAACAGGCGAATTCGAATGTTTGAATGACCAAAATGTTTGGAATCCTTTGCTTTGCTTGAGGACAGGTTTTGAATTTTTGTCATTCGAATTTGTTTTCGCCGTAAGGCGTCCCCGAGCGGAGGATTTTGATATTCAGATTTAATGACATATTTGTTTCAAATTTTGATGCCGTCCAGATCCGGCCCTGACAGATTCGAGTTTCGGATTTATAGCAAATGCGAGGTGTAAAGATAGAGCAAATAATGTTTTACATAGATGGCGGCAGCAGAGGCAACCCGGGCCCAGCCGCCGCGGCGTTCGTCTTAACCGACCCTGACGGAACTAAATTACAGGCGGAAGCTTTCTTCCTCGGCCAGACGACGAACAATGTGGCCGAATACACCGGTATCGTGAAGGCCCTCGAGGCCGCAAAACAGATTGGTGCCAAACGGCTAACGATTTTCAGTGACAGCGAGCTGCTCGTCAGACAACTTAATGGCGAATACAAGGTAAAAAGCGAACGAATCAGGCCCCTTTTCCGACAAGCTGTCAATCTACTCGGTGAATTCGAAAACTGGAAAGTTCAACACATTACCAGAGAGCAAAACAAAGAAGCCGACAAACTGGTAAATCAGGCATTAAATCTCGAACAGGACGTTGCAAATGGCAAATCGCAAATGGCAAATGGCAAATCGCAAATGGCGACAGGCGATAAGCGACGGGCGATTTGCGAGAGGCCGCTCCGGTTGGGCGTGCTTATCAGCGGCGGCGGCACAACACTGATGAATATTCTAAAATGTATCAAACAGGGGCGACTAAATGCCCGGGTCGCGGTCGTAATAAGTTCGCGTTCAACCGTAGCTGGTGTCGAGAAGGCAAAAGCCGCCGGTCTGGATGTAAAGATCATCCGCAAAAAGGACTACCCGGACATCGATGAATTCAGCAAACGCATCGAAGAAGAACTCGTCTCTGCAAACGTTGAGCTTGTTGTCCAGGGCGGCTGGCTCTGCTTCTGGAAAATACCCGCTCGATACGAAGACCGCGTGATGAACATACACCCGGCTCTGTTGCCGAGCTTCGGGGGCAAAGGTATGTGGGGACATCACGTGCACGAGGCGGTTCTTGCCGCCGGCTGCAAGATAAGCGGCTGCACAGTCCATTTCTGCACAAACGAGTATGATAAAGGCCCCATAATTGTTCAGCGAGCATGTGTTGTTAAAGACGAAGACAGCCCGGAGACTCTCGCCGCAAGAGTTTTTTTAGAGGAATGTATCGCATATCCGCAGGCCATAAGACTGTTCGCAGAAGGTAGAATAAAAATAAAATCAAAAATCAAACATTAAAATGCAAAATTAAGGAAGTCGTCCGCCAAAGGCGGACTCCACAATTTTGATTTTTTATTTTTAATTTTTAAGATTCTTTAATGAACAAACGACAAAAGGTCATCTTGTTCGAATTTATAACTGTAATGGTCTTTACGGCTGTTGCGGTCGTGGCGATGATCAACTTCAAGGATTGGGTCAACCGCTCAGAAGCGATGCGTGCAATGGAACAGCTCGGCCAAAGAGTACTGCAGTACCGAAAAGAGCGCGGCTCAGTGCCCCACAAATCTTATGTCGATAATATCAAAGAAGATTTGGAAGGGTGGATTCGACTCGGCGACTTGCAGTACAGGGGCCGATGGGTCAACCCTGAATCAACACCAGATGAGATTTTGGCTTATACTGAAAAAAAACATTCCACATCGTTGCTTAGTAGCGGGTTCATCGTATTGAGGCTCGATGGCCGTGTAGAGTGGATGGGCAGGCAAGAGTTCGAGACCCTGTTGGCCGGCCAGCAAAGCCCGATGGAAATTGAGCTGGGCAATTTAGAATAAGTTTGAATCTTTCGTTTTTAATCGAACTGGTCCAAAGTGGGAAACCCTGCTTACTGCTCAGGTTCACAGTATCCGTAATGGCTTGGGCAATGGCAGTCCTTGGGACTCCTAACGGAGAAAACCAGCCTCTCGCAAATCGCCCGTCGCTTATCGCTTATCGCTTATCGCTTATCGCTTATCGCTTGTCGCTTGTCGCTTGTCGTCCTCTCTAATTTGCGATACGCGATTTGCCATATGCGATTTGCCATTTGCCCTTTGCTTTACCTTGGAGCCTTCGATTTTCATATGTTCCTCATCCTGCACATCAATCTTTATAAGGTCTTTACCTTTGAATTCACCTCGCAGCATAGCTTCTGAAAGCGGGTCTTCTATATAGTGTTCGATCGCCCTTCGCAAAGGTCTGGCCCCAAATTCAGGATTGTAACCTTTGTCGATGAGAAATTCCTTGGCTTGCTCGGTCAGTTTCAGTCCCAAACCGTGCTCGGTCAGCCGTTTGAATACCTTCGCAAGCTCGAAATCGACAACAGTTCGCAAATCTTCTCTTGTTAGTGCCTTGAAAACTATCGTATCGTCAACGCGATTTAGGAACTCGGGTCTGAAGTGTCGCTCGACCTCCTTATGAAGCATCTCTTTCATCTTCTCATAATTTGCCTCAGGGGCTTTCTTTCCAAAACCAAAACCGCTGCTGTTTTTGATTAAGTCGGCACCTATGTTGCTGGTCATAATAAGAATGACGTTTTTAAAGTCAACGTGCCGACCAAAACTGTCGGTCAACCGCCCTTCGTCCATAATCTGCAGCAGCATATTGTAAACATCCGGATGGGCTTTTTCTATTTCATCCAGAAGCAGCACAGCATAGGGCCGTCGTCTTATCCTTTCAGTAAGCTGTCCTCCTTCCTCATATCCCACATATCCGGGAGGAGCCCCAACCAATCGGCTGACGTTGTGTTTTTCCATAAACTCACTCATATCAAGTTGTATAAGTGCGCTCTCATTTCCGAACATAAACTCAGCAATAGCTCTTGCCAGCAACGTTTTACCCACACCGCTTGGTCCCAGGAATATAAAGCATCCCATCGGACGATTCGGGTCTTTCAGTCCGCTTCTGCTTCTTCTGACCGCTTTAGCAACAGCATTTATCGGTTCATCCTGAGAAACAACTCGTTTATGAATTTCGGCTTCAAGCTCGAGCAGCCGCTGAGCTTCTTTCTTTTCCAGCCGTGTCAATGGAACCCCGGTCATTTTGCTGACGACCTCCGCGATAACTTCTTCATCGACAACACCAGTAGCTTCTTTATGTTCCTCGTACCATTTGTTCTGCATTTTTGCCTTCTCATCTACAAGATTTTGTGCCCGGTCCCTAAGCTCCGCAGCCCGTTCATAGTCAGCATTTTTAACCGCTTCGTCCTTTTCCCTCTGCAGCTTTTCAATCTCTTTCTGCGTTTCTGTCAAATCCGGCGGAGCAGTCATATTCTTAAGTCGCACTCTTGCCCCGGACTCATCAACCACATCTATGGCCTTATCAGGAAGGCACCTGCCGGTAATGTATCTGGTGGACAGCTCTACCGCCTGGTAAAGTGCCTCGTCGGTAAAGCGAACCCTATGGTGTGCCTCATATCTGTCCTGAAGTCCTCTAAGTATCTCGAGTGTCTCGTCCTTTGAAGGCGGCTCAACAATTATCGTCTGGAATCTCCTTTCCAGTGCTCCGTCCTTTTCGATATGCTTTCTATACTCATCTAATGTAGTAGCCCCGATGCACTGCACTTCACCTCTGGCGAGAGCCGGTTTCAACACGTTTGATGCATCGATAGCACCCTCAGCTCCACCGGCTCCCACCAGTGTATGCAGTTCATCAATAAACAATACCACGTTTTTACTCCTTTTGACCTCGTTAATCACCGCCTTTATCCGCTCCTCAAATTGGCCGCGGTACTTTGTTCCGGCGACCATCATTGCCAAATCAAGCACGACAATGCGTTTTTCTTTGAGGATTTCCGGCACCTGGCTTTTGACTATCTGCTGGCTGAGTCCCTCTACGATAGCGGTTTTACCAACGCCGGCTTCACCGAGCAGGACCGGATTGTTTTTTCTGCGTCTGCATAAAATCTGGACCAATCGCTCAATCTCATTCTTTCTGCCGATTACCGGGTCAAGCTCATCATCAGCTGCTAACTGGGTCAGGTCTCTGCCAAAGCTGTCCAGTGCAGGAGTTTTGCTCTTGGGCTTGCGGCCTATCGCTGGCCCCATCTTCATTCCAAGACCGGCAATTCCGCCATCCACGCCGGCTCCAAGTAAATTTAAGACCTCCTGACGAACATCCTCCAGCTTCAAACCCAGATTCATAAGAACCTGAGCGGCTATCCCTTCGCTCTCTCGCAGCAGGCCCAACAAGATATGCTCTGTCCCCACATAATTATGGTTAAGCGACCTGGCTTCTTCGATTGCATATTCAATAACCTTCTTGGCCCGCGGCGTCTGGGGCAGTTTGCCCATTGTAACCATATCAGGGCCGCTCTTGACCAGCTTTTCCACCTCAAGCCGAAGCTTCTTTATATCCACATCGAGGTTCTTTAGAACCGTGGCCCCTACCCCGCTGCCTTCTTTAACCAGGCCCAGCAGGACATGCTCGGTTCCTATATATTCGTGGTTAAAACGCTGCGCTTCCTGGTTGGCCAGCGCCATAACCTTCCGTGCTCGGTCTGTAAAACGCTCAAACATCCTTCACCTCACATAAATGACTCAGTTTTCATACATTATACCACAATTGGCAGGTTTGTCAAACCAATTAGAATCGGAAATCCCACTTTTTAACCCTTGGGTTCACCCGCTTTTTATATGCCGCAAATTAAGTCGATGTTCGCCTACCGGGCTGATATTTTTATTCCATCTGAGTTTTATCGACAAAAACAGGAGCCGACTTTCCAGTTGCCCACACAAAAATCCGCATTTGTGGTGCCAAAAGACTAATTTTGATTGCAAATCCGCTATTTTTGCGAAAGATACAAAAAGGCCGTTATGGACAAATCCTGATTGGTCCGGTAGCATCTTATAGGATGTTAACTGTCCGCCGTGCTCTTGTTGGAAGGGAAAAAAATGAGAAGATTAAAAAGAGCCCATCAAAGACACACGAGAGAACAGGCTAACCAACACAAAAAGTTCAGACGGCGTGCTGTCGCAGTTGGTACTGCGGCTGCAATCACCTTAGGGGCAGGGGCGGGGCTAAATAAAGCCCTTGCCGCACATACGCCGGATGACCACCAACGGCCCATCACTCAGGATGCGGATGCGGATTTGCTTGCCAACATCGAAGAAGTTGCTATCGGCTATCGTTTGTTCAATGGCGACCAGAATCGCAACGAAATCCCCGACGGGGTCGAACTGGCCAAACGCTGCGCAGCTATCATCAACCAATTACCGCCGGAGGATGAGGCCTTGCCGGGTGAAACGTATAAAATTGAACACTATACTTATGGTGAGGAAATATGTCATATTTGTCCTACTGTCCTTAATATGGGCGGCATGGAGATTGTCAATCCCAAGTTGGGCTTGAGTTATCCCGTAGGACTTCTTGGCACAGATAACTATCTGCCATTTATTTCATTGCATTACATGGAGCACGGCTCTTTCAGTTTTTCCGGCACCACAAATAGCGGCAGAGTAGATTTGCCGCAATTACTGCGCGTGCTTGAACTGCGTTTTCCTTACGACCCCAATGACCATCAGTTGCCCGTAGATGCCAATGACCTTGACGGCGACCTTTTAACCGATAGTGAGGAGCTGGAGGCCGGTTTTGACCTCTACAATCCCGACCAGGACCAGGACCTCACCCCTGATGGCATTGAACTTGCCAAACAGTGCGCTGCTATTATCGAAAAGTTACCGTGGGCTTGGGAGGTAACGGACCCAAATGAAACATATAAATGGTGCGCACCCCAGAACGGCGTCGAAACATGCGAGATATGTGCTGCAACAGTAAATATGGGACCCGCCGGTATAGTTAATCCAGAGCTTGGCTTAAGTATTGATTGTCCCCTTATCGCTATACATTACATGGAACACGGCTCTTTCAATTATGCAGGGGACATTCATAAAAAAGGCAGAATTGATGTTCCCCTTTTAGTAAAAATTTTCGAAATGCCGAGGCAATGCGGCGATTTAGGAACAATATATCTGCCGGCTGATTTGAATGAAGATTGCAAAGTGAATTTCGCTGACTTCAAGCAGTTTGCTGACAAATGGCTTCAATCCACCGACCCAAATGATGATAGCGGCATTGAATACTGATGATGAATAAAGGTGACGGCGTTGGACCTTGATTCGCCAAAGATTAAAAACTGCCTAAAGCA
>Ga0114919_10004245_pt1 | contig 11494 bp, 9 predicted proteins | sample BlataG_FD_88682 | JGI IMG/M metagenome (GOLD analysis project Ga0114919, IMG submission 88682) | Deep subsurface microbial communities from Black Sea to uncover new lineages of life (NeLLi) - Black_00105 metaG | ecosystem: Environmental > Aquatic > Marine > Oceanic > Sediment | place: Atlantic...
GACCTCGCGCAGCGTAGGCACACGCTCACCTGCAAATTGCGGGCCAAACCACGAGCCGGCGTCCAACGCCTTCAGTTGGGCCAGGGTCAGGTCCCTGACAAGACCATGACCATCCGTCGTCCGATCTACACTGAAGTCATGCATCACCACCACTTCACCATCAGCGCAGAGCATGACGTCCAGTTCGACACCGTCCGCCCCCATCTCGTGGGCCGTCTGGAAAGACGCAATAGTGTTCTCCGGTGCGGCTTTGGGCGCACCACGATGCCCAAAATTCAGCGGACGAGCCTGGTAGGAAAATTCTGCTGCGGCCATGTTTCTCCTACCTGGGAATCTGTCTGTCCGTCCACTCCAGGGGGTTCACCAGCACACCCCCCACGCGCATCTCCCAATGCAAATGCGCGCCTGTTGAGAGGCCTGTGTTGCCCAGACGACCTACACTTTCGCCTTGCGCCACGTGCTGTCCCTCGCTGACGAGAATCTCCGACAGGTGGAAGTAGCCCGAGTAAACACCCCAGCCGTGATCCAGAATCACTGCATTGCCACGCACTTTCAATGGTGCGGCGAATGCCACTCGACCATCGTTGGAGGACACTACCGGAACGCCTACTTCTCCAGATACGTCTATACCGCCGTGATAACTCCTGTGTCCATCATTATAGGTGCGCAAAATGCCAAATGGAGACGTAACGCGCCCAACGTACGGCCAGACGAATGTACCCTGCCAAAACTGCTGCGGGGTGATGCCTGCAAAGATTTCATCCAGGCGCTGCGCTTCCTCTCTTAGCACCTCTGGGTCCAACAGGTCAATCCTGTCGGGAGGGATATGGACCCGTTCTGCGCCAAAATCTGCCGCCACAACCATCACGCTCACGGTCGTCGAGACGCTTACACCTTGGCCGTCCACAATGGAGAGCTGGATGGGGTGAGCACCTGCCTCGGCCAAAACAGGCACTCCCGCTACGGCCCATGCACCATCCGACTCTGGAATGAAGTATAGGCGACGTTCATCCAAAGCGCCGGTCACGGTGATTGCTCGGTTGGACAGCACCTCGATCAGCAGAGTGTGTCCCTGGCTGACCTGGGGCGGATCAAGGTTTACTAGAAGGCGCAGTGGCTCAACAGTCGGTGTAGGAGTGCAGGTAGGAGTAGGTGTCGCTGTAGCTGTGGGCGTAGCGGTCGGCGTGGAGGTGAGCGTGGCAGTCGGTGTGAATGTGAGCGTGGCAGTGGCAGTCGGGGAGGCCTTTGGCCACAGCGAGGTCGCAACATCGCATCCAGTCGCGGAGAAAGAGACCAGGGCCAAAGCCAGCAATATGACCACAGCAACCGCTCTCCGCATCCTGGTCACGCTACGAAATGCCATCAATGTAGACTGTCACCCTCCCTGCTCATGACTCGACACTGATTCTATCGTGATTCGGAAAGAACGACAACAGGCCGAGATCTTGGCACAGAAGTGGGTTCCCGACACAGATAGGCTCACCTGCCTCTCCCCCGACCGGCAACGTTGCCAGCTAGCCACCCAGCTTCGGCCTCAAGGCAGGAAACAGAATGACTTCGCGAATCGAGGAATTGTCCGTAAAAAGCATCACCATGCGGTCAATGCCAAAGCCGAGACCCCCCGTGGGCGGCATGCCGTACTCAAGCGCCCGTATCCAGTCCTCGTCCATAGGATGTGCGTCCTCGTCACCATCCCGCAATTGCTGCCGCTGCCCCTCAAAGCGTTCCCGCTGATCGAGTGGGTCATTCAACTCACTGAAAGCGTTGCCGCATTCCAGGCCACCGACAAAAAACTCAAAGCGCTCAACCAGACGTGGGGCGTCTGGCTTTTTCTTTGCCAATGGTGAGACGTCCAACGGATAGTCCACCACAAAGGTGGGCTGGATCAACTTGGGCTCCACATATTCTTTCAACAACTCGTCAACCTGCTTGCCCCAGGTTGGCTTGGCATCAAGTTCCAGATCCAGCTCCTTCGCTCGACGCTGCAGCGAAGCCAGCTCGGTATGGATTTCGATGTCCACCCCGGTAGCCTCCAGAATAGCATCGCGCATCGTTACTCTTGTCCAAGGTGGTGTCAGATCCACGCTGTGCCCCTGATAGGTCAACTTGGGTGTGCCCAGCACTTCCCTTGCCACAGTACACCACAGCTCTTCGACCAGACGCATGATGTCGTTGTAGTCTGCGTACGCCTGATACACCTCAAGCTGTGTGAACTCGGGATTGTGCTTGGTGGATATGCCCTCGTTGCGGAAATCGCGACCAAGCTCATAGACGCGCTCCAATCCACCGATGACAAGACGCTTGAGATAGAGCTCGTCTGAGATGCGCAGATAGAGGTCAGTATCCAAAGCGTGATGGTGGGTCACAAATGGACGCGCCGCAGCACCCCCGTAGATCGGTTGCAGCACGGGTGTTTCCACCTCCAGAAAATCCCGCTCATCCAGGAAGCGACGCATAGCTGACACCATATGCGTGCGTGTCACAAAGGTGCGACGCACTTTCTCGTTGACAAGCAGGTCCAGGTAGCGTTGGCGGTAGCGTGTCTCGACGTCAGTCAGGCCATGCCATTTCTCTGGAAGAGGCCGCAGTGCCTTTGCCAACATCCCGAAGGAACTGACTTTGATGGTGACTTCTCCAGTGCGCGTTCGGAATAACGGCCCTTCTACGCCAATGAAATCGCCCAGGTCGAAACTCTTGCGGAAGAACTTGTAGGCCTGTTCCTCCACCACATCCCGGCGCAGGTAAATCTGAATGCGGCCACTGCCATCCATGATGTGAGCAAAGCTGGCCTTGCCCATAACGCGGATGGACATGATGCGGCCTGCCGTGCGCACCGTTGGCGGCTCCACCCCACCTTCGCTGGACGCAAAAGCCTGCAACGCCTCTGCCACAGAATGTGTGCATGAGAAACGCGCCGGATAGGGCTCGATCCCCGCGGCGCGCAAGGCCGTCAGCTTTCTCAGCCTCTGTTCTCGCTGGTCGCTCGCGTCAATCACTATCGGTCTCCTACACTAGCCAATATCCAAGATCTTGAACTCCCTGGGACCGTCAGGAGTCTGTGCGATCACCCTGTCTCCAGCGCAGTGCCCCATCAAAGAACGGCCAAGCGGTGATTCGTCCGAGATGCGGCCCTGGCTGGGCCCAGACTCAGTTGGCCCAACAATGTGGAAGGTCTCTGGCCTGCCGCCCTTCTCCATTACTGTCACCCTGCTGCCAAGACAGATAGTATCTCCCTGCCCAGCCTCTTCAATGATTTCGACCCTGCTCAGAAGCACCTCCAGGGTCCTAATACGCCCTTCAACAAAGGCCTGTGCGTTCTTGGCCTCGTCGTATCCGGCGTTATCCATGACGTCGCCGGCATCCTTGGAATCATGGATCTGTTTTGCTACTTCAGGCCGCCGCACGGTACGCAGGTGCTCTAGTTCTTCTTCCAGCTTGCGTTTGCCCGCAGCAGTAAGATAAGTGGGTTTCTCACGCATCAGCAGTCTCTCATCCTCCAGCTCTCGAATCAATTAGCAAAAAAGCGCCCTGGGGCGCAGAATACTACGACGCTATTATACTCAGCATCAGGATGCTGTCAAACTAGCCCCAGGACGTCGGTCTACGTCGGATTTGGGGCAAGTTTTTGGTGGACTAGTTCCCATGTCTCGTTCCACCGCCGCTCAGGCAACGCAGTTCACAGGAAGAGAATAACCTGAGCACCTTCGTCGCGACGTCAAAGATGCGATAGTCCCCGTCTCCCAGCCAGTAGAGACGTTGCATGCAACGTCTCTACATTGGCCACGTGCCTGGCATACGATGCAGACTGTCGTCCGCTTAGAGCCTATTTTGCCCCCAATCTGTCGTGGACTCCCAGCACGTAGTCAGGCATGAATTCCCCTACTCCGAGCTAGAATCCTCCTCCTTTGCCCCAAACTTGGGCAGGTCTTCGGCGAGTTTCCGCAGCCGTGCGTCAACTCTGGCACTGACGGTTTCCTTCGCAAATGTGCCATCTGCACCTCGTGTCCCTGCCTTGACACCAGTGAGTGTCTCCATGCCTTCGTCAACGTTCTCAACTGCGTACACGAGGAAGAGCCCCTGCCTAACGGCCTCAACAACTTCCTCCTTAAGCATCAGATTCCTCACGTTGCTCTGCGGAATGATGACGCCCTGTTCTCCCGTTAGACCTTTGGTCTTGCACACATCGAAGAATCCTTCGATTTTCTCGTTAACACCGCCAATAGCCTGCAGTTGACCCCATTGGTTGACAGAGCCCGTAACCGCAATGCATTGTTTGATCGGCAGCCCCGAGAGAGCAGACAGCAGGGCATACAGCTCGGCGCTGGAAGCGCTGTCTCCTTCGACTTCCCCGTAACTCTGTTCGAACACCATACGAGCGGACACAGTGAGGGGCTTATCCTGGGCATACTTACCAGACAGATAGCCGCCAAGGATGAGCACCCCTTTGGTGTGCAAAGGCCCGCTGAGTTTGGCTTCGCGCTCGATGTTTAGCACACCGTCTCGTCCCAGCCCGATGGTGGCCGTTATCCGCGTTGGGCGTCCAAATGCATAATCTCCCAGACTAAGCACTGACAAGCCATTCACCTGACCGATCGCTTCACCATCTGTGTCAATCAGCACTGTCCCCTCTGCGATCGCCTCTTGCGTGTGCTGCTGAAACATGTCTGAACGATGGATTCTCTCGTCAATGGCTCTCCTGATATGCTTGTCGGTGATGTACTCTGAGTCCTCTTGTGCCGCGCAGAAATTCGCCTCCCGCAGGACGTCTGCAATCTCTGCGAAATGTGTGGAGAGCTTCTCCTGATCTTCCGCCAGCCACGATCCATACTCGACAATCTTTGCTGCGGCCTCACGCTGCAGATGACGCAGCTTCTCCTTGTTGGACAGAGCACTGATGAAAGCCATGTAGGCATGAACGTTCTCAGCAGTGCGCTCCATGCGCACATCAAAGTCAGCCTTGACCTTGAACAACTCGCGGAAATCCGGATCCAAGGCGTAGAGAAGATAATACGACCGTGGGCCTCCAATCAATATCACTTTCACATCCAAAGGTATGGGCTCAGGTCGCACGCTCTTGATTGGAATGGCTCCCAGGCGTTCCGATATCTCTTCGATAACGATTTGCTTGCTGTGCAGGGCTCGCTTCAGGCCATCCCAGGCGATAGGATTTGCCCAGAGGTGTTCCACTTGTAACACGAGATACCCGCCATTGGCGAGGTGTAGAGTACCGCTCTTCAGCATGGTGAAATCAGTGATTAGAGCACCAAACTCAGCTTCTCGCTCGATGCGCCCGAACAGATTGTTGTAAGTGAGGTTGAGCTCGGTGAGCACAGGCGCACCCTGAAGTTCAGAGTTGTCCACCATGACGTTGACCTCGTACCGACCCAAGATCGAAGCCTTCGCCCACGGTGCAGATACGAGAGCAGTGGCCTTCTGCTCTTCTTCACCTCGAAATACAGTGAGGTTCTGCAAGACATCCTCCTGTATCTCCGCTAGATAGGAGACGACGTCCGCACAGACTTTATACTTCTCTCTGAGATCCTCAATGAGAGGGCGAATGGCAAACAAAGCTGTCTCATGATCCATTTCTTGCAATTGCGCTTTGGCCTTCTTCTCAGCGAGACGAACCTGTTTCATGGCCGCACTGACTTTCGATTCCACGCTGACACGCTTGCCGTTGATCTGTTTACGCTGCCCTTCTTCCAGTGTAGAGAATTCCTCCTCGCTCATCGGCTCGCCATCTTTCAGCGGTACAAGCATCAAGCCCATAGGAGACGTCCGGATCAGGAAACCGGCTTTTCGTGCGACTTGGTTAAGCCCAGCAAAAACCTTCTGACGTTGCTCTTGGAGGGCATTGGTGATGGAATCGCGCTTCTCAGTATATTGCTCGCTTTCAAAAACCTGAGGAATCCGCTTGCGCATCTCCTCTATCAGCGTCTCCATATCACTACGGAATTGCTTGGCCTGTCCAGCGGGGAGGCGAATAGCCTTGGGACGATAGGGATCGGGGAAGTTGTTGACGTAGCACCAGTCAGGGGGTACGGGCTTATCCCTCGCTACTTCCTCCAGAAAGGCCATCACTGCCGTGGTACGGCCAGTGCCAGGCAAGCCGGCCACGTAGACGTTAAAGCCCTCGCTCTGCGTGCCCAGGCCAAAACGCAGGGCGCGCAAAGCGCGTTCCTGCCCCAAAATGCCAACCAACGGTTCGACTTGATCCGTAGTCAGGAAATCCAGACTCTGCGCATCACAAACATTGCGCAACTTTTCGACCGGAACCTCGTGAGCCATACCTGGCCTCCTTGCGTCAATGAGTATATCCGCTGCCGTCCTATGATACGCACCTCAGCACACTTGTCAAACTGACAGCAAACCGGAGTCGGCACGTCACCGGTAGCCGGGCCTCGTCAAGCAGACCAGGCTATTGTGCAACTTGGCGCTCTGTGCTATAATCTGAAACGAGCGATAGAGCTGATGCGGGTTGCGCCATCTAGTCCGCAGCAAACCTCAGGAGGTCTTCGCCCATGTATTGCTCCAATTGCGGTGCCTGGAACCCGGAGGAGAGCGAATTCTGCGCAAAGTGTGGCCGGCCGCTGCAGGCAGCGAGCAAGCAGCGGCAAACAAAGCGTACCGGCTTGTGCCCCGTAATAGCCATAGCTGGTGTGCTCCTGTTTGTGGCCATCGTGGCCGTTGGCGCATTCCTGGTGCGGGACCGCCTTGCCCGCATCTGGCAGGGCTTCACCGCGCAACCAACACAGGTCGCTGTGATCCCGACTCCACTGCCCACTGAGGCACCGATCCAGGCAACTGTCACCCCCACACTGTTACCCAGCCCGTCCCCAATAAGCACTGAGCTGCCCACCCCAACACCGTCTCTCACACCCACGCAGAAAGCGACTCCGCCTCAGCCCACGTTCAAGCTGGTTTACAGGGAGTGCATTCCCCACGGGCTCTCGCTAGGTTCCGTCAAAGGCCAGGTCTTTGACAAAAAGGGAAAGGTCATTCCCGGGGCAAAAGTCAGGATCATGATCAACGACTACGAATGGGAATCAGCGGCAAATCCAGCCACAACCAATTCCGAAGGTTGGTATGAATGGATTCTGGAGCCCGGCCAAAGGGTCAAGTTCGTTGAACTGATCGTTGCTGGACAATCAGTTCCTTTTTCACCGCGCGACTTTGAAGTTGAGGCGACTGGCGGCTGCTTCCAGCGCGTTGACTTCGAACAGCAAGACTGACGTAACATCACATACCAGGCACAAGAGTCTGAAGAAGCCAGAGACGCACAGCTTTCACTGGCGCCGTTCGGCGGCTAGCTGGCAAAGAGTCTGCGCTCGGCGTTCTGACAACTGGGCAAGTGTGCTCACACTTCTGCTATAGGAACGCTTTGAGGCATCCGATAACATGGCCTTGAAGCGTTGGTTTTTGACATGGCCAAGTTCTATGCTACAATTGAATCTGAGAGATCGTCGAAGGAGAGGGAACAGACTGTGGAACAGGACAAACGACTGTATGTTGTGGTCATCGTGATTGGCGTGTTGGCCGTCTTGCTCAGCACTTGCCTGGGCGCGTGTGCAGGAGGCATCGTTGGCTACTGGGCAGGGCGAAATGCGAGCAGCGGAGTTGCAGAAGGCCTTTTGCGCGAGTTCCAAGAATGGAAGCGTCAGCCAATAGAGCCCGAGATTGAGCTGCCAAGATTTTTCGAGCCAGAGCGTCCTCGCTTTGTGCCAGAGCGCGGCGGAGCTCTGGTCACTAAAGTTGTTGATGGCAGCCCCGCCGACAAGGCAGGCATCCGGTCCGGAGACCTCATCCTGGCCGTGGATGGCGTGCCTATCGCAGAGGAGAACACTCTGCAGAGAATCATCCGCGAACACCGCCCAGGGGACAGGGTCCAAATTGCTCTGTGGAGCAGGGGCCGTGAGCGCACAGTGAAAGTCAAGCTCGGAGCGCACCCCGAGGAGAAAGACGTTACCTACCTGGGAGTGTACTATGTGCTTCTCACGATAATGGAGCATCTCCAAACGCGCTGAGCGTTCGACGCTGGCCCAGATAGGGCACCAAAAGGACGAGGCAGGTTCGCCGGGCGAACCTGCCTTTATCTTTGCTGCAAGCCGAATCGGGTGCCAGACTCCAAAGCTCAGATGAACACCAAACTGCAGATCAAAGAGCAATATGTGTAGGACATACTACGCAGGATCCCCGCCCCATCGCCCCGCATCTGTGCGCAGAAGAACTGCTCTCCACTCTGCGCACCATTTACCCGCCAGAGAAAGAGTCGCTGGGCATAGTGGCACCGGAGCTGGACTGTACTCAGAGCAATGCTTGTTTGAGAATGTCTACCGCTTCGGTCGGCAAGGCAACCGGCACCTGCTGCAACAGGTGGCAGAGGACCAATACGCGCGCTGTCTCCTCCAGCGCCAGGGTCCGCCTAACTGCCTGCTGCAGATCTGCTCCTACAGTGACAATGCCATGATTGACCAACAACGCAGCGGGCGCTCCATCTGCCAGTCGCGCAGATACCTCTTTTGCCCACTGGCCATCGTATGAAGCCAAAGCCGGCACTCGAGGCAGGTCAGTGAAAGGGACGGAATCAAAAGTCACCGGCGGTATGGGTAGCTCGCAAATTCCCAGTACAGTAGCGGCAGGTGCGTGACTGTGCACGATAGCCTCGACGTCAGGCCTCTGCTTGTAGATTTCAAGGTGCATCTGCACCGAAAAACTCGGACGACCTCGCTTGCGCATGATCCGACCGCTCATGGTCACTTCGAGAAGGTCTTTCTCAGTCAGTTCTTCTACGAACGGTACGAGCGGGGTGACGAGGATGCTGTCGGTGCCAGACATTCGCATGCTCACACTCCCCACACTCGCACCCAGCGGGCCTGACCTGGCAAGGTTATCGAATGCAGAGATGATCTGCTGCGCCAGGCGCTGTCTCGTTTCACCTTTGGCCTCGAACGCATGCGGCTGGGCTACCTGTGCTGCGGCTTTCTCGACCGGCATAGTTCCCCCCTGCATTTGCTCCTCTTCTTATCAAGCCATTTTTCATTCTAGCACAGCTTTATTACAGTCCGGTGACCAGATGGTATCTTTCAAGTCCGTGCTAGGCAGAATTCCTGCCAAAAACCACTCCAATGCCCCCATCTTGCCCCTCAATTCTCCTTCCAACGCCTTGGGATTTATGCTATCATACGAGCAGAGACCAGACTCTCTGATCCTCCTCCAGGTCTCCACCCTGGCTCTCGGTGCCAGGGTGGAGACACAACTCGCTACCCGTCAAGAGCGTGCACATTCTTCTTAAGAGCTTGCTCTGCTTCCAGGTCAGAAAGCTCGTTGACTCTGACTCGAAAGGCGCCTCTGTGGACACTAGATCAAGTGATAGGGAAATCATCTTCAAAGCCCAGACTGGTGATCTCAAGGCGTTTGAGGTTCTATACAAAAAGCACGAGTGGCGGGTGTACCGCACTGCCCTGACCATTCTAGCCAATCCTCAAGCTGCAGAAGAGGTGCTGCAGGACTGCTTCCTGCGCGCTTACAAGCACCTCCACAGGCTCAACGGCGATCCGTCAATCAGCCCGTGGCTGCACCGGGTCGCTGTAAACCTTTGCTACAGCCATCTTCGCCGCAATTATCTTGCCCAACTAACTGTTTCCATAGAGAGCCTGGGCAATTACTTCTTCCCAGTCTCCGCTCCATCTCCCGAAGAGAGCACACATCGTGGTGAAATACAGGCTGCAATCAAACAAGGTGTGGCCTCATTGAGCTTCAAACATCGTACCGTGGTCGTCTTGTACTACCTGCAGAGCTTTTCACTGCAGGAGATTGCTTACATCCTCAACTGCCCCGTAGGCACGGTAAAATCTCGCCTGTACCACGCAAGAAAGGCGCTCAGCCAACGACTGTCCGGTTTGCATCCCCAACTGGCATACGAATTGGCTTGAGTGCAGGAGTTAACCACCAAGGTACCAAGACACCAAGGAAACAAAACCATGAACTCTGGGGCTTGGTGTCTTTGTGGTTGGCAAACATAACTATCCACGGGGACGAAGCACTAGCGATTCGGGGACGCAAAAGAGCCAGACAAGCAGGGCAGAAGTGAACCGGCAGATGCAAGATAGCACTATTGGGGTACGAACTCAACAAGGCGGCCTAGTGACGTCCAAGCAGCGACGAGCTCAAATCCAGATTCACATACTGCCCAAGGGGGACTGCAAAGTTGCCCCGCGCCACCCATATCGTCAAGTTGCCAGGACAGAAGAGAGCGCTCTGCAAGGTGCGCGGCCCGTAGACTGTTCTGTCCGAACTAGACCCAGCACTGCCTTGCGGGTCGTGATCGTCCCTTAAGAAGGCAAGTCCCTTCTCCACACCAATCCAGCCGCTGTTGAACTCGAGGAGGGTCTGCAACCTGTCCAGTCGGGCCTCACTGCTAGCTCTCTCCTGTGCAGAAACCACATGCCGTTGTGCCAATGCCAACTCCGGGTCGAGGAAGTGATTCGTGCATGCCAGCAGGTCGCTCTCCGTATTGGCTTCGAAAACAGCGTGGCGATGAGCAGATAACTCGATGACGAGCGCCCCAGGAGCTTTGCCATCCCCGAGGATCACGTTGCCACCACAGAGGCGACTAGCGGCCAGGATGACATTCACAGCCTCCGCAAGGTCTCCAGCACTCTCCAGGACCCGACGGAGCAAAAACGGCAGCGGCTGTCCACTCGATGCCACATCCACCGACGGCGAACTCAATAACATTGCTGTGATCTCCTCCTCATTCATACCCGCCCAGACGCCCACCATCCCCATCAAACCCAGGGAGACAAAGGCGTTACCCTGCGATGGCCGGCGCACGACTACCAGCAGGTAGCGACTAAGCAACTCGGCCTCGACGCAATCAGTATTGTAGCCCACGGTCAACTCACCGTCCAACGTGGCACGCCCCCACGCGGCAAAGGCAGCACAAAACAAACCGGACTGCGGTACAGTTCTGGAGAAGAGCGAAGGAGACAACTCCCAGGAGGGTAGCCCGCACGTCAACGCCAGGAGGTCCGGAACAGTATTAAGAAGCAACACATCCTGATAAGATAGACCGGCTCCATCAGCGATACCCTCCATCTCACTACGCAAGGCGGTCGGTATCTCGCGTTCGAGAAGTCGTGCATAAGTCAGAAGCCAAGAGTGTGAAGCGCCGCGTTCGAGGATGATGTGCTCGTGCAAATAGTACCTGACCAGGTTGCGTAACTGGTCGCGCAACAGGGTTCCCTGCTGCACACCCATCTCGTAAGGCTTACCTTGCAGATGTATAACGAGCACCCGACTCACTTGTTCCAGGTGCCCAGCTGGGTTGGGGGCCTGTACAGGCACAGGCCATATAGGCGGCTGCGAAGTGGCCAGAGCTAGAAGCAGTATGAAGGCGTATCGAATGATTCTGTGTCGCAAGTTGCCTCCGTCTTGTGCACTACCGTCTGCCCTTCTTTTCGCGACCCTGAAAGCGCAACCGCAAGGGTGTACC
>Ga0114919_10004247_pt1 | contig 11493 bp, 14 predicted proteins | sample BlataG_FD_88682 | JGI IMG/M metagenome (GOLD analysis project Ga0114919, IMG submission 88682) | Deep subsurface microbial communities from Black Sea to uncover new lineages of life (NeLLi) - Black_00105 metaG | ecosystem: Environmental > Aquatic > Marine > Oceanic > Sediment | place: Atlantic...
ATTCTTGCATAAAGAAAGTTATTTGACTATCCCCATTTTTCAGATTATTCTATAGTTATGAAATACTTTTTTTAATTATAGACCCCTATTTTTTATTTTCCTATTAATCGATTATATAAATCTAATTGCCAGGAAGGTAAAATTATCGCTCCATAAGGACAATGTTCTTCACAACAGAAGCAAGAAATACATTTTTTTCTATCTGCTTCAGGAAAACCATTCTTTAAATTCATTGCTGAAACCGGGCAAACTTTTATACACCTTTCGCATTGTTTGCATTTATTATGATCAATAACTGGTTTAACTTTTGCAAAATTGAACATATAGGGGACAGCTGCTTTTCTTATTTGTTGTAATAAGCCATTATTTGGAGTTTTGTATCCTGAAATTATTTCTAATTTTCCATCTATATCTATCCTGGATATATCAATTTCTCCTAAATTTCTCTTTTGGGCTATTTGCAATAGCTCAATTGATTCTGGCCTAAGCCCCATCATTGTTGCCATTACAGAATCAAGAGAAATTCCATTATCACTACTTATTATTTTATTTATGACTCGTGGTTCCCCATTAGTAGGGCCAACACCTTCCATGCCAATTATTGCATCCATGATATTCAAATCAGGAACTCTTATCTGATAAATATCTACTAATAATTCTGCAAAATCATAAACAGAGCTACTTAAAGTATGTAATTGTGCTTTCTTCCCCCCTGGAATAATACCAAACATATTTTTAATTGCTCCGGTAATAGTAGTCAGTCCATGGGTCTTAAATTTAGGAACATTAATAATATAATCTGCCTCTATAACCGGTTTTGAAATAAAAAGCTTATCTATAAATTTAGATTTTATTTTTATTTCTACAACTTCTTTAGCGATATTGGTAAAACAACCATCTGAAGCATCTAAAATTCCAGTTACTTTAGCTATTTTTAATGGGTCAAAGTGAATACTACCTGAATTATCTCCAACAATTATCTCTTTAGCTTTACATCTTTTTAAATTTTTTACAATTGCGGATATCAACTTTGGGTCTGTAGTTACACCTCTTTCAGGTGGAAAAGGACCCAATATATTTGGTTTTACCAAAATCTTTTTATCTCGTATTTTATTTTTTATTTCATATCTTTCAAATATTTTATCTATTATTTTAGATATTTCGTTATTCAGGGTATCACTAATTATAACTTGAACCATTTTCCTTCTCTTAAATATAATTTACTATATGTTAATCTAACTTATAAAAACTTTATAATACCTAAATTTATTTATTATTTTAGTATTTGTTTTTCTTTTCTGATTTCTATTTTTTCTCCGATTTTCTTTTCTTTTCCCAATTTTAATCTTTTTATATTCTCTTTATGTTTAAAGATTGCCAGGATAAGTATCGCTAAGCTAAATATAATATATTCATATGGTTGTTTAAACAATATCATAAAAATAGCTACTGAGGCTAATGATAAAATAGAAGACAAAGAAGCGTATCTAGTAAAGATCATAACAATTCCCCAAACTGTAACCGCTAATATTGATATCACCAAATTAAATGAGAAGATAACTCCAAAAGTAGTAGCTACTCCTTTGCCACCTTTAAATTTAAGGAATACGGACCAATCATGACCACATATTACAGCGAATCCAGCAATCACTAATATAAATAAACTGTCTATATTTAAAAAACGGACTAAATAGATAGAAAAAATGCCCTTACCAATATCTCCAATTAATACCAGGGAAGCTAATACAGGACCTAATATCCGGAAAGCATTGGTTGCACCTATGTTTCCGCTACCATATTCCCTTATATCTATTTTTTTAAATAATTTACCAATAATATATCCAAAAGGGATAGAACCTAATAGATAGCAGATTATAATTATTAAAACTATTTTCATACTATTCCCCCCTCTTATCTTTTTTTGCTGAATTGATAATTATTGGTGATCCTTCAAATCCAAAAGCCTCATATAGTTTATTTTCTAAATATCTATGATAAGAATTGTACATTAACTCAGGATTGTTTACAAATAATAGGAACTCAGGAGGTTTTATCCCTACTTGAGTAATATAACTTATTTTTAATGTATTCCCCTTTACAAATTTTGGAGGATTTTTAGAAACAATTTTTCTTACAAAAACGTTTAGTACAGAAGTAGGAATCTTTTTGCTATATTGAAAAGCAACTTCTTTAATTTTAAAAATTATCTTATCAATATTATAACCAGTTAAGGCAGAAGTTAGTATAATAGGAGAGTTTTTTATAAAAGCTAATTCATATCTAATCTCTTTAATTAATAAATTTCTATCTACTTCATCTTTAATTAAGTCAAATTTATTTAATATTATGATACAAGCTCTTTTTTCGTTTTTTATATAACTTGCAATTTTTTTATCTTGTACGCTTACTCCTTGTGTAGAATCCAATATTAATAACACTATATCAGAATTATCTACAGCTTTAAAAGTTCTTAATGTACTATAATATTCAATATCTTCTTTGAGTTTTGATTTACCTCTTAAACCAGCAGTATCAATAAATATTAATTTTAATGAATTATGTTTAAAGATTGCCTCAATAGCATCTCTGGTGGTGCCAGGATGTTCACTGACTATTATTCTATCTTCTCCTAAAATCTGATTTAATAAACTTGATTTCCCAACATTTGGCTTACCCAGAATTGATACTTTTATTATATTTTTTTCTTCTTTTTCAGATTTTACTTTTACCTCTGAAATAAGAGATACTGTTCTATCTAGTAAATCATCAACATTTAATCCATGTTCTGCTGAAATAATAAACGGGTCGCCAAATCCTAATTCATAAAATTCATATAATTTTAATTCACTTTCTTGAACATCTCCTTTGTTTGCAACTAAGATGGTTGGTTTATTTTTTTCTCTAATAATTTTTGCTACTTTAAAATCATTTGGGTTTATCCCCTCTTTAATATCTACTAATAATATAATTAAATCGGCTTCTTTAATGGCAATTTCAGTTTGAACCGTTATTTTTTTTTGAATTTCTTCCTTCTTTATAAAATCTATTCCCCCAGTATCAATTAAAATAAATTGACGACCTTTCCATTCACATTCTGCGTAGATCCTATCTCTGGTAATAGCCGGTTCGTTCTTAACAATTGCAGTTCTCTTTCCTATAATTCTATTAAACAGAGTAGATTTTCCCACATTTATTCTTCCTATAATGGCAACAACTGGTTTTTCCGAAATAGACATTCCAACTCCTTAAAAAATTTATTTTTATTGACCCAACGTTAATTTATTTTATTAAAATATTTTTTATTTTTTTAATTGTCTCTTCCGTGCTTGTACTTTTAAATATAATTTGACCTGCAACGATAATATCTGCACCAGCTCTGACTACCTGGGAAAGATTATTAAAGTTTATACCACCATCAACTTCCAAGGCAATTAATTTGTTTTGATTATTTATTATTTCTTTGGCTCTCATAATTTTGGTAATCATCTCTGGAATAAATTCCTGGCCACCAAAACCGGGATTAACTGTCATTAATAAAAGAGTATCTATTTTATTAATGACATATTCAACTACATTCAAAGGCGTTGCTGGATTCAAGGCGATACCGCATTTAGCCCCCATATCTATGATAGTTTGAATAACTCTATCAAGATGTTTACAAGTTTCATAGTGTACAGTTATAATATCCCCTCCTGCCTCAATAAATGATTTAATATGATTAGCAGGGTTTTCTATCATTAAATGAACATCCAATGGAAGAGATGTCTTACTTTTAATAGATTCAACTATCTTTGGACCAAAGGATATATTGGGCACAAAATGTCCATCCATAATATCCAGATGGATTAAATCTGCTCCTCCATTTTCTATTGCTCTTAATTCCCTTTCTAAACAAGTAAAATCTGCATCTAATATTGAGGGAGCAAGTTTCCTTAACATAATTATACCACCACCTCTTGATATTAATAATTTTTTCTAACCTAAAAATATTTAGTATCATCAAGATTGTCAGGGGAGTAAACTCCCCTGAAACCCCTATGCCTTTTATTATTTCTTCTCGGTTTTATACAATACCTTTCCTGACAATCTTGTTAAAATCCATTCCTTATTCAAAAAAGAATTTGTCTTTTTAAATTTTTTATAATAGAACAATTCCTTATTTTAAGGTATAGGAATTTTTTAAATTCCTATACCTTAATATAACCATAACTTACGATCAAGACTACGATATTGAATGGCTTCAGATAGGTGAGAAACTTTAATGTTTTTTGATAGTTCTAAGTCAGCTATGGTTCGAGCTACTTTTAATATACGGTCATAAGCTCGTGTACTCAGATTTAATTTATCTATTGCTTTATAGAGCAAATTTTTACAATTTTGGTCAATCTGACAATATTTTTCAATCTGCTTTTTAGACATCTGGGCATTACAAAAAATATTATCCGTACTAAATCTTTCTCTTTGCATAATCCTTGCTTTCTCAACTCTCTTTCTTATAGTACAAGAATTTTCTATAGAGTCTTTTTCCATAACTTCTCTACAATTTATGCGGGGAACTTCGATATGGATGTCTATTCGATCTAATAAAGGACCTGAAATCTTTGAACGATATTTAATAATTTGAGTTGAGCTACAAGTACAAGTTTTAACCGGGTCACCAAAGAAACCACATGGACAAGGATTTAAAGATGCTACCAGCATAAAAGAAGAGGTGTAAGTAACAGAATTAAGAGAACGTGAAATAGTGACCATACCATCTTCTAAAGGTTGACGCATAGATTCCAAAGCACTTCGAGAAAACTCAGGTAACTCATCCAAGAATAATACTCCATTATGAGACAAACTTATTTCTCCTGGTTTAGGAATTCTACCTCCACCAATCAAGCCAGAGTTACTGATGGTATGATGTGGTGCTCTAAAAGGCCGATCTGTAATCAAAGGTATATCTGGGGGCAATAAATTTGCTATACTGTATAATTTGGTAATTTCTATGGATTCTTCCAAAGTTAAAGAAGGAAGGATGGTTGGAAGTCTACGCGCTAACATAGTTTTTCCAGAACCTGGCGGACCAATCATTATCACATTATGGCTCCCTGCTGCTGCTACCTCTAAAGCCCTTTTGGCATGTTCTTGTCCTTTGACCTCAGTAAAATCTATTTGGTTATCTCTGTTTTTATTGAAAATATCTTTAGTATTAACTAATGCCGGTCCTATAGAAATTTTTCCATTTAAAAATTCCACTACCTCATAAAGTGAATCAACAGGGAATACTTCTAATTGCTTAATGATTCCTGCTTCTTTAGCATTTGCTTTAGGTACTAGTAATTTTTGTTTACCTAATTTTTTAGCCATTAAGGCAATGGGAAGCACTCCATTCACTGGTTTAATGCTTCCATCTAAAGATAATTCACCTATAATTAGATGCTTATCTAATAGTTTTGAATCAATTTGTCCACTGGCAGATAAGATGCCCAAGGCAATGGGTAAGTCAAAAACAGGCCCCTCTTTTTTGATATCTGCCGGGGCAAGATTTACTGTGATTCTTTGCATAGGAAATTCAAATTCGGAATTTTTTATAGCAGAACGAACTCTTTCTCGAGATTCCTGAACAGCCGTATCTGGCAATCCTACAATATTAATTAAAGGTAACCCTGGTCGAACATCAACCTCGACTTCTACCATAAAAGCATCTACTCCAAATATGGTTGCACTGTATAGCTTAGATAACAAAAAAACACCTACTTTTATTATATTCTTTACTAATTAAAAGGGCTATTATTACTGTCAAGACAAAAGGCATTTTTAATATGTTTTATATATTTTATAGTTTTATTATTAGAAATACTGATTAGTATTACATCAAAACGAGAATTTATTTGCCAAAGACGATATTTAGCCAGATAATTTAAGGCATTTTTAATTATTTTTTTCTGCTTAATTAAATTGACCGCTTCTTCCGGGTATCCAAATTTATCAGAACATCTGGTTTTTACCTCAACAAAAATAATGCTACCTCTATACTCACTAATAATATCGATTTCACCTAAAAAGGTACGATAATTTCTTTCCCTAATTCTGTATCCCTTTGCTTCTAAATATTTAGAAGCTGCCTCTTCACCGATTTTTCCTATATTGTTCATTTCTAAATAATAAATCCTAACTTATTTCTAATCTTAGTCTGCTATTTTATCTATATCGCAATCACCCTGTTATAAGTTTTTCTATGTATTTCTGTAGCTCCATATTTTCCCAATGCTTTAAAATGTTCTTCTGTACCATAACCTTTATTTTTTTTGAAACAATATTGTGGATATTTTTGGTTAAATTTAATCATTATATTATCTCTATAAACTTTAGCAATTATAGAAGCGGCAGCTATGGAAATACTTTTATCTTCTCCTTTGATTAATGGAAATTGGGAAATTTTTACATGAGGGATTTTAAAACCATCTACTAATAAATATTCAGGAATTTTTTTTAAATTTACAATAGCCCTTTTCATTGCCAAGAATGAAGCTTGATTGATATTTATCTTATCAATAATGTCTGCTTCTACAATTCCAATCCCTACATCTATTGCCTTTTTTAAAATTTCATAGTATAATTCTTTTCTTTTTTTTGAAGTTAATTTTTTAGAGTCTTTGATATTGGGAATAAAGAATTGTCCTGGTAGAATTACTGCAGCAGCAACTACCGGTCCAGCTAATGATCCCCGACCCGCTTCATCTATACCAGCAATTAATGAATATCCTTCGTTTCTAAGTCGAGTTTCATACTTATATAGATTAAAAGCTCTTACTCTTTCTGAATATAATCTGTTTATTTTATTTTGATATTTATAAATAATTAATTCTGACTTTTTTAATGTTCCTTTTCTAATTTGAAATGGCATTTTATTATCTTTTTTCTTTAACTGTGCTATTCTTCCCAATTCTTTCTCTTAAATAATATAATTTTGCTCTTCTTGTTCTTCCTTTTTTTAAGACTACTATTTTTTCAATATTTGGTGAATGAAGTTGGAATATTTTCTCTATCCCAACACCTTTAGAAATTTTTCTTACGGTAAATGTTTCTTTGCTTCCACTATGTTTTTTAGCTATTACTATTCCCTTAAAAACTTGTATCCTTTCTCTTATACCCTCGATAATTTTTTGGTGCACTTCAACGGTATCACCAGGTCCAAATATATTTTTTTCTTTTTTTACCTGTTCTTCCTCTAATTGCTTAATATAATCTACCATATAATATCATCCTTCCTAATTGTTTTTTAAAATAATTTTTACATAATTTATTTCACTATTTTTCTTCAAGATTATCTTCTATTTCTTTTAGTAAACAAATTTCTGCTTTAGTTAATTTTTTATTTATAAAAGTTTCAGGTCTTCGAATTAAAGTTCTCAATAATGACTGCTTTTTTCTCCATTTCTCAATTTTTTTATGATTTCCTGATAATAATATTTTAGGGACTTTTAAACCCTGAAACTCATCCGGTCTAGTATAATGAGGATAATCAAGATATTCGTTATAAAATGAATCATTAATCATAGATTCTTCTTTACCTAAAACTCCGGGTATCATTCTGGAAATCACATCTACCATTAACATAGCTGGCAATTCGCCTCCACTAACTACAAAATTACCTATTGATACTTCTTCAGCATTGAGGAGTTTGGGGATACGTTCATCTATGCCTTCATATCGGCCACAAATAATTAATAATCGTTTTTCTTTAGATAATTCTTTAGCCATTTTTTGATCAAAGATCCTCCCTTGTGCTGAAGTAATTATAGTTTTTAAAGGTAAGGAAAGATCACTATTTTTTACAATTTCCACGGCATCCCAAATTGGTTGAGATTTTAAAACCATACCCGGACCCCCACCATAAGAGTAATCATCTACAGTCTTATGCTTATCTAAGGTAAAATCTCTCAGGTCAATTAGTTTTATTTTAATTAAACCTTTTTCTTGAGCTCTTTTTAATATGCTTTCGGAAAAAGGACCTTTAAACATATTGGGGAAAATAGTTAATATATTAATTTCTAAACAATTATTTTTCATAATAATCCATCAACCATATTTATGGTAATTCGTTTTTTTTCTAAATCAATATTCTTTATGACTTCCCGGATAGCTGGGATGAGTATTTCCTGTTTATTCTTATTTTTAATTACATATACATCATTACTTCCAGTACTTATTATATTGTCTACCTTACCCAGCAATTCATTTTCATTAGCATATACTTCAAGTCCGATTATATCAAAGACAAAATAAGTGTCTTTTGGCAATTTTACTGCATTAATTCTTTTAACCTCAAGAAAAGAACCAACAATAATTTCAGCTTTCTCAATATTTTCTATATCTTCTAATTTTAAAATAACAGTATCTTTTTTAATTTTTAAATTGTTTATCTTTAATAATTTTTTATTATTTCCCTTTCTTATAAAAACATCTGTTAATTTGCTAAATCTATCAATCGAATCTGTAAGGGGAATAACTTTAACTTCCCCTTCATTTCCTTGAGTTGAAACTATCTTGCCAATTATAATAAATTCTTCGTTCAAAGAAATACCTCCACCAAGCATATCAAATTAAGATTAATTATATAATAGGCAGGCGAGCCTGCCCCCTGTTTTCACAGGGGCAGGCTCTGTGAAAACGGGGGAAGACAGTCCTACTAACGACTATTCACTATTCACTAACGACTAATTAACTATCTCGATAATTACCCGCTTGTTATCTCTTTGTGCTGCTGCATTCACAATAGTTCTTATTGATTTTATATTTCTACCTTGTTTGCCAATTATTTTTCCTATATCATCAGGGTCGGCTTTTATCTCAAAGACTGATGTCTTTTCCCCTATAATTTGATTTACACTTACTTTATCAGGTTTATCCACTATTCCTTTTATCATTAACTCAATAAGCTCTTTCAAAATTATCACCCTGTAATTTTATCTATTTTTTTAATATTCCTGCTTTTTTAAATAAATCTTCGACTGTTTCTGAAAGTTGGGCACCTTTTTCAATCCACTTTAAACTTGCTTCTTTATCAATTTTAAAAACATATGGATCTGCAAGTGGTTGATAATATCCTAACTGTTTAATGAATTTTCCATCACCAGTTTTCCTTGAATCAATTACTACAATTTTATAGAAAGGTTTTTTTTTACTGCCCTCTCTTCTAAGTTTAATTTTTACTGACATTCATTTTGCCTCCATTTTATTATTGGTCCTTTTTTTAATATTTCCTTTACTTGATAAAATTGTTTTAACAATCTGTTTACTTCATGAATTTGCGTTCCACTCCCTCGAGAAATTCTTTTTCGTCTACTTCCATTGATTATATAAGGATTTTCTCTTTCTTCATTAGTCATAGAACTTATGATAGCCTCAATTTTTTTCAATTCATTCTCTTCATTTCCCAATTTATTAAAATTTATATTGTTTTTTATATTATTAAAACCTGGAATCATATCCACAATCTGATTTACTGAACCAATATTTTTCATTTTTTTTAATTGAAAATAAAAATCATTTAAATCAAAATTGTGACTCTTTATTTTTTTATCTAACCTTTTTAATTCTTTCTCATTATAAGCAGATTCAACTTTCTCAATTAAAGTTAGGACATCGCCCATTCCTAATATTCGAGAAGCCATTCTTTCGGGATGAAAAGCTTGAAAATTTTCGATTTTTTCACCTAAACCTATAAATTTAATAGGTATTCCTAAAACTTTTTTTAAGGATAGAGCAACTCCACCACGAGAGTCGCCATCTAATTTTGTTAAAATAATACCATTTATTTTGATTTTGTTACAAAATATTTTAGCTGAATTTAATGCATCTTGCCCTGCCATTGCATCTACTATTAGTAATTTCTCTTGAAGAGGTATATTTCTTTCAATTTCTTGTAATTCATTCATTAATATATCATCAATATGTAATCTTCCCGCTGTATCGATAATTAATATATCAATATCTTTCTTGGTAGAATATTTTATAGCTGCTTTAATAATATTAACAGCATTTTCGTTTCTTCCTATTGAAAACATTGGTAAATTTGATTTTTCGCTTAATATTTGTAACTGTTCAATAGCTGCCGGTCTATATATATCGGTGGCTATCAAAAGTGGCCTATGTCCTTTTTCCCTACAATAATGAGCTAATTTTACCGCTGTAGTAGTTTTACCTGTTCCTTGCAATCCTGCTAATAACATTATGGTTGGAGGAGTTGAATTTATTGTAATATCATTTTGTTTTGAACCTAATATTTTGATTATTTCTTTATTTACTATTTTTATAATCTGTTGAATAGGCGTGAGACTCTCGGATATCTTTTCCTTCTGCATCTGACTATATAGATCACTAATAAATTCTTTTACTACTTTATAATTTACATCAGCCTCTAAAAGGGCGATACGGATTTCATGAAGACAATTTTTAATATCATCTTCATTTAATTTTCCCTTATTTTTTATCTTTTTAAATATTATTTGAAATTTATTAGACAGATTGGTAAACATAAAAAAAATAACTCCTCTTATTTTGAGTCACTTATCATTTCCTATTTCTGTAAAATACCTTTATAAGTATATAGAAAATTACCCTTAGTGTCAATCAAGAAGAGCTTTAACAAATTTGGTGGCTTCGAAATTATATAAATTATTTAATTTTTCTCCTAAACTGATAAGTTTAATGGGAATATTTAACTCTTTTTTAATAGCAATTATTATTCCTCCTTTAGCCGTCCCGTCCATTTTGGTAAGAACAATCCCTGTCACACCTAAAGAATTGTTAAAAGATTTGGCTTGAGATATAGCATTCTGCCCCATTGTAGCATCTATCACTTGTAATATTTCCAAAGAAAATTCCTTTGCTTCATTCTGAATTACTCTTTTAGTTTTTTCCAATTCATTCATCAAATTTATTTTAGTATGTAAACGACCAGCAGTATCAATTATAATTACATTTCTTTTACGTGCTTGAGCTGCATTGATTCCATCATATACTACTGAAGCTGGGTCAGCTCCTTCTATAGCATTTATCATCTCTACTCCTGATTGATCAGCTAAAATTTTAAGTTGCTGAATTCCTGCAGCCCTGAATGTATCTGCAGGAACCAATAAAATATTGTTCTTCTCCTTTTTTAGGCTATAAGCAATTTTCCCTGCTATTGAGGTTTTTCCTGAACCATTTACTCCTACTATCATTATAATATTCAATTTATCTTTTTTAATATTAATTTTTGAGGTATTAGAATTTAAAATCTCTATTAAAATATCTTTAAGTTTTTCCTTAAAAAAGATAAAATTATTTTAGTTATTTGAAAATTTGACAAAGCTCTCTGAATGTGATATATTAAAAATGTTGATAAGAAGTTAAACAATAAGACCTAGAGCTGATTTAAGAACCCCCTTTTTCTACGGAAAACTGGATAAAGAATCTGGAAATGAAAAGTAAGTTGGGAGAAAAACTAGAAGTTGGACAAAA
>Ga0114919_10004248_pt1 | contig 11493 bp, 11 predicted proteins | sample BlataG_FD_88682 | JGI IMG/M metagenome (GOLD analysis project Ga0114919, IMG submission 88682) | Deep subsurface microbial communities from Black Sea to uncover new lineages of life (NeLLi) - Black_00105 metaG | ecosystem: Environmental > Aquatic > Marine > Oceanic > Sediment | place: Atlantic...
CACTTTACAGACAAACAGATACTCGCTGAAATTGAAGGAGCGCTTATATGAGTTATGAACCGAAGATTCTGGGATTCCTGTGTAACTGGTGCGCTTATACAGGCGCTGACCTGGCTGGAACGGCGAGAATGAAATATCCAGCAAATATCCGGATTATCAGGGTTATGTGTTCCGGTAGAATAGACCCTACATTTGTACTGAAGGCATTTGAAGAGGGCGCAGATGGCGTACTAATGGCTGGTTGCCACCCACCAAGCGAATGCCACTACCAAAACGGCAACCTCAAAGCAATGCGCAGGTATCCACTATTAAAGAAGTTGCTCTCTCAATTGGGGATTGAGGAAGATAGATTAAGGTTAGAATGGATATCGGCAGCCGAGGGAGACAAGTTGGTGAGAGTGGTAAACGAGATGGTTGATAAGCTAAAGGAGTTAGGACCCCTTGGTCTCTCTAAAAGTAATGTGGAGCCCCTTGGAGAAAGTGAAACCTTAAATATTGATAACCCAACAGAAGAAGAGAATTATGTCAAATAAAGAGAAATTAAAGATTGCATTCTACTGGGCTGCAAGTTGTGGTGGCTGTGAGGTTGCCATTCTGGACATTGACGAGGCGATTCTCAAGGTAATAGAGATAGCCGATATCGTCTTCTGGCCCTGTGCAATGGACTTCAAATACAGCGATGTTCGGGCGATGGAGGACGGCTACATTGATGTAACCTTCTTCAACGGAGCGGTGCGCAACTCCGAGCAGTTGGAGATAGCCGAGCTCCTACGCCGGAAAAGTAAGATAATGGTCGCCTTCGGCTCATGCTCCTCCAGCGGTGGCATCCCCGGTCTGGCAAACTTCTACTCCGCCAAGGAGATAATGGACTACGCCTATCTGGAGACCCCCTCAACAGAAAACCCAGACAAAATCCAACCGCAGGTAAAATCCACAGTCAAAGAGGGGGAGATAGAGTTACCCACATTCTTCGGGCGGGTATATTCCCTGGACCAGGTGGTGGATGTTGACTACTACATCCCAGGATGTCCCCCGGTCCCGGACCAGATCGTTGATGCGGTGATGAAACTTGCCACAGAAGCTCCGGAAAAAGGGCATGTCTTTGCCGGGGATAAGACCCTGTGCGACACCTGTGAACTGGAGAAGCACGACAAAAAGATTGAAAAAATCTATCGTCCGCACGAAATCATACCCGAACCCGGTCTATGTCTTCTGGAGCAAGGTATTATCTGTTTGGGTCCCATCACCCGCTCCGGCTGCGGCAACCGCTGTATCAATGTAAATATGCCCTGCCGGGGTTGTTTTGGCATCAGCCCCAATGTAATTGACGGCGGTGCAAAATTCGTCTCCGCCCTGGCTTCCATCCTGGATGTAGCGGAGGAGGAGGCAGCCGAAGAGATAACCAAAAGCATACTTGACCCGGCCGGGACCTTCTACCGCTTTGACTTGCCCAAATCCCTACTGCACGGCAACATTCGTAAAATTGAAGGGGCGATAAAATGAAAAAAATCTCCATAGACCCCATAACCCGCCTTGAGGGGCACGGCAGGATAGATATCTTTCTCAATGATGCCGGCGAGGTGGAAAACGCCTACATGGTCATCCCTGAACTGCGCGGCTTTGAGAAATTCTGCGTCGGGAGACCGGTGGAGGAGATGCCCCGCATCACCCCCCGCATCTGTGGCGTCTGCCCCGTCGCCCACCATATGGCGTCAGCCAAAGCCTGCGATGCGGTTTATAATGTAGAAATTCCCCCACTGGGCAAAAAGCTGAGAGAACTTTGTTATGCCGGCTATTACTTTGAGGACCACAACCTCCATTTCTACGCCCTTGGTGGTCCCGATTTCGTGGTCGGTCCCACCGCACCGGCGGCGGAAAGAAATATCCTGGGGGTAATCAACAAGGTCGGTTTGAATATAGGCAAAGAGGTCATCAAGCACCGCTCCTACGGGCAGAGGATAGTGGAGATATTCGGCGGTAAACCCATACACGGTGTGGGCGCAATTCCCGGCGGTGTATCCAAGGGTCTCTCCAAAGAAGAGATTGATGAACTGAAGATGATGGCTGACTCCTGCCTGGAGTTCGCCAAATTCACCATCAAAATCTTCCACGATATCGTTTTAGGCAACAAAGGCTATGTGGATATGATCCTCTCCGACCCCTGGAAAATGGACACCTACTATATGGGTCTGGTTGACGAGAACAACCATGTCAACTTCTACGACGGCGAAGTGCGTGTGGTGGACACCAAGGGCAAGGAGTTCTGCAAGTTCAAGCCCCACGAATATCTGGACCATATCGCCGAGCATGTAGAGCCCTGGTCCTACCTCAAGTTCCCCTACCTCAAGAACGTTGGTTGGAAAGGGATAGTCACCGGTCAGGACAGCGGCGTATATCGTGTGGCACCGCTTGCCCGTCTGAACGCCTCCGACGGGATGGCTACACCGCTTGCTCAGGAAGAATACGAAAAGATGTATGAAACTCTGGGCGGAAAGCCGGCTCACAACACCTTAGCCTTCCACTGGGCAAGGGTCATAGAGGCGCTTTACGCCGCTGAGATGTTAGTAGAACTTTCCAACGACCCTGATATCGGCGGGGATGATTATCGTGCAATTCCCACCGAAACCCCAACCGAAGGGGTGGGCATAGACGAAGCCTGTCGGGGCACTCTGATTCACCACTACAAGACCGATGAGAACGGAATCCTTACCGATGTCAACCTCATCGTGGCTACGGTACAAAACAACGCCGCCATCTGTAAGTCAATCGCCGACGCCGCCCGCTCGGTCATCACCAAAGGGAAGAAGATTGATGAGGGGACGCTGAACATCGTGGAGATGGCTTTCAGAGCTTACGACCCCTGCTACGCCTGCGGAACCCATGCCCTTCCCGGAGAGATGCCCCTGACCTTAAACATCAAGGACAAGGACGGGAATCTAGTGCAGACCATCTCCCGAAAGTAACATGGTCTTACGAAAATTCTTTGGGCTGGGATCTCTCCCGGCCCAATTTTTATTGGCGATGAAGAGAACCCTTGTAATGCTATTTAAAAAATCTTAATATATTTCTGAGGGTAAATTATGCCGGTATTTGAACACAAAGCGCCGATTGTGATAATCGGTCTGGGAAACGACATACTACGGGACGACGGGGTGGGCATCTATACCGCCCGGGACCTGGAGGGCGCCTTCCCAACTGACCTGGTGACGGTGAAGACTGCCGCCGTCGCCGGCATAGACCTGCTCCATCTTCTTGCGGGGCATCGCCTAGCGATTATCATAGACGCCATGGTGACCGGCAAACACCCGCCGGGAACGGTGCTGAGAATAAACGCCAGAGACCTTCCCCCTCCCACCGAGTTCGTCCAGTCGCACAATCTCCACCTGCCCACCGCTATGGAATTCGGCGCCCAGCTGGGCTTTGACATGCCCCAGAGGGTGGAGGTTATCGCGGTGGAGGTAAAGGACTATCAGACCTTCGGCGAGCGGGAGGAGATGTCCGATGAGGTTAGAGAGGCTATCCCCGAGGTGGAAAAGACAGTGCGGGAGATAGTGAAGGGCTATCAAAACGAGGAACAAAGTTAGTAAGTGATGAGCGGACAGACTGAAGGCGAGGACGGTATCCTCGCCTTCTTTATGTATGGTGCCGGGGATCGGATTCGAACCGACACGGGCTGGGAAGCCCAGCGGATTTTAAGTCCGCTGTGTCTGCCATTCCACCACCCCGGCACATATATTTTCTGACGAAAGCTCCATATCCGGCAAAATTCCCCCCTCCGCCACAGCAAAAATTGGACCGACAATGAACATCATCACTAAAGTTATCACCACGAAGGCGATAATACCAAAGACCCTAAAGAAGAAAGGCGGCACCCGGAATCGAACCGGGGAATAACGGTTTTGCAGACCGTCGCCTTAGCCTCTTGGCTATGCCGCCTTCGTCGTCCTCTCTCAAAATAGCACAACTGTATATTGAATGTCAAGGGGTTTTCAAAGTCCGGTCGGGCAATGACCGTTGGGGCTCTTGGGGTTTTGCAAGGGAGTCAGCACCCGGGGAGCGTGACGCCACCAGATTACGGGCGATATGGATGGCAGCATAAGCCATCCCAATGTAGTAGAAGCTCATCCGTTTAAAAAGTGCATGATGAAAAAACCCAACAATGCATATCAGAAAGATGTTCAATATAAGCGCATCTGATATGCGCAACAAAACCACATCCCTACTGGCGACAACGGTCTTTCTGTTTTTAATCAGGTCATAAAAAATTGCTATCAAAATCATGATAAACAACAAAAATCCCAGAATTCCGTTTTCAGATAGATAGGTCATATAGGAATTATGGCTTGATCTTTTAAGGTAATCCTGGGCAACCTCTGGACCATATTTTGCACCGTAAAGGTAGTAGAAATTTCCTGGACCTACGCCCAATATGGGGTGGTCCAAAAACATCTGCCATCCTGCCCGTAAAATATTCTGCCGGCTGGTCTCAAATATCTCCCCGGCCCTCATTTTTTCCACATAGGAACTGACCCGCTGGGTATATCCCATAGGAATTAAGTATGATAAAGCCAAAATTGTAACTATCAGCAAAATGATAAGGAACGACTTCCTTCTATAAATGATAAAGAGCACAATGAACAGGATTCCCATTCCAAAGATAGGCGCTCGTGATTGAGTTAATATAACTGTCACCACAAACAAGAATATAGCGAAAAACAAGGCATTCTTTACCCACCTCCTTTTTACAACTGTAATTAGACACAGGCAAAAAGTGAGCGCCGCCAGACTGTTTAACGCCAAGAGATTGGGATTCAACAGATATCCAATTACCCGTAGTTGGTGATGGCGCACTGCCTGCATAATGGCAAAAAATGCATTTATCATCACAAAGCCTATGAAAAATGAGGTCAAGATTACAAATTTTCGGGTATCAGTTACCAAGTTTATCAAAACAAAGTAGAATATTAAGCATTGAACAAACCTAAATAGGAAAGTAAGCGCCAAGATGCGATCTACCGCTGTAATGCTGGAAAGAATATAGACAAATAGAAATAATATTAAAAGATAGCCGATTCTCCTCTCCCCCCAATTTGCCTTTCTCCTCTTTACCGCTAAATCAATCAAAGTGGCGACAACTAAGACCGCACCGATTATCTTACTGGCTGAGATATTTATGACCGGGATATTTAGCGAGAAGTGCAGAAACTCCACCAGGAATAGGTCCATAGACAGCAGTAATATTATCAACATGATGGGGCGAAAGACGAAGATGGCAAAAAGAAAAGCATACACAGCAATCTCAACCATCTCCCGGTATCCGATGTGAAGTTTTACAAGCGCCACAAGAACCACCGACATAACCAGCACAAATGCCAGCACCTGACGCACCGCATTCTTCCTCAGTGCGGTGGAGATGAGGTCCCTGAGTCTATGACCGAACGAAAATAGTCCGGAGCTATCCGATGTAAGGCGAAACTGAGCCATTTAACCACTGTCCTTGAGGGGTATGTAAATTTCTTGCGTTATATCCACCCAGGGAAATCCCTGTCTTCTTACTTTGCTAAATGTATATTTGAATATAGCACCTAAATCTCCAAAATTCAAGCCCTCATCCCTTCTGCTGCGAAACAAAGCCGTTAAAATACGAATGGGGAGCACGCACATACCCGCCAAAAAGATAAACCTCCCTAAAAACGGACCGCCCAACTTTACTCCCAAACGGGATGCACTCCAGATGCCCTCTGCTGTCACCAATACCTTTTTACCTCTACGGCTCTTTCCTCTCAGATGAACGACAACTGCGTGGGGTTGGTAATATAAACGAAATCCCCTGCGGAATATACGTAGGCAGTAATCAATATCCTCTCCAAAGAGAAAAAACCCTGTATCCATTCCACCTACTAATTTAACCACCTCTCTTTTTATCATCATGCAGGAGCCAGAAAGCAATGCAGCATCCCCAGCTGATTCCATATCAGCCAAAGGATAATAGAATCCCCGAAGCGGGCTTGCATCCCACATCAGCTCACCGATTCCCAGCCCATTCAGTAAAAGTATAGACCAAGTTGGCTTATTTCGCCGCCCATTCCTACTTATCATCCCCTGCTCATCAACCAACTTCGGTCCCACCGCTCCCACAGCATCAACTGAAAGCTCTTCTGTCAAAGTGGATATCGTGCCGGGGAGTAACCAGCAGTCCGGATTTAGTATTAAACAGAATCTTCCCTGCACCAGCGACAACCCTCTATTTACAGCTTTAGCATACCCAAAATTACCCCCCATAGGGATCATTCGGACTTGAGGGAATGTGGACTCTACCAGGGGGATTGTGTGGTCGCCTGAGGCATTGTCCAGGACCAGAACCTCCGCTTTATCATCCTCCGCATAAACCGACCGCAGGCAGGGGATGATATCCTCTGCAGAGTTATATGTAACTATGATAACTGATAGCTTTGAGCTCAATCAACCCCCCCTTGGTACTTCCCGACCACAAAAGAAAAAACGCAATAGTCATAAATATGATTACCAGCGCAAGCCTTAAGTTATCGGCTATAATGCTACTTTGTTTACTTCACTGCCTCAATCATAAACCCGGCGTTTATCTGTTTTCGGTCATATCTAGTCCACAGGTATCTATCCACATGCACTATCTCAAAGCCCTCAAGCACCGATAGGGCTTCTTTACGGTCATAAAGGTGAAAGACCATTCCCTCCTCACCCTCTCTCCCCTCAAATGTAAATCTTTCGGCGGTCCCCTCCCCGGGATGGTTGTCATCCCGATTGCGAAAGGATATGAACAGCCTCCCCCCGGATCTGAGCACACGAAATATCTCCCCCCCCACACGACGACCGAAGGCTAAATCTCCATAATGAATAGATTCCCAGGCTAAAACCAGATCAAAAAAATTATCCTGATAAGGGATATTATCCAGAGCCGACCATTTCAACTCCGCCGATGCCCCCTCCTGCCTAAGAAATTGCTCCGCATTAGCCAGACCGATAGCGGAGATATCCGTCCCGTATGCCTTAAATCCCTCTTTTGCCAGATACACGGTATTCCGGCCGGAACCACACCCCAAGTCCAACGCCCTTAATCCATTTCTGGATTGGGATGTCTCCCAGTTGCGGACGATGAAACGAACCACATCCTCGCTGGGATAACGCAACATGCGGTCAAAGTGATGCCGATCCCATCTCTCCTTCTCTCCCACACTGTCCTCCCTCTACCTAACCAGAGCCCTTTTCCCTCCTCAAAATTTCTACTACAGTCAGCGCCACCCTCTCCCGCCCACCCCCATCAATCAACGCCGGACCATACGCACTCATCAACCGACGAACATCCATTCGGCTGGCGAGCGTCTTTACCGCTATCCCCACCCTCTCCGCCGCAAATGAATGGGTGAGAGCTACACAAGCTCCCTGAGAGGCTAAAGCCTCCGCTTCCTTAATCTCGCCAGGAATGGCGCTTATCGCCACCGCGGGAACCCCCAGGGAGATATACTCAAACAAAGTAGTCCCACCCCCGCACAGGGCGATGTCACCGCCAGCCATAACCCTTGAGGGGTCCTCCAGCCCGGAGTGAAAATCAATATCCGATGAAAATTCTGCTACCTCAAAATCTTCCAGGGAATGAGATCGCTCAGCAAATATAGAGATGCGCTTCATACCGCCTTTCTCCACCGCCTGGCGTATAGCCCTCCCCCAGACCGCAGGAGGATAACCCCCGCCGGGCGAGACCACTAGATGTTCCACTCTTTCTTTGACAATTCTGTCCCTCTCCCCCCCGAACTTGGGGCGCAAAATGATGTAGCGATGACCGAGTAGGAACAACTGTTCTCTATTGAATGGATGATAACTTTTAGGATCCTCAACTATGGAAGCATTTACCACCAGATGTGAGGGGACTATGCCCCGGTAATCCTCATCAATAACCACCACCGCAGATCCGCTCTTTATCAAAGGCTTACACAGCAAGCCCAAATCCCTGCGGACATCAACGACAATCCCGTCGTATCCTCCCACCTCGGTCTCCCAGGAAATCCACCGCCCCTCCTGCCAGACACCCATACCTTCAGGTGGAGTCACCAGCGACCATCGTGGTTTCCCCCAGGGCGGTTCACCCTCAGTTGAAGAGAAGAAACCCACCTTACACCCAAAATAGCTCTCCAGCTCACAAGCCAGAGCACAGCAACGATTGAAGGAACTCCAGCCAATCTCCTCCCCGCCGTCCACACGGAATGCTACACGATAGCCGGAAAATATCGTCATAATTTATCCACTTTTCAAACAACAGAGCTAAGCTCAGAACTTTGCTCAATAATAAATTCGCCAACAATTATATTATACTATAAAATCACCGCAAAATTCAAGCCCCCATCCAGGTGGGGGTTTGCACGATGATTTATTGATCCCTCTTTCTCAATCCAGCGACGATTCAAGCCTTCAATTTTCCTTCTGCCAAACTCATCTCTTATAATATTTCCACAGCTTCTCCAACGCCGAGATGACATCATCCCGGTCCTCGTCGCTCATCCTAGGAAAGAGGGGTATAGTTAGAAGCGTCGCTGCAGCAGCTTCCGCATTAGGAAAATCGCCCGACTTATAGCCCAACAACTGACGATGATATTGCAGGAGGTGGATGGGGGGATAATGCAGGGTAGCACCTATACCCTCAGTGCGTAGAGCCTGGAGTAGATGGTCCCGCTCAATCCGCCATCTCTCCGGTATAATCCGCACAGGATAGAGATGATAACTGCCTCCATGCTCACTTACCGGCGGAGGAGGAATGATGCCCTCATGGTCCGCAAAGGCTTCGTCGTAACTTTGGGCAAGCTCCCTTCGGCGAGCGACAAACCCGGGCTGACGCTTCAGCTGTTCCCGAGCCAGCCGGGCGTGTATGTCTGAGATACGGAAGTTATAGCCCAACATAATCACATCGTAATGGTGAATCTTCCGCTCCACCTGCCGCTGATAAGTGGTGGTGGATAACCCCTGGTTGCGGTAAAGCTCGGTGAAGCGGGCAAGCTCCTCTGAGGAAGACACTACCGCGCCCCCCTCACCGGCGGCGATGTGTTTGACCGGATGAAAGGATAGACAGCCGGCGTCACCGAAGGTTCCCGCCATCCGCCCCTCCTGAACCGCCCCTAATGCATGAGCTGTATCCTCTATTACCAAAAGTCCATTCTCCTCAGCGATTTCGCCGATAGCCACCATGTCGGCAACAAAACCGCCGTAATGGACCACAAGTATTGCCCGGGTCCTTTTGGTGACAGCCTCAGCTACCGACTCCGGGTCCAGGCAGTAACCGTTCTCCAGGGAGATATCGGCAAAGACCGGCTTTGCACAGTGAAAGAGGATGCAGTTGGTTGAAGCGGCAAAGGAGAGCGGGCTGGTGATGACCTCATCCCCCTCACCCAACCCCAACCCCCCCACAGAACATATGAGGGCGGCTGTGCCGGAGTTTACCGCCCGCACCCACCTTGCACCGAGATAATCCGCCAGTTCCCCCTCCAACAAACCCGCCTCCGGTCCCGTGGTCAGCCAATCCCCCCGGAGCACCTCGCAGACCGACTCCACCTCCTCGGGGCTTATCCAATGCTTTCCATAGGGGAGGTATTCCTCCCTGATTGGCGCACCGCCTTCAATCGCTGGAAGCTTTGCGGACCTCATCGCCCCTCCAGCTCCCCGGCGATATAATCCCGGGTGCGGGCGACGCCTTCCTCCAAATCCACAACCGGCTTCCATCCCAGAAGCTCCTCTGCAAGAGCATAGCTACCCTTCAGACGCCCCACCTCGCTTCGGGGATGGATGTGAGGCACATGCTCTATGGCAACCTTTCCCTCGGCTATCATCTCTGCCAGCTCGTTGACCTTGGTCTCTCTGCCGCTGGCTGCATTGATTATCCGTCCCACCGCCCTCTCCTGGAAAGCGGCGGAGACGATAAATTCTGCACAGTCCTCCACATAGAGCAAGTCCCGACTCTGCTCGCCGTCGCCATAGACCAAGAGCGATCCACCGGCGAGCGCCCTACGAAGAAAGGTCGCCACCACGCCCCCCTCTCCCGTGGAACGCTGGAAGGGTCCGTAGGTATTGAAGGGGCGAAGGATTATGACCGGAAGATCGTAGGTCTGGTGATAGGAGAGGGCTAAAGCCTCAGCGGACAGCTTGCTCGCCGAGTAAGGTGAATGAGGTTTTACGGGATACTCCTCACTTATGGCATCCGTGCCGTCAAAAGTATCGTAAACCAGACAGGTGGAGGTGAAGACCAAGGGGGTTTCGTGCTGCCTGCAGAGCTCAAGGATATGGAGAGTTGCGACGGTGTCGTTATCAAAGGTGCTCAAAGGATCGTCAATGGAGTCCTGCACACTGATGGATGCGGCCAGGTGGATACAGAGGGAGAACCTATGCTCATCAAAAAGAGCGGTCATAAACTCCCGCCAGCGGACATCCTCCCTGTGTATCGCAAGAAGGCTCTCATCGCCCTCAAACTCGGCAAGGTTGCTGGGGCTTGCGTTGGAGAAGTTGTCCACCACCACCACCTTGCGTTCCTCGGCGAGAAGGCTTCTGACCACCCACCTGCCGATGAAACCACCACCCCCGGTCACTAAAATAACTCTTTGCTTCGCCATACTCATAAGTATCTGCTCACCTCTTTAGGCTCAACAACCAGTCTGCGACAAAAGCGACATACTGGGAGCACTTCTCCAAGTGAAGATTGCGTTCGTGATAAAGCCTTTGCCCCTCCTCGCTTTGTAGGTCCACCTCAATCAACTCCCGACAATCCAGAGTGCCGAATTTATCCCCAAAGGCATTGAAGAGGGCGTCCACACTGCTGTAAGCTTTATCCTTCTCCCCACCGCCTGAATTTCTGCCAAAAAGCAGTCCTATGACCATAACCCCGCCGGTCAAAGCCCCGCACATCATCTGATTGCGCCCCATACCACCGCCGAAAGGGGTGGCAATGCGTGGAAAATGAGGCGATTTCGTCCCTATGTCCCGGGCAACTCCCAGGAGTATGGACTCCGCTCAATTGAAGCCCTGCTCAAACAAAGCCTTGGCGTTGTTCAACCGTCTCCCCTCTCAAAAAATCAGGCACGGACTATCTTGTCCTTGTAACCCTCCACTTCCCGGGTGGCATTGCGGGTATCAATCACCAGTCGGGAATTCTCAACTATCCACTGGAAGTCATAATCGCTGTGGTCGGTTACTATAATAACCGCCGAGTATTCCCCCAATGTCTTCTCCGAGAGCCGAATGGACTCCTTGCGCAGGTCGGTCTGACGCTGGTCGGCTATCCTGGGAATATAGGGGTCGTTATAATCCACCACCGCCCCATGTTCCTGCAGTATCTCCATAATGCGCACCGCCGGACTCTCCCGCATATCGTCAATATCCGGCTTATAAGCCACCCCCAGCACTAGAATGCGGCTGCCGTTCAGGTGGATACTGCGCTCATTCAATGCCTCCATCGTTCGGTTGACCACATAATCGGGC
>Ga0114919_10004250_pt1 | contig 11490 bp, 9 predicted proteins | sample BlataG_FD_88682 | JGI IMG/M metagenome (GOLD analysis project Ga0114919, IMG submission 88682) | Deep subsurface microbial communities from Black Sea to uncover new lineages of life (NeLLi) - Black_00105 metaG | ecosystem: Environmental > Aquatic > Marine > Oceanic > Sediment | place: Atlantic...
CTCTCTACAATCATCCCCCTTGATGGCAAACAGATTAACGCTGAACTATCCAGAAAAATCGCCGCTCTTACGAGAACAGGGCGCCGCGATTTAGAAAACAAAAAAGTTCCCGCCCTTGATCTCGGCCAGGGCCTGGCCGCAGCAGCCCAGAGAGAGATACTCGAGGTCTTGTTGAACCAGCCGTCGTTCTTTGAGCTCGTAAAACAAAAAATTACACCGGCTGCCTTCGATGTACCGATATTGGCCAGAACCGCAAATGTGCTCTTTGAGACCCTAAGCAGCGACCCGGACGCCTCTTTGAAGCAGGTTCTGGCCAAAGCCGAGGACGTCTCTCTCGGCAGCTGTATTGTCGAATTGGCCCAGGTCGGGGCAGGGAAAGGAAATTTCGAATCTCGGTTGACCGGGGCCTTGGACGTCATCCAGCGGTTGCAGCAGCGAAAGAAAATCGACAAGGACGCCGCCGTTAAAGCTCAAACCAGATTCTTGCGCGACGTTCGTAAAACCGCCGCGAAGCAAAATCCCCATAGCATCGGGATGACATAATGAACAGCTATCGAAATATAACCGTAAAATATAATATATCCGCCAACGCAAGGCTTTGTTCCGTGTTCTGCAACCTTAACAATTGCTTTTTGTAAACTATACATAAAGGCAATATCGTGGCAAAGAAAAGACTAAAAGCAAAAAAACCGGCTGGCTGGACCCCAAAAGCTGACACTGCCAAAAAGCCCGAGCAGCCACAGCTGCACGACCGGGAAAAGGACCCAGAGCAGCAGATAAAAGCCCTCATCGAAAAGGGCAAAAGCAGAGGATTCCTCACCTACGATGAGATGAACCGACAGCTCCCGGAGGAAGCTGTTAGCCCTGCCCGTCTTGACAAGCTCCTCGCGACACTCGACGAAATGGGTATCCAGCTACTTGATGAAGCCGAGTCGCAGCGACGCTCCAGCGGCCAAGTCGAGGGATTCGAAGAAGCTCCTGCCGGCGAAGGGACCGCTCCCGCTGAGCAGCTTAAAGAGGATGAAGTGCTCGAGAAAGAGCTCGTTGGAGCTGAGGCTGTCCGAAGAATTGATGACCCCATCCGAATGTACCTCACCCAGATGGGAGAGATATCACTGCTGACCAGGGAAAACGAAATCGCACTCGCGCGAAAAATAGAAATGGCGCGCATGGCCTTTCGAAGAAAAATGCTCGAATCCGATTACTGTGCCAGAAATGCCGTCACCATACTGCAGCAGGTCTCCGAAGGCGCGCTTTCGTTTGATAGAACTATGAAAATCAGCACCGCTGAAAACCTCGTCAGAGCGGTAATAAAAAAACGCCTCCCTCGGAACCTCCGGACCGTAGACAAGCTGCTGAGTTGCAGCCAGAATCTGTTCCGCAAACTTGTGCAGCCTTCATTCACCGACGACGCAAAGCATTTGCTGAAGCGCATATACCGAAACAGACGCAAAGTTGCGACCCTCCTTGAGGAGCTCAGCCTGCGGACAAGCAGAATTCAGCCGATGAAAAATAAGCTCCACGGCATCAGCCAGAAAATGCGCGAGCTGGAGCGCACCATCAGCGAAGGCCCCAACGGCGATTATACTGCTGAGGACATCGACGCAATGAAGCAGGAATTGGACGGCCTACAGGAACTGGTTATGGAAACGCCGGGCCAGCTTGATAAAAGACTGCGAACCATCGATAGAATCTTCAATCACTACGAAGAGGCAAAACGAATGCTCTCGAGCGCAAATCTCAGACTCGTCGTTTCAATCGCAAAAAAATATCGCAATCGCGGCTTGAGTTTTCTTGACATAATCCAGGAAGGCAACACCGGCCTTATGAGAGCCGTCGATAAATACGAATACCGAAGGGGATACAAGTTCAGCACCTACGCCACCTGGTGGATTCGCCAGGCGATTACAAGGGCTATCGCCGACCATGCACGAACCATTCGCATTCCCGTCCACATGATAGAGACTATGAGCCGACTGCGGACCGCCGGCAAATCTCTCTTTCAAAAGCTCGGCAGAGAGCCGAAAATTGAGGAAATCGCCGCCGAGGCTGATATGAGCATTGAGGAAACACGAAGGGTCTTAAAGATTTCAAAGCATCCTATCAGTCTCGACAGACCCATAGGCGAAAGCGAAGACAGTTACTTCGGCGACTTTATCGAGGATGACGGCGTCGATTCGCCCGTCTCCTCCGCCGCTCAGGGCATGCTCAAGGAAAGAATCGACCTGATTCTGAAAACCCTTTCATATCGCGAACGCGAAATTATTAAACTGCGTTACGGAATTGGTGATGGCTACACCTACACACTCGAGGAAGTCGGCAGAATCTTCAAAGTCACTCGTGAACGAGTCAGGCAGGTCGAGGCAAAGGCAATAAGAAAGATGCAGCACCCTGTACGATCCCGAAAGCTCGAAGGCTTCCTCGACCACAAATCAGTATAACAAAAAACAAAGCTCCCCGAGGCGCACACGCCGGCCCACCACAAAATAGTCAATCGTCACTTGTCCTGAGTGAGGTCGAAGGAATTGTAAATTGAAACGCCGTCGCCGGTATACTGGGCAGCGAAAACCTTATACCGCTGCAGCAAATGACGGGTTCAGGAGTTCCAGTTCGCTGGGTTTGAATGGCAGCGGTTCATCAAATAGAATTACAATACGACGGAAATTCCCATCTATAGTGTCGATTCGGAAGATGCGTCCAACCTGAGTGAGATTGGCTATGTCAAGGTGTGGGACCTTAAAGTAAACAGTTATCTGTTTACCGGATGGCAAAGACTTTTTGGTGAGGTAGCAACTTAATGATACGGCCGTGCTTGAAATTGCGAGTATCCTACCACAGTAAAACGTTTTGCCATAGTCTTCGGCGAACCAGATAGGCCAATCCACATACAGCCTCTGCTCGTTTCTTTGTTCGACAGCTACGGTCATTATTTAGTACTCTAAGAAAATCACGTTTTCACAGAGGGGTGTTTTCAAAAACAAAAAAATGCATTTAAAGGCATATCGTAACTTATACTCTCTGCCTCTTAAACGCTCACAGGACCGCGAGGTCAAACCAAGCGGTGGTTTTTGGGCCTTCCATTTAAAGTTTAACTCATATTTTGCTCGGGGGCAAATCTTTCCTGCTTGCCCCGTGCAAATACCCCACAAAAACTGCGGCAATCTCAACCCCTAATCCACATTTTTAACCCTAAAACCAATGTTGCCCCCTAAAAATCACACCCAAAATCACCCATTTTTCTAAAATTCCAGATTATCAAAGTTGGATTATGAATACTTGCCTTTTAGTGAAAAATGTTTATAATTTCCCGTACAGGCGGTAGTGTAAGCTTTTTCGGCAAAGACAAAACTGTGGTACGGGTTTTAACCTGTGTGGTCTGTCTGATTTAGCTATGGCACATAAGCGAAAAAAAGCGGCTTTTTATGAGGTAATCCGCAGAACGGGCACTAAGCCTCGCTATGACAAACCCTCAGGGCAATCGCATCCGCAGGAATCCGGCGACCGCAAATCAGATACGACCGGCTTCGCTGCGGCATCACTTGGCAGGAGGGCAAGGTGGCCAACAAGGCCGAGAATGCTGCTCTTTAACGCCGGGCAAATAGAAATATCTCTGCCGTATCAGCTTGCAGTTGCGATACTGTTAGGTTTCGTTTTGTTGATTTTAGTGGCGTTTCGGCTTGGCCAAAACCTAAGCAGCAAGGCTGTAACAAGTTCAGCCATAATGCCGAAAAGTACGCAGGAATTTACGGGGCGTCCGGTTGTCGAGGTGCCGGAAAAAGCCGAGTTTGTTAAAAGGGTCTCGCCAGTAGTGCAGAAGCCGGCAGCGGCTGATGTAAGGGGCAACAATAGAATCGTGATACAGACTTGGCAGGTCAGAGCTCAATTGGAGCCTGTAAAGGAGTATTTCGCCAGCTGTGGCATGGAAACCGAGATAATAAGAGAGGGCAACTGGTATTATCTGGTCACCAGAGAAAAATATGATAATCCCGGTAAGCCGGGGACAAATGGTTATGCTGCGAGGCAGAAGATAATCGAGTTAGGGGCCAAATACAAACCGCCGGCGGGTTCTGCGAGTTTTGGTCCTAAACCGTTTCACGATGCATATGGCAAGAGATTTGACGAATAGTTTTTAGGAGAGGTATCGGATGTCTATCGACCGTTCTTTGAAGATCAAAGGAGCCTTAAAGAGGCACCGAAACGTGCTGAAGCGCGCGGAGCGAATCGAGCAGCTTAAAGACGAAGAGCGCTGGTCGGAGGGTGATTCAGTCTTCGGCCTGCCTAAGGTTGCTCATCGCAAGAGTCACGCCGGCCGAAAGGCCGCCAAGGAACAGGCAGCCACGGAAGCCGCTGCCACCGAGGTACAGGCTGAGGCACCTGAACCTTCAGAAAAAGAAAAGGAAAAGGAAAAATAAAAGCCGCATCTGAAGTTTCAGCTCAAATTTGCCGATTCAGGAGTTAGTTATGAGGTGGTATGCAATTTTTATTTTGATTTCTCTGTTTGTCTGTGGTCTTTGTGCGGCCGATACGATTGTTCTAAAAGAAGGCCAAACGTTAACCGGAGATATTCTTGTGGAGAAAGACGATGAGCTGGTAGTGGACATCGGCGTAGCGGTTTTGGCCATTCACAAGGAAGAGATACTGCAATATGAGTATACAAGAGCCGATGAGGAGGCTACTGTTGATTCCAATGAGGCGGCTTTCGAGACAACTGCGGAGGTCGTTCAGGCCAACGGCGGGCGGCTGTATACACAGGCTAAGCTGGCAAAGACAACTATTGAAGAGTGTGTAGACAGCGTTTCGGAAGCGGTGGTTAAGGTCTCGAGTCCCACCGGAATGGGGTCGGGCTTTTTCTTAAACGAAGATGGATACCTGATAACAAATTATCATGTAATAGAAAAAGAGACAAAGATCGAAGTTACCATATTCCAGAAGGCGAAGGACGGCTTCGAAAAGAAGAAGCTTAAAAAAGTCAAGATCGAAGCGATTAATCCTTTTGTTGATTTGGCACTGTTGAAAGTTGAAGACCTTGGCGACACGAAGATAAAATATGTGTCCCTCGGTGACATTGACAGCATCAAAGTGGGCGAAAAGGTTTTTGCAATCGGCAACCCGCTTGGGCTGGAGCGGACCGTAACCGACGGTGTCATCAGCGCGATAAACAGGGCCTTCAAGGGGCTTGTTTATATCCAGACCAATGCGGATATCAATCCGGGCAACTCAGGCGGGCCGTTGTTTAATCTCGCAGGGGAAGTCATCGGTGTTACGAACATGGGCTATATATTCTTCGGCGGACTTGGTTTTGCCATACCGATCGATTATGTAAAGCATTTCATAGATAACCGTGACGCCTTTGCGTACGACAAGGATAATCCGAATACCGGTTACAGATATATTCAGCCGGACCGAAGACGCAATAAAGCTGAGCCTGAATTTCTCAAAGAAAAAGGCCAGTGACGGCAGCGGCCAACCGGGACAGAAAGCATTAGAGGGTGAAGAAATGAAGCGTGCTCCAGGAACAGTTTCAGTTGTAGTTATTATTTTTGTTGTGTTGATGTTATCCGGTGTCGCGGTAGGTGCACTGCCGGCGACGGCAAAGCTTATCCCGCCGGAAACCATTTTGCTCGTTGACATTGAAGATTTCAACCAGACCCAGCGGCAGTTTGAAAAGACCAGCCTTTACAAGCTCTATAAAGACCCGGCGATGGCCGGTTTTGTGGCCGATGCCGAAGCGAAATGGCGTAAAAAGCTCCCGCAGCAGAATAACAAAATTGCTCAGGTAATTCTTGACGCAGGGGTACTGCCAGAAGGCAGGGCGGCTGTTGCCTTAGTGGCTAATGAGCAAAGCAAAGAGGTGAACGAGCCGGCTGTTTTGTTCATAACACAGTGGGGTAAACACCTGCCCAAAATTACCGAAGCGGTGGAGAAGGAAGTCAAAAAACTCATCGAAGACGGTGCGCATCAAAAAAGCGAGAATTACCGCGGTGTCAGTATAAAAACGATTATCAGAGAAGGTTCCACAGCGGTCAGTTACTGTTTCTTTAAGGATTGTCTGATAGGGTCTACGAACCTGGATGTCCTCAAATTTGTAATCGCCCATATCAGGGGCGCAAGCAGTGCAACTTTAGCTGACGATAGGGATTATACCACCACCTTAAAGGCTACCGGGCCGTATCACGATATCGATTTCTACGTCAATATAGAGCAAATCATCAAGACCACCCTTGCCCGGGATGCCAGCGGTGATGCCCGGACAATGATTGGCAATCTCGGACTTGACAATATCGCAACTTTGGGCTGCTCGGTGGGCTTTAGCAGGCGGCCCGGCAGCAGTTGCTTCGGCAGGGCGTCGCTGAGAATCAACGGTGCTAAAAAAGGTATCTGTAAGATGCTCGAGGTCGAATCAGCTGTCCTTAGGGCCCCACGGTTTATTCCTGCTTCGACATACTCAGTAACGTTCATAAACCTAAATATTAAAAAGGCATATGACGAGCTTTACAGTGTTCTTTACAGCTCTGATCCGGCCGTTGCGGCGATAATGCTCACCCCACTTTTGCCGCCCAGTCCCGATGGTGAGCCCGGCGTGGAGCTAAAAAGGGACATCATAGAACATCTGGGTTCTCAGATCGTGTTTGCTCAGAGCATCAACAAGCCGTTTTCCACCGGCTCGGCACCGACTGAGTCGCTTACTGCGCTGGATGTAAGCAACCGCAGTGCTCTGGAGAAATCTCTCTCGCGTCTGCACAGCAAGCTGATAGCACCGAATAAGCCTGATTCCAAACGTGAACTGTTGGGCTATACGATATATCTCGTTGACTTCTCTTCTCTGTTGTCGAGTTTTCCCGCTGGCGGGACAACGCCCATGCAGCAGCCAATGCCGCAGGCTGTTCCGCAGATGCCCGCGATGGCATTTACAGTGACCGATACTCATCTGATTTTTGGACTGGAGTCGGCTGTTGAAAAGGCGATTCGTACATTGAGCAGTTCCAAGAGCGAATGGGTCGGTTCTTCCGGGTGGTTCACCTCGGCCAAGGTCAATATTCCTTCGGTTGTCGGCCTTGCGAGTCTGGAAGACGGTGCAGCCTCGAGCGAATTACTCTGGTGGATGCTCAAACAAAGCGGCAAGGCCGGCGCCGGCGGCACATCGCTTGGGCCGGTGTCGTTTACACTTGGCCCGACGGGGATAAATGAATTGATTAATCCGGCTCTTTTGCCTGAATTTGATGCTGTGCGCAAATATTTCAGCTCGTCAACATTCTACGGTATTAGCAGACCGGATGGCTTCTTCTTTGAATTCAATTGTCTCGACCCAACCGGAACCAAATGACGCTCTGTAGTTGGTCTGCTCGGATCAGTGAATGACTTTGTTCAGGGGATAGGTGATGATCCCTGATGCACCGGCCCGTTTTAGGGCTGGAACAAGAGTGCGTTCCACTTTATCTTCGACAACCACTTCTATTGCCATATAATCGGAATCAGCCAGGCTCGAAATCGTCGGGCTCTTTTCAGCAGGCAGCAGTTTCAAAACTTTCTCGAGGTCGCTTTTTCTTACGTTCATCTTCAAGCCGACTCTGCTTGTGGCGTCAATCGCTGCGTTAAGCAGTATGGAGATATTTTCTATTTTTTCTCGCTTGAAGTTGTCCTGCCAGGCTTTTTTATTTGCAATGAACCGTGGTGTCGAGGTCAGCACGGTATCGATTATCCTCAGGTTATTCGCTTTAAGCGACGAGCCGGTCTCAGTCAGTTCGACTATCGCGTCAAGCAACCGTGCCTTTGCTTCGGTAGCGCCCCAGCTGAATTCTATTTTTACATCGATATTTTTGTCTGCGAAATATTTCTTTGTAATATTAACAAGTTCAGTTGCAATCAGTGCGTCTCGCAGGTCTTCCGGCTTTTTAACTTTCGATTCATTAGGCACGGCCAGTACCCATCTGGTCGGTTTGTTTGAAGTTTTGCTGTATGCAAGTTCGGCAACTTGCACCACATCTGAGCCGTTTTCAGTTATCCAGTCGTAGCCTGTGATGCCGGCGTCGAGAGCACCATCGGCGACATATCTGCTCATCTCCTGTGCGCGCAGGTAAATCGGCTGGATTTGCTCATCGTCGATACGCGGCGCATAGCCCCTTTCAGTCTCGGCGATGTGGAAGCCGGCTTTGTTGAAAAGCTCAACAGTTGCCTTTTGCAAACTGCCCGTTGGAATGCCTAAATTTAGTGTCTTGTCTGGCATTTTAGACCCTTATAAGAAATCTTTTTATTTACGCTTTTTCGTTTTTTTTTGTTTTCTTTTTACGAGTGGTTTTTTTGCGGCCTTTGCGCAACTCACTTTGGGCTCGCAAAAGCCGGTAAAACTCATACCCGTTTCGAGCTGGAATCTGCCTTGTTAAGAACCCTTCGATTTCCTGTTCGTCGGCGTCAGGATGTACAAGCTCATTGTCTCTTAGATATTCAAGCATCCCGCTGGTCAGGGGTATAGCGTGGCCGTGCAGAGCTGTAAGCACACAGTAGTTTACAACGAACCTGCTGGTACCGTCCATTTGCTCAAGGGCTTGTTTTGCCGGCCGTTTGCCGATCTTCTCCAGGGCTTCAAGGCTGAGGGTATTGTATCGGTTAAATACCGCTGCCAGGGCTCTGGTCAGCGACGAAGCAATCTGTTTTGTCTCCGGCGTGTCCTCGCCCAGTGTCTCAATGATTTCTTCGCTTCGTGAGACACGCAAATCGTTGAAATCAACGAAATTCTCAGCCAATCTTTTCATTGCGGTCTGTGCGGCTCGCGCAGTGAGAGTCTCACTGACGATGGAGTAAACAAGCGCCTCGACCAGGTCGTCATGGGTAACCGGCTGGACCTCGGGATATTTACGTTTTAATGAGTTGTACAACCTGCGTAATTTCTTGGAATATTCACTGCTATTTTTCATAAGAACCTTTTACCGGGTAAAAGTTTAGCGGCTCTCTGCTTCGGGTGAGTCATTGTTTTTCAGTTCGCTGACAGCTTTGTCTATAAGGTTCATGGTTTCCAGAGTTTTTTTGAATTTTTCATCTTTGTGAAAACGCAAAACGGGACAGAATTTGCTCCGCATCGCGCCGGCCAGCACCGACTGTATTCGGCTTCTGGCGTGTGTAATCGCAGCGAAGGTTTTCTCCTGGGCGGCGGGGTTCCTGCTGAAAACGCTAAGGTATACGTCGGCGGTGCGCAAATCCGCAGCCAAATCCACTCTCGTAACGCTCACGAATCCCTCAATACGAGGGTCGTTGAGATGATGGGCAATCGCATCGCTTACAGCTTCTTTTACGACCCGGGCAGCCTTTTCCTGTCTTCTGGTCGGCATCTCAACATTTACTATTTACTATATTTGATTCAAAGGGTTCTGGCTATCTCAACAATTTCGTAGAAGTCAAAGACATCGTCAATTTTAACGTCGTCGAATTTAGTCAGCTTTATGCCGCACTCGAGCCCGGCCTTAACTTCCCGAACGTCGTCTTTGAAATGCCTCAGCGAATCCATGCTCAGTCCATCTCTGATTACTATATTGTCGCGTATCAGTCGAACTTTCGCATTTTTAGTTACCAGGCCGTCACTGACATAACAACCTGCAATGGTGCCGACTCTTGAAATCTTGAAGATGTTTCTGACCACGGCTCTGCCGACCGTTTTCTTCTGCTGCTCGGGCTCCAGCAGGCCGGCCATAGATTTCTGTAAATCTTCGGTTATGCGGTAGATTACGGTGTAGAGCCGGATGTCCACGTCTTTGGCTTCGGCGAGCTTTGATGCGTGCTCTTCGGCGACGACATTGAAGCCGATGATAATCGCATTAGAGGCCTCGGCAAGCAAACAATCGCCTTCCGTGATTCCGCCGGGGGCCGCATGTAGTATCTTGACCTTTACTTCATCGGTGCTCAGCTCGGATAAATATTTCGTCAGGACATCGACCGAGCCCTGTGTGTCGGCTCGGATAATGATATTCAGCTCCTTGACATTGCCGGCCTCTATTTGGGTGAACAGATTATCAAGTGTTACCTGCGTCCTTTTGGCAAGCGTGCTTTCCCTTGAGCGTATTTTGCTTTCTTCGGCGGCGTCTTTGGCCTTGTTGATGTCATCGAGGCAGTAAAATCTATCGCCCGCCTGCGGGACATCGCTAAGGCCTGTAATCTCTACAGGCATAGAGCTGATGGCTGCTTTTACGTTTTGGCTGTAGCTGTCGTTTATGGTTTTCACTCTGCCGTAGGTAACTCCTGCCAGAACCACATCGCCCTTTGTCAATTGGCCCTCTTTGACCAGCAGCGTCGCCACAGGACCTCGCTGCGGTGACATTTTTGCCTCGACGACCCAGCCCGTTGCCGGGATTGTGTTGTCGGCTTTGAGCTCAAGCAGCTCGGCGATATAATCGAGATGCTCAAGCAAGTCATCAATACCTTCACCTGTAACGGCGCTTGTCTTGACAATTTCGGTCTGGCCTCCCCATTCAGCTGGCGTCAATTCGTACTCAGACAACTGCGAGTAAACACGGTTATAATCGATGCCGGGCAGGTCGATTTTATTTAAAGCCACAATGACAGGCACGTTGGCTGCCTGGGCATGATGTATGGCCTCTATCGTCTGCGGCATCACACCGTCATTAGCGGCCACAACCAGCACCACCACGTCCGTCATATTCGCCCCACGGGCCCGCATAGCAGTGAAAGCCTCGTGTCCCGGTGTATCGAGGAAAGTTACCGTGTGTCCGCCCATACTAATCTGATACGCACCGATATGCTGGGTAATGCCGCCGGCTTCGCCGACCGCTACATGAGTTGAACGAATTCTGTCAAGCAGACTGGTCTTGCCGTGGTCAACGTGGCCCAGCATTGTAGCGACAACGGGGCGCTTCTGGGGGTTCTTACTCTGGCGCCGGTCAAATTCGTTTTGTATCTGCTCCTGCAGGCTTTGCCTGTGCTCCACTACCAATTCGGTACCGAAATCCAGAGCGACCAGCTCGGCGACGTCCGAGCCTATAGCCTGATTGGCTGTGGCCATTACACCCTGCTGCATTAATTTGGTGATGAGCTCGGACGATTTGACCGCCAAAACGGCAGACAAATCCTTGACGGTAATCAACTCGCTTACGGCGACTTTTGCCGGCCGTACAGTGGTGGTTGCCGCGTGAGCTTTGGTGGCGATTTTCCGCGTCGGCCTTAGTCTGAGGCGCTCGCCCCCAGCAGCATCAAGCCGAGCTCGCCTTTCCTCCATGTCCCTTTGCCGGCGTTGACTGGCGAATTTAAGCTTTCTTGCAGCTTCCGTGTCCGGCTCGTATCGTCGCCGGCCGTGCGTTCGCTCATCAAACTGCTTGGGAGCCTGTTTTTTGCCCTTTGCTGCAATCGTAGTAATTTGCTCCTCGTCCGGCTCCTCAGGGAACAAAGGTTCGGTAACAGGAGCACCATACTTCGCCCTTGGCTTTGGTCTGGGGGGAGGTTCTAACGGCTCCGGTGCTTCAACTCTGATAACCTGCGGGCCGGACA
>Ga0114919_10004252_pt1 | contig 11489 bp, 8 predicted proteins | sample BlataG_FD_88682 | JGI IMG/M metagenome (GOLD analysis project Ga0114919, IMG submission 88682) | Deep subsurface microbial communities from Black Sea to uncover new lineages of life (NeLLi) - Black_00105 metaG | ecosystem: Environmental > Aquatic > Marine > Oceanic > Sediment | place: Atlantic...
CATCCATAAAATAAGGTCTCCCTGTGAATTTTTGATTCCTGTATTAAGTGCACATGGAGTAATTTTTTTTGGATTATCCAGAACTCTAATGTTTTTGTGCTTCCGTACGTAGTTCTTCAATATATCTCTCGTTCCATCGTCACTCATTCCCTCGACCACAATAACTTCAAGTTTTTCCTGGGGATAATCTTGAGCAATGATAGAATCAAGGCATCTCCTGATAAATTCTTCTTCGTTACGACAAGGTATGATAATTGAAACAAGAGAATGGTTGCTCATCTTAGCTGTGGCAGTGGTTACATACCCCGTTCTCATCAAATTGAATGTCAGAATCTGTAGTGTCCATAATGCATTTTGTGCAGATTTGATACTCTTTTTCCATTAAAACCTCAATATATATAGGATTAGCAGTTGGATTATCGACAATATAAATTACAGAATATTATGAATGAAATCAAACAGTTATATGATTATAATATTTTATGGTTATGTCCTTTTTTCTTCATTTCAATTCACTATAGATTGATTCGTATTTGTGCGCAAGCTTTCTCCAGGAGAAACTCTCGATTGAGTCAGTGCAACGCCTGGAAAATTCTACATAATTAGCCATAATATGTTCAATTCTGTTTGTTATCTCTTCAACGTCTAAAGGATTGCAGGCATAACCGACGACGCCTTGTGGCAAATATCCATCGACCCCTTGACCTTTTGTATATATTAGAGGCAATCCTTGACTTAATGCTTCAATAAAGACTATACCAAATGTCTCTCTTAAAGACGGCATTACAAATATATGAGCTGCTCTATAAAAGGGAATCAATTTTTCTTTAGAGGCTATCCATTTATGTATTTTTATATAATTATCATTTTTTCCTATAATTTTTTTAATTTTTGCTGTATTAGGACCTCCACCCACTATTGTGAAGTGAGTGTTTATGCCGTGTGCATTTAGCAACCTTGTAACACGAATAGTAGTTTCTATGTTTTTATTCTTTTTTATTGCACCGATATACAAAAGCTCCACGTGTTTTGGGGGAGCATTTTTTCTTTTAAATCGATTCTTATGCCAAAAGTCTGCTATACCATTAGGAATCACTATAGATTTGTTTAAAATGTCCTTTCTTATTTTTTTTGGTACATATTTATTTATAACTGCATCTTTATAAGCTGGCGATAAGAAAATCACTTTTGAGGCTGCATTCATTACTTTAATTCCAAAGTTGCGAAGATGGACCATATACTTAAAGAACTCATTTAAATCTGTATTACGGACAGCTACTATATAATTTATTCCCAGCTTTTTCTTAAGCTCGTAAGCGACGCCACCTGTTGAAAATAAAGTATGAGCATGCACGCAATTAATATCAGCAATATTTATAATATTTTGAATTGCCCTTAATATTTTTGTTTTCTTAGTGTAATAAATTAACCTGTCAAGATTATGGAAATCAAAAGAATATATTACATTCACATTTGGAGTTGAGATGTCATATTTCCTGGAGAATTTTCGTCCGGATTTTAAAGGTACATACATAATATGCTTTATTCCTTTTCCTTCTGAAAAATGTTGTAAAAGTTCATAATAGAGTGATTGAAATGGATAATCACCATTTATATGTAATATGTTCATTAAACTTCACTTATCTTTAAGTATAGGACTTAATTATATATCGATATTATAATTGTTTTTTATTGTATATGGTTTTTGCAAGGAGCAAAGCGACGCGGCAATCTCACAATTGGTTCTCGTCTTACTGAATAATATAGAATACTCAGAATTCCCATAAAAAGCCATAATGTTCTAAAATCAGAAAGACTTTTCGTTTCTCTTAAAATACGGCTTTCGTGCTTCATGTTAGAGGGATAAATGTGGAGATTTGCTGTGTTCACTTTTCTGACAAAAGAATTCTTCATTATCTAGTTGCGTGTCGCCATTTTCCTTGCAATTTCCGCAAAAAATTTGAGCTTTTCAAGCGGAAAACTGTTATTAGGATAATCTCTAAAAGTTTTTATTGAATGAGACATGATTTTTTCAAACTCTTCTTCCGTTAAACTATATTTTTTCAGGACACATTCTTTATCCTCATGCATATCTTTCTCGGGGTAAATATCACGTTTCATTTCTTCTAATGCCTCCTCTCTTGTCATCTGGCCAGAACAAATTAGTGTAGATAGATGAGCTTTTCTTTTATCAATATTAAATTTTCTCGGAAGAATATAACCCTGAAAGAAACGGGTATAAATGGATTCAAAATGTTTATGTCCATAAGGTTTCCAATCGAACTCTTTTTCTAGGAGTCGCATGGCGTCCTTTTTGACATAAGGAATGTAGTTCAAAACTGGTAAATACTTTATTCTCTTGACAAAAGTGTAGAAAATCCATCCAAAGAGATTGAGAGTAGGAAAGCTTTTTAATTTTATTTTTCCATATTTTTTATGAATACTTTTAATAAGTCGCAAATCTTTTGGGTCATACATCCAGCTATCTGGCATTATTGCTTCGGTAACAATATTTCCTCCACTAATGATATATTTAATTCCTTTTTCAGAAGCTGTATGATAAAGGAATGCTACTATTGCATGGTCAGTAGGTATTTCAGCATTAGCAATAGACGATTTTAGGAACGATAAATGCAAATCCTTAAATTCTTCCCAATCAAGCACGGATTTGTATAGATCAACATTAAGCTTTTTTATTGCCTTCTCTATGTTTCTTACGGATAATTCAGTATTCCATCCATTATCTAAGTGGACAGCCAATGGCCTTAAGCCAAGTTTCTTGATTGTGTACAAAGCCATTGTGCTATCTGCTCCTCCACTAAGCCCGATTAAACAGTCGTATTCTTTGTTTTTCCCATTTTCTTTTATCTCATTGACTATACGGTTCAGTTTTTGTTGCCCGCCCTCATCAAGATAAAGCTCTTTATTCGCCCTTTCGTCATATTCTCTGCAGTGATTGCATATTCCATTTTTATCAAATTCAATATCTGGATCTGTCGTATCCATAATGCATCGTGTGCAGATTCTATAATTATTTGTCACTTCAGCTTCCTTTGATACGAATAGTACAAAATACTCAGAATTCCCATAAAAAGCCATAATGTTCTAAAGTCGGATAGACTTCCACTGAAATTTGAATCTAAGAAAAAGAAAATAAACCATAACCCTGCAATCTCAACTTTTTTCATGTTTTGATTTCTCAGGACAGTGATAGAATTTTTAAAAGTGAACAAAAAGCTTGGCCAAAAAATTAATATGCCAAAAATTCCAAACGAGACCATGGATTCTAAAAAGAGATTATGCGGATAATTTCCTTTTCCGCCGTGAAGATACATAAATTCACCCATTCCGATCCCAAAAATTGGATTTTTCATGAAGAGATCGATCGAACTTTTTATGTATTCTATGCGGTCATAATAACTTGCACTATATGCTCCTTTATATGACCATAACCTTTTAACATCAATGCCTTGAGAATAGGCAAGAAGTATTCCAATTGAAAAAAAAGTTAGGGAGAAAAATAAAACACCTATTAAACGCCATCGGAGCTTAAATAGATTTTTTAAAAAGATGATTAACAAAAGGGTAAGAATTAACGATAAAAGAATATGTCTCGATGGCAGGAAGGGAAGGATAATGACCAATAATCCATACAATATAAAACTAAATATTTTTTGATTAGAGATTTGTTTGAAACAGAGAATGTTGTGAAAAAGAAATATAATTCCTAAACCAATCATTAAGCCAAGGCTGGAATAGCTTTCTCCGAAAGAGGTGAGATGCCAGGAAGAGATTTTGCCAAAAATTAAGTTATGAAGCGCAGAAGAAGCGATAACCACTATTCCAAATAGGATCCCATATATAATGTTGATAATTTCTTTTCGTTTTGCGGAAAGAAGAAAGAGACCAAAATAAAGAGATAAATTAAATACGATGAATCTTCCTGCGTCCCACCAGTTCAGCCAGGTTCCACTGGAAATAAACACAACAGAAAAAAGAACCAGGAGTCCTTGGAGTATTATTAAGTAATCCAAATAATTTATTTTTGATAATTTTTCTTTTTTGATTATTTTTTTAAGAGAAATTATAAATAATAAGAATACAGCAAGTACTGTAAAATCGATTGGCAGGTTGCGGAAAAATTCAATGCTTTTTAGAAACCCGCTAAAAAAAATTAAGACTAAAGCCAGCTCATCTCGCCAAAAAGATAAAATTATCAAAGCAATAGCAAAGAGAATGCCAATCAGTCTTCCTGATATTATTCCAACGACTAGAATAAATAAGCAGATTAGAAGATTTTCTTGTCTTATTTTTTTTATATATTGAATAAGATTTATCCAAGATCTTTTATTCAATACTTCAAGATTCCTAAACATTGGAAAATAAACCTTAATCCGTACTAATAATCTGGCTCCTTTTATCCATCTTTTTTATCAAGCCTCAACAGAAAATTCTTTTCTTGAGCTCTGAAAACCATCTGACGTCTTTTTTATACAGAAAGTACAGATAACACGCAAAGAAAATACATTCAATGATAAAGCCTAAGATTAATAAATTTACTTGAGTAAGAGCCGGAGAAATGTACTGTTTAATCAGTAGAATAAAAACTGCAAATAAAATGTTCAATAATAGTACCCAATGAAACATAAAATTTTTAAATGAGATTTTGTATCGTCTTAGGAGGTAGAAGCAGGTCATAACACCAAGAACTAAAAACCCTATCGTTGTGCCTATTGCCAGCCCAGTAATCCCAAATCCAGCATAAACGAAGATTATTGACGTTATGCCTGCAATAACAAAAGATAAAAATAGATTAAATGTATTTATAGCACGGAACTCGACGGCATCAACAATCGAGCGAAGTGTAACATACGCCAAGTATGGCCCCAGGGATAAAATCAATATTTGCATGATTGGAACTGCTTCTAAATATTCTGAACCCAGCCATACCAGCACAATTTCCCTTGACCATATAAAGGTATGAATCGTTACAAAAAGCCCTAATTGAAAAACCATAATTAATACATCTTCAATTTTCAATTTTAAATACTCAACTTTATCTTCTGCTAATAATTGTGAAACCTTTGGAAGTGCGACGAGTCCAAATCCGACAATAGCAGATTCCATAATCCTGAAAACAGATTGGCCAATAACAAAATATCCGGCTTCTTCCAAACCCAAAATTAGTCCTGCAAGAAACGGGCCGAGCGTAATTAGTCCAGCAAGGAAAAATCCAGCTGGAACTCTGGGGAGACTATATTTGAGGAGAGTTTTCATCGAAGCTTTAACATCACTAAACCGCGGAAGCTTTATTTTCGTTATTATTAGTACCAAAGGGAAAAGAGACAGGTAAAATGCTGAGCCCATTAAAAACATAATGACAGATGAATTTTTTTTGTAAGCAAAGAAGTAAGAAATAAGAAAGGGGAGAATAGCTATTAAGCATAGCTGTAAAGAGTTTGCCGTATTAAATTTTTGCTCCCCCCTATAAAAAGCATAGACTATTGTTAAAATACAATAACCGCACAACAGGAAAAGGGAAGCATAATACAAATTCATAAAGTTATTACTGGGAAAGATCAAATGAGTTAGGCGATGACTCGCAGCAACTGCGATTATTAAGAGCAGAGCTAATGCTATTCCAGTTGAAATAACGGAAGACACTATGTATGAAGCTTTAAGTTTCTTCTCGCTTGTCATCGCAATATAGCGGGCTAAAGCAATATCTATAGAAAGAATGGCAATAGGCGCAATATTAGATATAATTCTTCTTGCAAGCGAATATGCTCCGAACTCTTCTGGTCCCAGGCCTTTAGCTAAAAATCGCATTATAAAGATCATGGAAATAATTGTTATGAGAGAAGTAGCCGTAGTTGTTACGATATTTTTAAGGAAAGGACTTAGCTTAAATTTATGCAATTTTAAATAAAAATATGAAGTTGATGCGGAAGGAAAGGATTTTTTAGGGGGGTGATTTTTGGAATTATTCTTCTTTTTTCAGATGTCTTGAATACAGGTCGTATGTATTCCAGTAGTCTTTTAAAAGTATTGCACCGTCCACATAAACAATGTCATCAGTTTTTCCAGTTTTTGCGGCTTGAATAACTCTTATCAGCACAAATTTTGCTGAAGGATCGATTGTGTGATTTGCTTGAAGCAATTCCCAGCTTCCATTTCCGGAATGTTTAAAGGAGAATCTGGCTTTAATTCCATCATATATTTGTATTCTAAATTTATCGGGAATATTCGTCTTAATCCATGCAAAGCATGTAATTTTTTTCCCTCTATAATCTTCAAAATTAGGTAAATTTTGATAGAAATTAAAATTATCGCCTGTTATTTTCGCTGAATATTTTCCTACTTTGACTTCTTTTTCTTCTCTAATAGCATTACCTTCGGGAATGTTGCCTGCGCCCTCAAAAAAAACTGGATTTTTAAAGGGACCATTAGTCCAATTTTCAAAGGATCCATTCCTTAGAAGGGAATCATTGACAAATATTTTTTCAAGTTCTTCTTTATCTAAATTTTTTTCAATTACTAGTTCTTTCTCACCTTTATCTAAATCTTTCTCACGCAGCTTGTATAAAGATAATTCATATTTATCTTGATATATTAAACTGCAATTACTGGTAATTATATTCCTTAGGAATCCACTAGGGTTAAAATCATTGTGTAGTAAAATATACTTTACTTTTAACTGGTTTTTAAGAACATCAACGGCTGCTTCTTTATTTCTCTGGTTATAGAAAATTCCCAACTTTGGGTCTCTATAATGGATTCCTTTCTTATTTGAATAATAATAAAAAAGATGCCTATGACTACAAACTAAAAATCTGGAGTCAAATCTTAGATCTTCAATATTGTTAATGAATTTTAATATTTCATGAGGAAAATAGTCATCTTTAACGATAACTTTGTATTTCCAATAAAACTTATATGTGTCTCTAAATTTATAATAATTAAAGAACACAGCGATTCCACATAGTACAAGAATGCCAATTTGAAGGCGATGGCTTTTCTTTTTAATGAATTCCCAACCTAGTAAAAATATCACAGTTAAGGTGAATGGATAGAGTGTTAAAATATACCTATCCCAATAGCCTCCCTTGATTTCCAAAGAAAGACATGAAAGAATGAACACAAAAGCTATAGCCATTTCCCATCTTTTTCTTTTTTTTATAGTGACTAAAAAATAAATAAGTAATGGAATTACAAGCCAGTTTAAATTTCCAAAATATTTAAAATCAAAAAAAATGCCTAAATAACGTTTCAGCCACAATTCCATATCAGCATCCCTTTTGTTGGTACTCCATGAAAATTTATCCCCAGTATGTTATTCTTCTTTGGAAAATTATCCAGCCGTAACCCCAAATAGTATCTAAAATATAGTGGAGCCAGCCGCATGCTATGATTAAGATAATGATAAAGAATGTTTTTGTTAATTTGCTTTTTAAATCACCTTTCAGAAAAATGAAAAGTGCCAGACAATTAAAAATTACAATAACTGCCCCAATTGTATGAGCGAATGCGGCGAATCCAGAAAAGGTTCCAAAAAGTAAGAAGGATAGAAAATCATTTTTTTCAATGGCATAAGCTAGGTAAATCCAGGATACAATGAGGAAAAAAATTCTATAGGAATCTAGATGTTGTGTTATTAATGTTTGAAAAAAAGAGGATCCGGACAATAAGGCGAATGTACCTAGGAGAGCTAAGTATTTGCTTTTTTTGGAAAGCCAGAAGATCATAATGCTTAGGATCAATAGACCATAATAGGTGCTTAGACTTTTATAATATAGGTCTTTGTCTGCCTTAAAAAAGCTGTCCATAATCTTTTCCCATGTCAGGAGAAGCGAAAAAGAAGGTGCACTATGTGTCACATAGTAAAACCCCGTCTTTGGATATGGAATAATCCATTTATATTCTAATGATTTTTCCTTAAAAAAAATTTTGCCTAAAGTTCCATATCTAAGAGCATCTGTTCCATCAAGAGGGGTCTCTAGGGTATTTGTAAGATATAGAAATAGAAAGGAAGCTAAAAAGAGAAGGAGAATGGACGTGAATATGATAAATTCTCTTTGATGATAAGCATTTAAATTTTTAAATATTTTTTTTGTGTTTTTAATTTTCTCCGTTATGTCAGTCAATAAAACGGAGAAATATTTTCTTCCCAGGAATGATAAAAACAAATAGACACTAAATATGAACAGTAAATAAAAGAGATTGGAATGATGAGGGGAAAAAAGTAATAGATAATATAATAGAAGCGACGTAAATACTGGACCCAGGCCTAAGGAATATAAAAGCAGCTCAAGGCTTGAGTGCATTTTTCTTTTGTTTAATCGTATTAGTGTAGCCCATATAATTACAGAAAAGATTATGTTCGTTAAGATGAATTGAAGTGTGAATAAAATCATTCTAATTTTTCATTTATTTTGTTCTCTTACTAAGAAAGCATTTAATTGTTCTGAGATCGAATTGATTTTTAGTTTTTTATATAATTCCAAAATTGAAGTTAAATCATCTCCATTCACTCTGAATTTTTTAACCAAATATTTTTTTCTATACCAGCCAGCCTTTCCTAATTCCTTATTTGCTCCTTCATTATTCTTAAGGTAATCTCTGTAAATGGATGCTTTAGTAAAATGCCACCCAAACATTAAAAAATCTATTATCTTTTCAGTAATATTTCTTTTCCCAGAATCAAGAAGAGGCGGTGTGTAAAAAGTAATCTTATAAATAATGATAGAAAAAATTATTAAGCTAACAAAAAAAATTAGAAAAAATTTGTATTTTTTATTACACACAGATTTAGTTTTCAGGTTTTATTCGCAAAGTTGCGTGATTTAAATAGTCATTGCTTGCCCCTTTAGATCTACCTTCTTACCTAACAGAGCTAGCCCTGGTTAGATTTAGCTTATCTCATAAGCCGGGTAACCATTGTGATGGCAGCAATTTCATTTTTTTACGATATTTCATAAGCATTAAGTCTTTCTTTCTTGTATTTCCTTCCACAATTACTGCAATCTGCAGTTTCTTGAGATTCAGATGAATTTGATAAATTAAGTTTAACTCCACAATAACACATCCAGCTCTGTATTCTAGCTGGAACTCCATGAACAAGCGCATAATCAGGTACATCTTTATTTACTAAGGCACCAGCTCCAATAAATGAATATTTGCCCAAAGTAATTCCACAAATTATGGTTGAATTAGCTCCCAGAGAAGTTCCCTTTTTCACTAAGGTCTTCTTGTATTCGTCCTTTCGAGGCCAGTGACTTCGAGGATTTATTACATTAGTGAAAACCGTAGAAGGACCACAAAAAACATCGTCCTCTAAAGTTACTCCATCATACACTGAGACATTGTTTTGAATTTTAACATTGCTGCCTATCGTAACATTCGGTCCAATTATAACATTCTGTCCAATATTGCAGTTTTTTCCTATTTTTGAGTTCTTCAAAATGTGAGCGAAATGCCATATTTTGGTGCCTTCACCAATTTCAACATTTTCGTCTACAAATGAACTCTCATGAACGAAATATTTCTTTTTTTCTTCTATTGTAAACCGATACACCTTACCATTTTCTTTAAGAGATTCTTGGCATGCCTCTAATATTTTTAGGACTCTGAGACCATTATTACCATCTGTTTTGGGAGTTTTCTTTGAATGGATACATTCAATAAAATGTTCACATTCTGATTTAAGGGGTTCTTTTTGATCAATACTTAAAGGTCGAGCTTCTTCTGGACGAGGCACAGGAAGCCTTTCGATCCAGTCAATTTTATGATCGTACATAAACAACTTATTTTTAGGATTAACGTCATCAAATACGATCATTCTTTTATCACCAATTACAATCAATTTCTGCTCTTTATAGGGATGAAGCCAGCTTACAAAAATATGAGCTTTAACTCCACTTGGAAAATTCATTGTGGTGACAGTAACGTCTGTGATATTTGGATTAAGATAATTTCCTCCATGCGCCGTTACCTCCGCAGGCATCTCTCTTAATAGACCAAGAATGACAGATATATCATGAGGGGCAAAACTCCAGAGGATATTTTCTTCAGTCCTGAATTTTCCAAGATTCAAGCGATTTGAATAAATATAGTTAATTTTTCCTAACTCTCCTTTATTAATTATCTCATTTAATTTAATTATGGCTGGATGATATTCAAGAACATGCCCCACCATTAAAATTTTATCTTTTTCTTTAGCTAATGAAACCAATTCCTCGCCTTCTTTATAATTTAGGGCAATAGGCTTTTCAACAAATACATCTTTATTTGCTAAAAGAGCTTTTTTGGCAAGAGCATAATGAGTTGCAGCAGGCGTAGCTATTACTATTGCTTCAATTTTCGGTTTTTTTATTAATATTTTGTAGTCGTTATGTACATTCAAGTCGGGATATTTTTCTTTGAGTGATTTTAGTCTTTTTTCATCAACATCGCAGATAGCATAAAGTGAATTTAATTCATAGAAGTTACGAACCAAGTTTTTTCCCCAATACCCACATCCTACAACTGCAATACTTTTTTTCATTTTTTTATTCCTTGATTTTAAACATTAATAATTTTTATAAGCTACCGCCCTTAGCGAGATTAGTCTAGATAGTCAAGTTAGTCTTGAAAGTCTTGGTAATTAATTCTTTCAGTTCCGTCTGTCCTCTTTATCCAGTTCTCATCTATTTCGTTTCTCTTGTTTATCTTATCAGTTTATTTTGTTTCGTCTATTTCTATAGCTTATCATTATCTTCTCATTAGCTGGTATCTATTCTATTCATCAAGTAGAATGGGTGTCAAGAAGAGGATGCTAGCCTCTCCCCATGTTGAACCAAGGCCATCCGGAAGAAAATTCGGAAAAACAAAAGATTTTGATTTTTCTAGAGTTTCTGCTAATTCATCTTCCCAGAAGAAATGAATAGTTAAGCTGTGATATACATTTGGTTTTCTAGCGATTGTTTCTTTTATGATGCTTATTATATCAGCAAAAATTAGCGATATAGGTGGTTCAAATTTTGAAGGTCAGTACAAACAGTTTAAATAATTTCTACTATATTTTAAGAGTTAGATATTAACTCGGAGTATAAGTTTTTCTGTAGTTGATTTTTGAAGCATGTTTGTTTGCCAATACTTGCTTTCCTATATTAACACAGTTTTTACCCTAAAATAAAAAAAGCGGCTCAGCGAACCGCTCTTTTATGATTAGCTCTAACAAGCTAAAAACTAAAAAGATTCGACGTGATTGATCGCAAGGAATAACAATAAATTACTATTAACGACTATTATTACAGCATAATGATATATTCGTTGCCTCTCAACCTCACTCTATTTCTTCGCCATGATCTATCAGCTATGCGCCACGAGCTATAATCCCTATCCCTTCATCCCAATTCTTGTTTTCCTAGTAAGATTTTCTGTGCTGTCCTCATGAGAATCCGCACATCAAAGAGCAAATTCATATGGTAGACGTAATAAAGGTCATACTC
>Ga0114919_10004254_pt1 | contig 11484 bp, 20 predicted proteins | sample BlataG_FD_88682 | JGI IMG/M metagenome (GOLD analysis project Ga0114919, IMG submission 88682) | Deep subsurface microbial communities from Black Sea to uncover new lineages of life (NeLLi) - Black_00105 metaG | ecosystem: Environmental > Aquatic > Marine > Oceanic > Sediment | place: Atlantic...
CAATTTTCCTTCTTGTTTCTTCGTCATGTGTATATCCCTTCTTACGACCTCTTTTCTTCTTCTTCTTCCTCGGCATCATCTTCACATTCTATTTTAATTTCTATTGCTTCCTCTTGCCATTCCTCTTCACGTTCATTGAGAAATTGATCTCTCATGCGAGCATACGCCATGCTATCTTGAGCTAATTGAGAAATTGGATATATGACACGTAACCAATCAACGATAGCCCTACCCATGATAGTTGTAGTAATTGGATCAATGTTTTTAAAGAGGCAATCAATACATGGAACATATTCACCTTTCTTATCCCATGAAAGTTTCTGAATGAAACAAAAAAACTTAGCATATCTCATTACTTCTTTCAAGCAAAAATTTTCTTTCATCAAGTGTAATTCATTAGTTATCTCTTCTATTCCAACAACATCTGAAGCTTTCTTTGATGCCCAGAAAAACACTGGATTTAATTTCATTATCATTTCTTTAGTAAAGGTTTCATTTCCGCAATCTGTTGTAATGATTATCTCTTTATCTCTTCTTATTATGCCTAATATTTCATCAAACATCGAAACTAACCTCCGATATGGTCTTATCTGGTCTAATTCTACTAAACGTGGGACTGCGTAAGGAGTAGCCTATAAAATTCTTTGATGGTATGCGTTCAAGATAATTTATTTCTATCATGATTGATGGATTTACTATGAGCAAGTCATGAGTTTCCCTTGTTAAATTACTACGTGCTAAGTCTTTAAGTAATTCGTGCATGGAGTTAGAAAATCCAGAACAGTTACATACTTTTGATATGGAACCATTAAGGAATGCTCCCAATTGTATTGATTTCTTTGTTTTATGAACGGATTGAAGTATTAAATCAGCTGTCTTCTTATGTTTAACCTTGATCCAATTGATTGTTTCTCCATTAAAATACGTGCTATTGAGATTCTTTAATACCACTCCATCACATCCAGCTTGTAGGGCATTTCGTAATAGATGTTGTATCTTTGATTGAGCTCTAATTATTGTCATTTTGGATAAATGAATGCGACCAGTTTCTATCTTTAATTCTTCTAATCTTGATCTTCGTGCGAAATATGTTTGCTTGGTTAAGTCGATGTTTTCTTCTTTTAGTATATCAAAGATAAAGAGATGTAACCTATCTTCATCATTAGATTTCAACGCTTTCAACGTTCCACGGTAAAAACTCATCAATTCCATGCCATTTTTACCGCGTTTCATGCCAACGTGCTCACCTATGAATAACGTGTTTCTAAAGTCTAATCGTTCCAGATCATCAGTAATGGAGCAATCAGTCCTATAATTACCATATTTATTAAATATAACTGCCTTTCCACTGGCATCAATCCAAGCCCATTCAAATTCTCCATCATATTTCCAATCACATGCACAAGGGAATGATGAATTATTTCGTTGGTTCCCACGTATTTTCATTATGGGGAATAATCTCTTATCTCTATTTTTATCTTTCCACTGCTTCATTTATGTCCTCTCCATTTGCTCTCCTTCTATTGTATGATAACAATCTACTTCCACGGTTTCAGTATCTCCAATAACAATCTTTACCGTCTTGCCAGATACTTCAAGCACTACAGCTTCTTTATGTTCATCTAAATAATGGTCTCCATGTTCTATTCTCACGAACGTTATCTCAATTTCTGTTGTATCTTCAATTTCCATTATCATCATCTTCCAATTCAACGAAAAAAGGTATTGATTCATCCACTGGTTCGCCATCTAACCATTTTGTAATGTCTGTCTTTCCATTACGTTCCACTAATGCGGGTTGATTTATCATTATGTCTGCATATTTCAACACGTCATATTTATTGCAGAGCTTAACAAAGATTTCCATGTCCATTACTGGATTATCCTTGCTTATCTTGGATAATTGACAAGCCCTAACAAAACAATAATAGAATTTCTTCTTTGTTTCCAAGTCCGTAGCTGGTGGAACCACTCCTAAGAAATCAGTTAATACGACATCGGCATCATCATCTGGTAACATGCTTATTGTTTCTTCATAAGCTATCCAAGCAAGGCATATCTCACATGTTGCATCATTACCTTGACCAAATAATGCTTCTCTCAAGTTACACTGTTTACATTTAGTCATTTTTCAATATCTCCATTAATACCTTATCTATTTCCATGTAGATAGGTTCTTCTTTCTCTATTTCCTTGCTCCACTTGCTAAATTTCCATGTATTATAGGTTTCTAACTCTAAGGGATCATTTGCATTGAGTTGCACTATGTTTTTACGGTTTAGCCTAAAGAAATAGGTTCCTTTTTGACCAAAGAACATGATACCATTACGATATAAATGTAATGATTGTTCTACAAATGCACCTTTCATTAAATATTCTTTAATTACTGACATTCGCATGCCTCCGAAAAATATAATGGTTCATATAGGGAACCTATGTTCCAATCTCTCCAAATTTCGTAATGACCGCTATTCATGGTTATTTTTTTATTCAAGGCAGTTATTTCAGCCTTTGGATTGATCTTGAGTAACGCTTCAAAGAAATCTCCGTGAACGTGCCAACACGCATTTATGAGATGTCTCCGATTACCTTTCTTTGTTAAATGTTGTCCAAGACGTGCACCTTTCCCATGGGAATCTTTAACTCGTAGTCTAAAGTTAACCATTATTGAACGTTTACCATACTGATGAATGTGTTCAAATATGACGTTATTATCATATTTTTTATTAATTTCATTCAAGGCACGTTCAAGATCTTCTATTGGGGCATTCTTAGCTTTCATTCTCTTTCCTCCGTAACCACTCTTCAAAACTGGGCACGTTTGGAGTAATTCCATTAATAGCCCAGTATCGAACAATTTCATCATAATAATAGGCGACATCTAAATCCCAGTCGTTTCGCAAGTAATAGACCTTTTTGAGCGTTAGTTTATCATTCTTTTGTAATTTCTTAGCAATTATGGATAGATTGGTATCGTGATCAAAGTGTTTAGAAACTCCAAGCTTGTTATTGGATTCTAAAACGTCAACGGTTTCATTAAGTAATATCAACGTGGGACATCCTCCTTGACACTATCTATTTCATATCGAATGCGTATCTTTCCGTCTGCTATGCTTCGTATATCATCTAATATCTTATACATGATGACTTTTTTAAGATCCTCTTCGTCTCCAGCTTCTAAATCATATTTGAATGGTAAATGAACGTTCACGTGATATAATCTCTTATCTGGATTGATGGGAACGTAAACCAAGTCTTTATGATTGATGCATTTAGCATGTTCAATGAATAAAATTAATCCTTCTAACTCTTTAGGCGTTAACGAGCTTTGATCTCGTGCATGTATCATTTGACTATTCCAATCAAATTTCATGGTTATGATTGGTGGATGTTGACCAAATCCAGCTGTTACTATATTTGTAAAGTCAAATGAAGATGCCTCCTTATCCCATCCATGATGTATCTTGTTAGAATAGGATAATCTTAGGCTTCTCAAGATTTTAACCTTGGGGTCTTTGTAGGTATATTTCTTTTTTACCGTTGTTGTCTTTCTTTTCTTACGCTTCTTAGGTTTTGCACTCAATAGTTACACCTTTGTTTGTTTCGTGCTCCAAAATTCAGTTTTCTTGAATATTCTCTTAGGTAAGATATCGTTTAATGATGCTTCTTTCTCTTGAGATGCTAATGTGTCAACATTTACACAAAATTCATTCTCAAATGCGTCTAATAAATCTAACACGTCTGAAACCTTAACTTTCTTTCCAGATTTCAAGTTATTGGCTATGATTTCCTTGATCTCTTGTAAATCTTTTCGCATGTCCATGTAATATTTAATAAGCAATGTAGCATCTGGGGAGTATCTAACAGTCTTATACTTCGTGATCTTATATTTTCCAGTTTCTTCCGAAGCCTTTGTTTCATTTTCTTTAGGTTTCATTAATTCTTTAATCTTATCAGAAGCGATTTTCTTAACTTTAGAATAATTAGCTCTGACTTTTTCAGATTTATCTTTCGCATCAGCTAAATTATCTAAATCTCCTTCACTAATCATCATAGATAATAAAGCTGTAAATCTCTCACTTGCAACGTTGAAACAATCTTCCACTCCAACGGTTTCTATTATGGAAATGACTGTAGAATTTATTTCTTTCAGTCCTTCCTTGGCTGAAGTGAGCTGATCAGCCAATTTTTTCTTCATGTTTTTTAACTCATCTGATATTCCCATATTTTTCACCTATACGGTATTTTTTACGGAATCCATTTCCATCTTATCTTTGGTCTCCCTTTTCTTGCACGTTTAAGCGAAACTCTTTTCACTTTTCGCATTAACATGAGCCTAACCAAGTTATCATATAACGTGGTTCGGGGAACACCAGTAAGCTCAACTAACTCGCTTCTGGTTAATCCAAGGGAATGTTCTGGCTTGGATAGGACTCCAGCAATTATTTCTGGAACGGGGGATATGAAATTATATCCAATCATATTCTTACATTTCCTATTCTTGTTAAGTTTACTATTAATATTTCGTCTCCTTCACTAAAATCAGATTTTGGTAAGTAGATTCTAAATGAAGAAGTTGCATCTTGTTTTATTGTCTTAATTATACCAACGACATCTTTAAGAATGTCTCTCCACTGTTCCAAACCTTCACGAACATCCAGTAGCCTTAGCTTTCGGATGTTCTCTTCTGAAAGTTGCTTTTTTGACATGTTGTTCATTCCAGTTTAGCTTGTATGTATTTAAATGCATGTTAAAATGGGGAGCCAAGACTTAAAAATGTTTTGTCGATAGTTTCAGGTTATTGTCGGGGGTCTTCATGGAGCATTTTTCACAACCGTGGTTGGGTTACGGTGGTAAAGACTTAAATGGGATAAAAAGAGAGAGTATTACATGGAAATGTTTAGAAATATCAAGGAATTCAAACCGATAAAAAAATTCTGTTAGGATAAGAATGGAAGTAAGTCTGGAAGCACTTGATAAAACCCATGGGAGCAATATTTATCAATAAGCGATACCAATTTTTGAAGCATTTTTTTGGTCATATACCAATCATTTACATTCTCCATATCTTACCCACCAGAAAGCATGACAAACATGTCTGAACATGATACTGTCGGAACGTGGATTCGTTTCCAGAAAGCTGGTTTTGACTGGTTTTTACGCTCTTTTTTGCCCGCATTTCTGCCGAAAATGGTGTGAAAATTGTAGAGAAAACGTTAAATATAATGTGATTTTAAATTGATGTAGTGATAAATCATGATGATAACAGATGATCAAAAAGATTTAGCTTTTGAGATAAGGAAAGAATTGGGGTCAGTTGATATTTGTATTTTTAATGGATATTTACCACAACCAATTATGGATCTAATGGAAGATAGGGTTTTGGATTGGATATTAAGTGAGGTTCGTCTTCTTCAGATGAAATATACCAATGCAAAATGTAAGACTAAAGCCGTAGTTAGTGCCATGGCTACCAAGTTAGAAGCAAGAGAACAGGCTCGCTATGAATGGGAGAAAATGTTTCAATCGGCTCATAAACGGGCACGAGACTGGCAAAAACGATTTCAAAAATCCCAAGTAAGGGGTGTCGAATTAGAAACCACTATTAAAGACCAACGAAGCCTCTTAAAAAGCAAGGATGGAGAATTGAGATTCTATAGGGAAGCATTACTAAAAGGATATGGTGGCAAGAAATTACCATTATTACTGCGAATCAAGTTATGGTGGAATAAATGGAAAGCCAAGATTACAATATAAGAAAAGTAGTTGATCTTAAACCTAATGAGACGGTAATAATTAAGACTACCACTCCTCGTGGCATCGAATTAAATGAATACGTGTTTGGTGTTGATGAGAAAGGCGAATTAATAATGGGTAGGAGTCGTTCCACGTATTATTATGGCACTCATAAGGTGCAACGTCAAGGCATCATTCACGTGCCAGTAGTAGCAAGAAGACGAGCGGGAATAAAACCCAGCCTTAGCTACGTTTCTATATATAATTTAGGAAAGGATGTAGTGCTACAAACAATTCCAGAAGAATGGTTAGATATTCCATGTGAATATTGTGGTAATACATTATTGGATATTACAAAATTAAAAACAAAATCTCCAATAGTAATTATAGAAGATGGAAAACTGTTCTGTTCTTCTGGATGTAAGTCAGATGCGGATAGAACACAAGCCCATTTAAAACGAAAGTAATTCCCCACACAAACTTATATACTTTAAAATGCATAAGAATACCCATGACTGACATGATAGCAGTGATGATGCTTGCAATCATCATCTTTACAATAGCAATGATAGATGTTCTCGTGTGGTGCATCCTTGCAATGAAAGAGAAAAGCGAAGATAAATCCAAGATATCACGAAGTCAAACATTTTCAAGAAAGCGTTGTCCTATATGTAAGAGATTAACGCAATTTGAAGTATTAGAAAATGTTCATGTCTGCACGAAATGTGGATATGAATGGAAAATGGGACGAAGAAGAAGATGATGGACAGAGATAAAAAATGTGCATTTTATTCCAAAAGAACGTGTGAAGGTTGTGCAGCTTTCATACCATTCAAGATAGAACGAAAGGGATATAATCCCGAATTGGTATATTGTGCTCGCATAGCACGAATGATGATTGAAACCGAAAAGGATAAAAGATTGTTAATCTTACTTGATAAGGTTGACATGAAAGAATTTGAAAGATATTTGCGTGATAAATATGAGCCAAAATAACATAAAACAAGAAATTGTATTAAAACAACAAAGGTCGGTTAAAGACCTATTGGAAACACGAGGATTAAAATCAGAAATGTATGCAGTGCTTGAAAAAGACACTGGAACACGCCTCGATTTAGATAGTATATTAGAGCCAGGGATGGAAGTTGTCATATTACCCAGAATATATGGCGGAGCTTAATGAATGGATTCAAGCAAAGAATGATGTTTGTAAATTTGCTGAATCCGTGCTTCGTGTTGATGGAACGAGTAACTTCTATCGCTGGGCTCGATATTTTTTAGAAAAAGAAAAGGAGAAAGAAAATATGGAAAATATAAGAACATCAGAAGATTTGGCATGTTATATTGACATGTCTTTATCTCCATTCCAAGCAGAACAACGAGCAATAGTTGCAACGACATTAAACGCCTTATTTCTTGGAGAAAGACTTTGCCCAGATATTAAAGCACAATTAGAACACGTGCTTTATTGTTTCTTTACTCCAGATAAGGAACATGACCATTCAGTATTACCAGAAACCAAGAAACTCATGTTTGGTTATATATTACAACGTTATAAAGAAAATCCCACGATGGCTGGCTCTGTTGGACGATTTGAAGAAGACATGAGTAGTTTATTTCTTCGACATGGCATAAACATATATAGTGTGGAATTCCTTCCACCAAATAGTATCTATGTAATGCCTAAATTTGATCCAGTGCCAGTATTTTCCGTGGATGATGGAATCGAATTTACCGAAATACCGCAATCAGTGGGCATAGAATTACGTGATGTCTTGGAAGCAATTATCCGTATTAGAGAGCATGTAGTAGAATATGGGGAAGAAGCCCAAGAAGTTCCTAAGAATCAACCAAATGAATCATTACGAAATAATTTCTTTTTTTATCTCAATGAAAGACGTGATAACATGCTCATGTCGATTCCAAATGGTCTGGAAGAAAACATGAGAGATGCAAAAGAAGACTTCATGGCGGAATTTCAAGAACATGATGCTCACGTGATAGATTACTTTCATGATAACGTGCGACACGTGATGTTCTTCATTCAAGAAACTGAAGAATGCCAACTACGTTGCTTGTTTCTCATCCATGGAGATGAGGTAAAGATGAAAGGATGGGGGCTAACTCTCAAGGAAACCCTTTATGAAGAGATTGGAAATGTTCTATGGGGCAGAAAGTGCGAAAAATGTGATAGTTACATTCATCCAACCTATTTCACGAGAGCATTAGAAGCATCTGAACCAGAAATACTTGACTTGCAAGCATTATTGGAAAACATTTCTGACATGAAATTTCGATGCTGTCATTGTGCTCCTCGTGATTTTTGTGATATTGGCGATGATGGATTTAATGATCTTCCATCAAGGGTTACTGAAGAATCAGTAGGTGGATTATATGTCGTGAATCCAGATAACATGAGAGAAGCAATTGATATTAGAAGACGGGCTGATGCAGCAGCATGGGAACAAAGAAATGCAAGACATCAAATTCGACAAGTAGATTATGATGAAATGAGTAATATTCATGAAAACGATCCCATGATTAAAGAAGCGTTAGAAAAAATGTCGGAAATCATTTCTAACGTGCCACATATTTTACTTACCACGCCTCGTGGGAGTGGAAGATCATTTGCTCAACATTTACTGGAACATTATAATGAAACCATTAGACGAGGACAAGAAGTGCATGACCAAATGGAGGCGATAGTATGTAACGTTAATATGGATGGATGGAGTGCACCGACTGGATGGATTGAATGGAAAATTGAAGAAGATAAATATCCAATAAGCATAGCATCATTATTTGGAGAAGATGAAAAAAATGAGTAAAAAAGAATATAAAGTGGGAGATAAGGTATTAGAAGCTGGCTATAGACCAGACTTCAAGAATTGTCCTCACTGTAATGGATCATACAAGAAACAAGCATGGATTAATAAGTGTTTGATTTGTCTTAGATGTAAGACGGTATTGGGAATCGTGGAGTCTGAAATAAAATCCACGAAAGAAGAAGAAAAACCAAAAAAATCTACCAAGCCAAAAAAGGCTAAGGCATAAGGATGCGATTAATCTGTTTCTGCTTGAATCACAGTTTAAATATAAAACGGGGGAAGTCGTGCTCTGGATGTATGACGAAAAGAGCCAATCCCTTAAATTTTTTTCTAATTTCATGGAAGAACATGAACCTTATTTTTATACCATAGCTCATCCACGAACCATATCACTCTTGGTGCAAGAAAGAAGAAAAGAACGCATCAAGAGATGGAAAAAAGTAAAGAAATATGACATGTTAGCGGGGGAATGGAAAGAATACTTGCAAGTATTTGCCAGATCACCTGGGGACGTGGGTGGATATTACGATCATAGAAATCATAAGCAAGTAGTAGGATTACGAACGCTTTTCAGAAACGTTTTAGTTAAGAAAGATGAAGAACCAAAGAATTTTTGTTGGGCTGACTTCGTTCAGTATAAGTATAGAAAACTTATTGATGCTGGATTTAATATAGGCATGGAATACAAGCTTAAAAATAAACGGATTAAACCAGTGGAAGTATCATTCGACAAAAATATTTCAAAAATCATGTCGGACTACCAGAAAGAGATGATAGATGAATTCATGCCACTTTTTACCGCACGGAGACCTAAACTTCCGTGGTGTGCGATTGATATTGAAGTGCTTCACGAACCTGGATATTTCCCTTCGTGGGAAAAGGCTGAACAGCCAGTTATTTCAATTCATTATACTTATTCAAATAAAAAACAACTCACGTTGATGTTGAAACGTCAACGGGAGCCAGATGAATGGCATCCAGATGATGAAAACTGGAAGATAGAATATTTTGAGAATGAAAGAGAATTATTAAAACGAACCATTCAATTAATCAGAAAGGCTCCACCAATCATACTCACATATAACGGAGATAACTTTGATATCTCCTATTTAGATTCACGATGTAAGTGGTTTGGAATTCCTACTCCATTCCTTTGCAGACCCGATTACATCAAGAAAGATGATATTGCAGAAGCACGCATCCAAGGAAAGATTCACGTTGATCTTTATAAGTGGTTCTCAATGAAAGCAGTGAAGAATTATATATATAAGGGGCATTATGAAAAAGATGGGCTTGATGACGTGTCTATGGCGATCCTCAAGCATGGTAAGATAGAAGATGAAACGCCAATACCAGATAGATTTTATAGGCAGCTTGGTAATTACAATAAGGAAGATAGTATTCTTAATGGAGAATTATGGGAAGAAACCATGGAAGTTTATATTCTTTGCATGCGAATAGCAAACGTGAACATGTCAGAATTATCACGTAGGGGCATAACATTTTGGCATACTAACTTTTTATTAACGCACGTGTTTAGAGAAAAAAACATGATACCTAATAGGCAAGAATTAAATCAATTAGGAGAAGCTTGCACGGTATCAGTCATAGATGGAAAGAAGTATAAAGGAGCAAACGTGAAAGCAATAATGGGAATTTATTTTAATTTTCTCATAATGGATTTTGCATCCCTATATCCTACCATTCATAAAGAATATAACATATCAGTTGAAACGGTTAATTGCCCTCATGAAACATGTCGTGATAACGTGGTTCCAGGGACCACGCATTGGGTCTGTAAGGAACGAGTAGGATTTGTTGGAGAATTATATGGATTCTTTAGGGATATTCGTGTAAGATGGTTTAAATCAAGAGATTTTAACATTCAGATGGCACTCAAGATTTTCTTAGTATCTTGCTATGGAGCGTTCAGTTTCGAGGGCTTCTTCTTATTTGCCATAGTAGTTGGAGAATGTATCTTATCCCATGGAAGAAGCATCTTGGATCAATTAGAAGAAAAATGTGAAAGCGAGGGAATGCACGTGTCCTTTGAAGATACTGATTCGGTAGGTGGCGTGCGACCTTCTGAAGAAGTTAAACAAGAGATAATAGAATGGGCATCACGAGAATTGAAGTGCGACCTTGAGGATGAAGATGAGGATGATCCAATTAAATGCATGATCATATACATGAAGAAAAATTACATTAAAATATACGAATCTGGTAAGATATCAATAAAAGGGATGCAAGGAAAGAAACGCAACACGCCAGATGTTATCAAGAATTGTTTTCAAGAAATAATGGAGGTTGTGAAACAAGTTGAGCAATAGAAAAATATGTTGTGGAGTAAATATAGGATTCAAAAAGAAGAAACCAATAAAGGTATTGGAAAAACAATTACGTAGAATGTGGTTATGGGAAATCTTCACGCTCTTATGCGTGGTTGAGTATGCCTATTCCATATATGATAAAAAGGAGGGCTTGCATTATGAGCGATAGCACGCATGAATTTATAGCACAAACCATGAAAGCCCTATCATTCCACACGCGAGTAAAGATGATGGAATTCATGTGTAATAGTAAGAAGAAAGAATTTACACTCCGTGAGATAGCAAATGGAGTGAACATGCGTTATGATTCAATCATTAGACATGTGAAGCAGTTAGAAGTTGCTGGGTTCTTGCAAAATTATCTTAAGAAACATTCAACTTTTAATGAACCGTTCTCTTTTTATGAGATAACGGAGTATGGATTTATCTTGTTTGATGCAATCGTGCAAGGATATAACAAGTATTTTGGAGGATGATGAAATGAGAAGAACGTGCCCTAACTGTGGCTATGAAGAAGAAGATACCGCATTCGAGTGGAAGAATAACGGTATCATCTGTCCACACTGTGGATATGATGTATTAAACTTGGA
>Ga0114919_10004255_pt1 | contig 11483 bp, 10 predicted proteins | sample BlataG_FD_88682 | JGI IMG/M metagenome (GOLD analysis project Ga0114919, IMG submission 88682) | Deep subsurface microbial communities from Black Sea to uncover new lineages of life (NeLLi) - Black_00105 metaG | ecosystem: Environmental > Aquatic > Marine > Oceanic > Sediment | place: Atlantic...
ATAAAGTAGAGCTTCTTCATGGAAGAATGAAAAAAGAAGAAAAAGAAGAAATAATGCACTCTTTTCGAGAAAAAAAGATTGATATCCTTGTTTCTACCACGGTAATAGAAGTAGGGATTGATGTCCCCAATGCTGTTATAATGGTTATAGAAAACGCTGAACGTTTTGGCTTGGCTCAATTGCATCAATTAAGGGGAAGAGTAGGCAGGGGAGCAAAGCAATCTTATTGTTTTCTTCTTACCGGAAAAAATGTTTCTTCAGAAGCTGCCCAGAGAATGAGGATAATGTGCGGAACCTGTGATGGATTCCGTATCGCCGAGGAAGATCTTAAGTTACGCGGTCCAGGAGAATTTTTTGGAACCAGACAGTGGGGAATGCTCAATCTTAAGATTGCTGATTTAATAAAAGATAGAGAAGTTCTACTTCTTGCACGGAAGGAGGCTTTTAAACTGGTAGAAGAAGATTCCTTTTTAAATAATCATTATGAGTTAAAGAAAAGGATAGAGAAAAGATTTTCTTTAAGGTTAGAGTTATCTAATGTGGGGTAAATCTATGCGGTTTAAAGATTTTCTTACTATTTTAGTCTCTTTATTTTTGTTAATTGCTGTAATAGTATCAGCAAAAGCAGAAGACAGATTATTTATGAAAAATGGGGATAAAATTGTAGGGGAAGTTTTGAATAAATTTTTTACTATTCAGACTCCTTATGCAAGGATTATTCTCAAAGATGAAGAACTTAAAGAAATAGACTTTCAAAGAGAAGATTCAAAGATGGATGTCTTTTTGAGCACAAATTTGGAAAAATTTAGCGGAATATGCTTAAATTCATACATAGATTTTCAACTTCCCGAGGAGAAACAGATAACTATCCTTAAAGAGAAAATATCGAGAATAATTTTTGCTTATAAAAGAAAACCAATAGAAGCTGTATCTACACTTTTTAAAATGGTTAATGGAGATCTTTTCTTTGGGGAAATTCAAGGAGGAGGGTTGGAGGTAAAGACTCCTTATTTATCTGTATTCCTTCAGAAAGAGAAATTAAAACATATAGCTTTTACAGGGGAAGGAATAGTTATTGTAGAGGTAACTACCAGAAAGGGGGATTTCTTTCGGGGAACTCTTAAAGAAGATATAATTACTGTAAAGTTGAATAATGGAGGTTTAGAATCTATTTGTGGGGAAATGTTTAGTGAGATTAATTTTGATTTTTCTGAAAAGTTTGCTACTCTTAAAGAGGGGATGGAAGTTGAGAAAATGGCCTTTATCCCCGCAGGGGAGTTTCTAATGGGAAGTAGTGAGGGAGAAAAAGATGAATTTCCCCTTCACTCCGTTTATTTAGATGCTTATTATATTGATAAATATGAGGTAACTAATGAAGAATACTGCAAGTTTCTCGATGAAGAAAGTAATAGAAGTGAAGAAGGATACTTGAGACTTAACATAGATGATGAAGATTGCAGGATTGAAAAGCGAGGGGGTAAGTATTATCCCGAGAGGGGTTACGAGAAACATCCTGTAGTTGAAGTAACCTGGTTTGGAGCCAGAGATTATGCTCAATGGGCAGGAAAGAGACTTCCTACAGAGGCAGAATGGGAAAAAGCAGCCAGGGGAAAGGAAGGAAAGAAATATCCCTGGGGGGATTCTTTTGAAGAGAAGAAGGCTAATTATTCTTCCAGTAATACTCTTCCTGTAGGTAGTTATCCCTCAGGAGTATCCCCTTATGGATGTTATGATATGGCGGGAAATGTCTGGGAGTGGTGTAATGACTGGTATTATGAGAGGTATTATGAGAATAGTCCCAAGAAGAATCCTCCAGGTCCAGAGGAAGGTTCTGAGCTTGTTCTTCGAGGAGGAAGTTTTTATAATCCCTTAACTCTTATGTACTGTGCCAATCGATTTAAATATAGCCCGGAAAAATCGGGAAGTGATGTAGGTTTCCGTTGCGCAAGATCTTTTTCGGCTGGTCAGTGATAGGTAAAATTTTCTAAAAAATGTAAGATTCCTTGCCTGTTATTATGAGGAACGGAAGCAAAGAAGTAAGATTCCTCGTCTGTCATTGCGAGGGACAGTGTCTCGAAGCAATCTTCGCTGGGGATAAACTCCAACGCTACATTTGTAGCGCGGGGGCTCGTCCCCCGCATAGACCATCTAAGGCTCCTTAATGATGAGCCCTTAATAAAGGATTTTCCATGAAGATCAAGAAAAAATATCGGATACTATTTGTAATGACTATTTTTCTCCTTTTAAGCTGGCAGCTAAGTTTTGCAAAAAGTGGCAACTTAACTATTCTCCATACTAATGATATTCACTCTCATTTAAGTCAGTTTCCCCTTTTATCTACAAAAGTTAAGGAAATCAGGGAAGAAAAAAGACTTAATTCTGAACCTGTTTTGCTTTTAGATAGTGGTGATTTTATGATGGGAACACTTTATAGTTGCTTAACTACCAGAGTAAGTGGGGAGCTTAGTTTAATGAAAATTCTTAATTATGATGCTACTACCCTCGGAAATCATGAATTTGACTTTTCTCCCTCTTTTCTGGCAAAAGCTATTCTTGTAGCTAAAAAAAGGGAGGGTAACTTACCTGCTATTATTTCCTCCAATGTTCTTTTTAATCCTCTCTTTTCAGGAGATAATGAGTTAAGAGAGTTGTATAGCAGGGGGGTGATTAAACCTTATTTTATCAAAGTTTTATCCAACGGTTTAAAAATAGGTATCATTGGTTTGTTAGGGAAAGATGCCGATATGAGTGCCATAAATGAATTTCCGCTAAGATTCAATCACAATGAGGGTTTTATCCAGGAATTGGTAGATGAAGTTAGAAGTAAAGATGTTGACCTTTTAATTTGTCTTTCTCATTCAGGAATTGATGAAGATAAAGAAATGGCAAAGAAGATTAAAGGCATTGATATAATTATCGCTGGACATGACCATCGTTCTCTTTTTAGTCTTATCCGAGTTGGGAACACTCTCATCGTAGACGCAGGCTGTTATCTTAAATACTTAGGGAAATTAGAGATATCTATAGATGAAGGAAAAATTTTAGTAAGAGATTACAAGCTTATTCCTCTTAATAAAAGCATTCAAAGAGACGGAGACATTCAAAAAATAGTGGATGAATATACTGAAATTATCAATATGGATGTATTAAAACCAATGGGTTTATCTTTTTCTTCTATAATAGCTGAGACAAACTTTAATTTAACCAAGAGAGGTTTTTTAACAGATACAAATTTGGGTAATTTAGCCGCCGATGCTATAAAAGAAGAAGTTAGTTTATATCAGCCAGAGGGACCGGTGGATTTTGCTTTTTTACCCAATGCTCTTATTCGTGAAGAGATAATTAAAGGAAAAATCACTCCTTCGGATGCCTTTCGAGTTTTGCCCCTCCTCTCAGGTCCGGATGGAAAATGTGGTTATCCCCTGGTTAGTTTTTATATTAATGCTCGTCAAATTAAGCAAATCTTAGAAATCTCTATTTTTCTCTCACGGTTTTTAGGAAATGAAGTCTTTTTTCAAATTTCCGGATTAAGGTTTAAATATGATATTTTTCGTCCTCTTTTTAATAAAGTAGTAAAAATGGAAAGATGGAGTTCCAAAGATAAAGAGTATATTCCTCTTTCTTTAGATGATGTTTCTCTTTACAAAGTAGCTACTGATTTTCTTACAATGAATCTCTTATCTCTTTTTGTGACTCCCAGAGATTTTGAAGGAAATCCTCTAAACATTTTTACAAAAAAAGGAAGAGAAAAAACTTTGGTTGATATAAATCCTTTTCTTGAAGGCACTCAAGAGCTCAAAGCATGGGAAGCATTAATAGAGTATTTACGGCATTTACCGGATTTAAATGGTGATTCTCTTCCTGATATTTCTCTAAAATACGCTGTTTTTAAAAGAAGAATTGAAGCTCCTCCAGAGAATATATTAAGGTATGGGATAAAAATGAAAGATCCCTGGATGGCTGCGGGAGCGTCTTTAATTTTTCCCTCTCTTGGACATATTTATTGTGAAGAAAAAGAGCGAGGAATAAAGTTTGTGTTTCTTGAACTGGGCTCTCTTTTTTTAATAGAGAGAAAATCAACTCGAAATTTAGGTATTTTTAGTTTTGTATTATTTAAAATCTGGGAATGTGTGGATGCTTATTATACTGCTGAAAATTATAATAGAAAACTTGTCCGAAAATTTCGTGTAGAATTCTCAAAAACTAATTCCACGCTTAAGTTAAGTTATAAATTTTAAGTTTCGGAATTTCAACTTTCTCTTTCTTGTGGTAGGCGTAGGCTTTAGCCTGCATTTAGACGTAACTTAAAAATTACGGCTACTAAAAAATGCGGGGGGACGAGCCCCCGCGCTACAGTAGCTTGGAGTTCATCTCCAACAAAGTAGCGTTGGAGTTCATCTCCAACAAAGTAGCGTTGGGGTTTATCCCCAACAAAGAAATAATACGGTTGTCGTTGCAAGGCGAGACCTTTTGAAGTATATCGCTGGGATTAAAGATGAAAATTTTCGACTTACGAAACGAAGTTTACAGAGCTTGTCCCGGAAATCTACACTATGAAATTAAGAAAGTAAAACAATTTATAGAATCTTTTAATGAACCTATTACTCTTGATGAGGAGTGGATTTCCTTCATTTGTGAAGAGCTGGAGAAAAGAACGAAGAGAGGGTCTTTACTGAAGAAAAAAGCAGGGGAAGCATTATTTTCTTTATATAAGCAACCTTTTATTTCCGAAAAGGTAGGTTATATTAAATCCCCCAAAATCAGGGCTGTAGAATTTTGGTATTTACCTTCTAAGGATGCAAAAATTCCCGAAGGTTTATTGACCACTCTTTATGCGGATATTAAAAAAGGAAGTCTTACTTATCATGGTATAGAGCAATATGCTCCTTCTGACCCCCTTACTGATAAGCTCGACGAAATTTACTGGAGATATCTGGGAAGACTGGGAACTTATGTTCCCCTTTACGCGGCTATTTGTTTTTCTACGCCGGAAGATATGGTTCAATACCCTCGAGAAGAAGAGATAAAAATGATGAGCGAGATGTTTAAAGTTAAGGAGGGAGAGATAATGCCTTTAGTTAAAGCGCGAACACTTAATCATATGCGCTTTCTGGGAATAAGGATTAAACCTCAGATTTCTCTTTGGGGAGAGTGGTGGTTAAAAAGAGACATATTTAATCGATTCTTAGATAGAAATTCATAGTCAAAAATTAAATTAACTATATGTGGTAATGTCAAAAGTTTTATGGTAGCCGCAACCTTTAGGTTGCGTAAAGAAAGGAAAGCTATTGGAGATGAAGACTATTTTTTAAAATAATATAAGGAGGGAGGTAAGAATGCCAGGACTTTTAATAAAAAATGTAAGCAAAAGATATGGTGAAGTAGTGGCGGTAAAGAATATGAATCTGGAGATAAAAGATAAGGAATTTGTGGTTCTGGTAGGTCCTTCTGGTTGTGGTAAATCTTCTACTTTAAGAATGGTTGCTGGTTTAGAGGTGATAAGTTCAGGAGAGATATATATCGGAGACCGGCTCATTAATGAGGTTCCTCCAAAGGATAGGAATGTGGGAATGGTATTTCAAGAATATGGTCTTTACCCTCATCTAACTGCTAAAGAGAATATTGCCTTTCCACTTAAAGTGACCCATATACCCAGAAAACAAAGAGAAAAAGAAATCAGAAGTGCGGTTAAGTTGGCAGGGTTACCTGAAGAACTTTTGAATCATAGGCCAGGTGAGCTCTCTGGAGGAGAGAGACAAAGAATCGCTCTGTGTAGAGCAATTGTTAAGCATGCACAGATATTTCTTTTTGACGAGCCATTAAGTAACCTGGATGCAAAATTGAGAAATCAGGTCAGAAATGATATTATTAAACTCCAAAAGCGATTAGAGGTTACAACCCTATATGTTACTCATGATCAAACTGAAGCTATGACAATGGGAGACAGAGTAGCCGTTCTTAGCCACGGTGTTATGCAACAGATAGGAACTCCTGGTGAATTATATGATCATCCTCAAAATAAACATGTAGCAGGATTTATTGGTAGTCCTTCCATGAACTTCCTGGAAATTAAGATTTTTGAGAAAAGCGAAGGAAAATTCTGGATGGATGGAGAAGGCTTTATGCTCAGAATTCCAGACAATTATACTAGTGCATTGAAGAAATATAATGGCCAAAAGGTAATATTTGGGATTAGACCCGAAAACGTTTATAGAGAAGGGGAAGTTATTTCTCCCAGTGAAGAAAATACTATTTTGGGGATGGTAGAAATGGTAGAACCTTTAGGGACAGAAACAATTGTTCATTATAATACACCCGAACCGGGTATACAACCTTTAGCTTCTTTAACTTCAAGGGAAGCTATTGGGTTGAAAAGAGGGAGTAAAGAAAGACTAGTTCTGGACCTCAGTAAAATGCATGCTTTTGAGAAGGATACAGAAAAAGCGATTATATAAAGTAGACAAAATAGGCAGGGGACGAGCCCCTGCCCTACTGTAGCGTTGGGCTTATCCCCAACAAGTAGCGTTGGAGTTCATCTCCAACAAAAAAGGAAGTAGAAACTTTCGGTAGCCGCAGGCTTTAGCCTGCGAAGGAAGTAAGTACTTACTTATTGATTAAGGGATCAGAAGGAGGAGTAGAATTTAATTTAATAAGGCAAATTAAATCAGTATATTTTTCTATAATACTTTATTTTTAAGGGAGAGGTGCCTTTATCCACTACGGCTTTTATTTTACTTTCTGCTATTACTTCTTTTTCTTCCTCATTCTCCTCGGTTTTTTCCAGTACCTCGCCACAGGAAACGATAGTGTAGCAATTAGAGTGAACAGTAATGAGATTAGAGATAGAGCGGAAAATCATTTCTTTTTCATCATCCTCATCAATATATCCATCTTTATCATCGTCTTCACCGTTACATCCTAACTTGCCCATGAGAATAATTCTTAATATTTCTCCTACTTCTTTAAAAGGTTCTCTTTCTCCATAGTTAATAATAGAGGTAGCTATGTAATAGTCAACCCCTGGCAAAGATTTTAATACTGAAAAGCTGGCTGTATTAATATTTATTTTTCCTTTTATTATTTTATCTTTTTCATCTTTCAGATCAAAAGTAGTAATTTTATCAAAGATTTGCCATTCTCCCTCGGGAGAAGAGAGTTTTATTGTTTTCCACTGTTTCCCCGTATGGATAAATCCTACCTCTCCAATATTGGCAAAAGGTTTATCCTTTATATAAAAACTACTATAATCATTTTTGTCTTTTCCCTCACCTATATCTGGCATCCAGAACCAGTTACGGAATCCTGGACTTCCCCCGGGAATAGAAGAAGTAAACTCTCTTACCCGGGGATCATTTTTTTCAAAAGCATTCCAGGGAGCTCCATAATTACGATAAGTTACCTTGTCTACTATATCTTCATACTTATTTTTTAAAATGACAGTATCATCATAATTGCCTAAAAGTTCATTTCCGCTATCTTCTCCTGCCACACTTATGACTACATTAAATATTAATCTGTATCCTCTTTTGCGTATCTCTCCCCAAAGTTTCCTTCTACCGAGAGAACTCTTCACTTCCCATCCTTTTATATCAACGGAAGTATCATAAGGATTAAATAATTCTATCCATTCAATTTCTATAACTATTTTTACTTTTTCTTCCTTCTCTATTTCTTCAGCTTGAGCTGGTTTTATTTTAAAAATATTGCCAATTCTTTTTGTGGAGGCGCGCTTTTTTAATATTTTCTCTATTTTATCCATTAAATCGTCTTCTTTTTTTAATACTTCATCCTCCACATTATCCATTATTATAGACGCACCCTCCTTAGCTCCTCCTTCTAACTTTCCAGCAATCATCTCTCCTACTTTATCCAGTAAAAACTTTGTTCCTCCCTTTATTAAATCTTTTGCGGCTGTCTCTACCGACAAAGTAAAATGGGGCATTACTTCATTAATATAAGGAGTTTTTTCCAGGCCATATTTTCCACGATAGCAAGTAGGACGATTGTCTTTATCTCTAAAGTCAATTATATTAGCGGTTATCTGGTCGGCTTTATTTAAAGGAATGCCTACTCCCTGAAGAGTTTGGCTAATCTGGGAAGGGGGAGCAGTATTGATATTTACCCGAAAGTTTCCTTCTTTATCAACATCTTTATCATAAGAATAAACAGTAATAAAATCTTTTATTTTCTTAAAAGTAGCTTCTCCTATTCCGGGGACAAGCCTTATCTCTTCTATGGTGTCAAAGGGATTATCATCTCCGTAAGGGTTATCCGGACGGAATTCATCGGGCTCATCAATGCCTTCGTCATCTTCATCTATTAATCCATCTCCGTCATTGTCTATTCCATCAGAAGAGAGAATAGCATTATCATTATCATCGTCTTTACCTTTTACTCCGGGAAAGCGGTCTTTTCCATAGCGGTAGCTTATAATAGCGTCCACTCCTTCATTTTCTTCGTCTATTAATCCGTCTTTATCATTATCTATCCCATCAGAAGAGAGTTGTTTGTTTATGATAGATAGTGCTCCCAGGTTAATCTCGTAAGGAGTCCACCCCTGGTTATATTCTCCCGAGCCAGCAGTATTAATATTGATTTTACCACTTTCATCAAATATTCCCGATGGTTCATCATCATCTTGCTCTTCATAATCTTCGTCGCTGGTTAAATGTAAAGAGACATCATATTTTCCATCCTTAAAGGATTCTTTAAATCCCTTTGCCCAATCTTCGTAAAGATCATCATATTCATTATTATCGTTCTTTAATTCGGCTATTGCTCTTTCCAATCCTGCCTGAGCAAGATAATCAGCCTGAAGACTATTCTGATAATTAACTACTGCTTTTTCTTCAAGTTTCATCTTATAGAGGAAACTAATTCCCATTATCCCCAACAGGGACAGAACAAGGAAGATAAAAATTATCCCTATTTGCCCTTTTTCTTTCCTTAAATAAGTAAGTTTTCTAAATAACTTCGGTAGCTCAGCCATCTTTTTTTACCAGATCTGTAGCTTTGCGTCCCATCCTCTCGGATGGTTTGCCTTTATCGGCTATTTTTTAACAACTAATTTTATATGAGAATGGTAGCCGCAGGCTTTACGTAAGGGGACGGTTCTCTTTTTCTTTTCTTTCTTTTTTTGACATATTATGGAAGGAAAAAGAGAACCGTCCCCTTACTCGCTTTTAGTTTTCGTTTGTAGGTCTTTATCCCCTCTATTGCATGTTCCCATTCCATTGCATCAGATTCTATCTCCCAGAGAAAATTTTTTTCTTTAACAATGTTTTGCTTCTCAAAAGACTGAAAATTCATTTTGTATTTTTTTCTAAATTTTTCATCAATAAATTTATAGGTAATTAGTTTTCTGTTGTAATCATTCCTCAGTGCATTTAATATTTCATCATCTTTTGCCAATTTACTTAATGCTTCATATTTTCCCATCTTCAATCACCTCCTGAGGTATGGTAAATTTTTATATAATAATAGCGCGATTCAATCTAAAAATCAAGGGATTTATTATAATTCAGAAATTTCTGTCTTTAATGTCTTCATTTATAATACCTCCCTCCCGATATGGTAATTTTCTTTATATTTCGCTTAAATAACTCAGATTCATAATATATGAATTTTGTCAAAACACTCTCTATTTTATTATTATTTCGGAAAGCTGTCAAACGGGATGACTTGAGATACCGAGTAATAACTTGTTATATTTCTACTCTTATGCTATAATTTTAGTAAAGAAAGTTAAAAGTATAGCTATGCATAATTAAGAAGGGAACTAAATAGTGAAAAAGAAAAAGATGTACTACTTAACCAATTTAGAGGCACAGATTATAGAATCCTTTGTAAAGGAGTTAAAGGGAAAATTAGGCAATGAAATTATCTCTATACGGCTTTTTGGTTCAAAGGTACGAGGGGATTTCAAAAATGATTCGGATATAGACATATTTATTCTATTAAAGGAAAAAACAACAAGAATAAGTGATATTATTGATAACTTGACTGCAGATTACATTTTTAACTATAATTTACCCCTATCCCCGGTCTTCTACGATTTATTTGAATACAAAAAGAATAAAGAGTTAGGTTCATTTTTTTTTGAAAGTGTAGAAAAAGAGGGAGTCATCTTATGAGTAGAATAAGTTTGGCTAAATATCGAATAGAAAAAGCAAAAGAGAATTTGAAGGATGCCAAAGATATTCTCAAAGAAAATCGCTTGAGTCTTTCTATAAATAGAAGCTATTATGCAATGTTTACAGCTGCAAGGGCGCTATTAGCATTAAAAGAGCTGGAGTAAGGGGACGGTTCTCTTTTTCTTTTCTTTCTTTTTTTGACATATTATGGAAGGAAAAAGAGAACCGTCCCCTTACTCTGTACTCTGTGTTTTCTTGTTATATTTCCATTTTTGTGCTATAATTTTTAGCAAAGAGGGAATATATGTTTTTATGAACAAAAGAAAGTATGGAGGAAAAGATGGCTAAATTAGAAGAAATAGAGGTGAAATTTCCTAAAGAGATTTTATTAGCAATAAAAGAAAACAAAGAAGAGTTTGAAAAAAAGGTGAGGCTATTTACTGCTATAAAGTTATTTGAGCAAGGGAAGATATCTTCTGGACTGGGGGCAGTGATTGTTGGATGCACAAAGCGAGAATTCTTTAAGTTGTTAGCAGAGAATGAAGTTAATTTTTTAGATTATGAAAAGGAAGAATGGAAAGAAGAAGTAGAAACCAGTAAGAAATTCTCCCGAGTTGCGAGAGAATAGGTATGAGAACAAAGGTAGTAGTGGATGCATCACCTTTAATTGCACTATCTATAGTAGGAAAACTCGATTTATTAAAGAAAATTTTCGATGAAATTTATATTCCTGAAAAAATTTATCAAGAAGTAGTGGTAGAAGGCGAAGGATTAATTGGTGCAGAAGAAATTAAATCTGCTAAATGGATAAAAATAAGGGAAGTTGAGACGCCATCATTATATAGTCCTTCTACCACAGGAATCGATGAGGGAGAAATTAAAGTATTAGCTTTAGCGGAGGAAATAGATGCAGACTTCGCTATCATAGATGAACATCTTGGTAGAAATGTAGCAAAAGCACTTGATATTCCTATTAAAGGAACATTAGGAGTTTTGTTGATTGCTTATTATAGAAAGTTAGTTAGCAGAGATGAAATGGTAAAAGTTATCGATAAACTCAAAAATAGCGATATTAGGATAAGCCACAGATTATATAATTGGTTTATAAAAATTGCAAGGTAAAGACGAAGTTTTCTTGCTCGTCCAGCTGGGGAATAAATAATTTCTGAATTTTCTATTCCTCTATTCCCTCCTTGAGGAAATCAAATTTACCGAGGAAGGAAGATAGGGAGGAGGATTATTAGCTATGTTGGAATTAAAAGTATAAGTTAAATTAGGCCACCTGGAGGACCAGTTACTGGTTTGCTCTTGTTTACCTTCAGCTATAGAACCATTTACCATGAAGGCATA
>Ga0114919_10004257_pt1 | contig 11481 bp, 10 predicted proteins | sample BlataG_FD_88682 | JGI IMG/M metagenome (GOLD analysis project Ga0114919, IMG submission 88682) | Deep subsurface microbial communities from Black Sea to uncover new lineages of life (NeLLi) - Black_00105 metaG | ecosystem: Environmental > Aquatic > Marine > Oceanic > Sediment | place: Atlantic...
CCGCTGTCCTTTTCACGACTTATCAGTGGGGGAAGCCGCAGCCCTGAGCCTGTCGAAGGGAATGCGGAGTCCCGCTAGCGGGACGTGGATAAGTCGTAGAAAAGATCCCGCACAGCGGGAGAGCCTCGGAACAGAAGAAAAGACCTCATGACCATCCTAGACCCTTCTCGGTTATGTCCAATGCAAACAAATAAAAGGTATTAAACCCCAGGGCAAGCCCTGGACCCTGTTTTAAACGGCAACCCCGCCGCGAGCGTACGGGGTATTAAAAATCATAATAAAATCATCTAATCAGTAAGTCTTATGAAATTTGAAGATCCCTACAATTGGTACAGGCCATCGGCTCAGAGAGGATGAATTGTGGCCCGCGCGATTTTCCGTTGGATAGGGGACGAAACCCTCTTAAATAATCTCGTTGCAGGACTGCCTACCATTGTTTTGTTGGCTCTCATAGCTGTCTGCATCATCATGCTCGCAAAAGGGGCCGACTGGATGATTGATGGTGTCGTTCACCTGGCCCGAAGAACCGGCTTGCCGAGAATCGTTATCGGTGCAACAATAGTTTCCCTTGGAACCACTACGCCTGAAGCGTTTGTCTCGGTCATGGCAGCCTGGATGGGTAACCCGGGCCTTGCCCTCGGAAACGGCGTCGGATCGATCATAGCCGACACCGGCCTCATATTCGGCATGACCTGCCTGCTTGCCACCGTGCCCGTAAGTCGCTTCATCCTCAATCGAACCGGCTGGGTACAGGTGGGATCAGCTACCCTGCTGGTGACAATTTCACTGATTCTCTTAGTAACCATGGAAGGTGGACCAGTCTTGGGCCGATGGGTTGGTTTTTTGTTTCTGTTTCTGCTGGCTGGCTACCTCTACGTGACCTATGTATGGGCCAAGCAGGGGGTGGCTCTTGAGGCACAAGATACAGACAGTTACCCCCTGATAAGTTTGGGCATATCTTGGGGGATGATTGCTGGAGGTTTGTTTTTGGTGATTGCGGGTGCACGGATATTGATCCCCTGTGCATCGTGCCTCGCCCACAGGATGGGCGTGCCCGATGATGTCATCGCAGCAACCATAGTAGCCCTGGGCACCTCCCTTCCCGAACTGATGACCGCTATTGCCGCTGTCAAGAAAGGGCATCCCGAAATTACTGTCGGAAACATCGTGGGCGCGGATGTGCTCAACTGTCTGTTCGTTATCGGGGCTGCTGCTGCAGCTCGGCCATTAGCGATTCCGCCTAACTTTTATTCCTTCCATTTTCCGGCTATGCTCATTATCCTCTACTCCTTTCGCTTGTTCATATCCCTTAACAGGGATGGTCGTTTCAAGAAAGCACAGGGAGGTTGGCTTTTGGGTGTCTACTTGGTCTACGTGGTCTTCCAGTATGCCCTTAGCATCGGCACAGTCTAAACAAGTGGGGGTTAGCAGGTTCCGGAACACTGTCAAAGGAAAGCGCACAGTATCCACTCACCGCCTCAGAGGCGTGAAATCAAGAAAAACGCCCCAACTGCAATAACTACTATGAGCATGACTAGTGGGATAAGGAAGGCAACAACTATCCGCCCGTAACTTGTCTCGTGGGCCTCTTTAAGCCCGATAATCTGAACAATAGACCTCCAAACCCATCCTATCGGGCTCCCTATAAATGGTATTACACTACAGACCCTCGTGACCTGAGAGTAGGCCACCACCCTGAAGGTGGCCTCAAATCTATTTGTACCAGCTCCTACCAACAGGAGCAAAAGATGGATAATGAGACTTGAGACCGAGACATTAATCGCCACCAATAAGGGCGCAAGGAAGATAAAGGACAAAAATAGTAATGGTGAGCTCAGCGATATAGGAAAATCTCCCCACAGTTTGACAAATCCGCTGCTCGCCATCAAAAAATCCCAGAAAAAGGCAAACATGATACTGATAGAGCCTACCAGTAGTCCGAATGCCAGGGGCTCTCTCAGTCCACCCCTGACAGGCATAGTGGAAAACGCATCTTTCGGTGAAAACATAACTGAACCAAGCGTTCGTTTTATGCTGGTCCATAACCCCAGCTGAGAACGTGTTTCCCATGGTGTGGCATGCCTCTTTTCAGTCTTGATATCCTCTTCCCTTTTTTGATACTCAAATCTGTTTCCGCACCGGGGACACCTAACCCATTTTATCCCCTCGGGTATATCTTCAAGGGCAACGCCTTTAGAATAATTGCAGTGTGGGCATGTTATCTCTACCATTGCCAAACCCCAAACTCTAACTTCCCAAACCCAATTTTGACAAACCCGTAAAAAGTGTTTTGTGAACGACATTGAGCGTTTTGGAAGAAAAGCGCTTGAGATGTTCAGCGTTAAGAAATGCTAACTGTCTGAGGGCATTATACCGAGTTTTAGCATTTTAGCTGAACATCTTAAGTGCGCCCAAAACGCTCACGGAGTGAGCAAAACCGACTTTTTGCGAATGCATCAATATTGACATAATCATCTTTAATCATTACTATGCCGGCCAATGAAAAGAGATAGCAGACTCTATTTGGCCAGACATGGCCAGATTTACGGATTCGAAAAAAGAATCTTCTGCGGCTTTACTGATACTCCCCTTACTCCTATCGGGATATTGCAGATGGACCATCTTGCCGAAAGGCTCCGCGTAGCAGATATAGGAGCTATCTATTCAAGTGATCTTCAACGTTCCTTTCGTGGGGCTCAAATAGTAGCAAAAGCCCATGACGTCCAGGTGTTCCAATTCGCCGAACTCAGGGAACTTAACTTCGGACGCTGGGAAGGTCTCAGTCTCACCGACCTCGAGGAGCAGTTCCCAGGAGAATTAGACAAGAGAATGACAGAGCCCTTGAGCTTCCAAATACCCGAAGGTGAGACCATTCTCAATTTTTCCAAAAGAATAGTCAAGTGTCTTAACTCAATCATAAACGGTAATCGCGGAAAAGACATTCTCATTCTGGGCCACAAGGGAGTAAACCGGGTTGTTCTCTGCCATATCCTGGATATGGACTTATCAAAGGTTTTTAGTTTTGAGCAAGATTACGGCTGTCTCAATATTATCGACTTTTTCCCTGATAATACCAAAGTAGTCAAACTGGTCGACGGCTGATTACACCTCTCCGCCTCATTGAAGCAATGCGCGTATGCGGGAATTATAAATCCTTACAGGCAGGTCTTGAAACTCTCTTCCCACCTATACTTTCCCATCACCGAAAAACCTGAAAGCGCCGGTTTTCATCTGGTAAGCAAGGTCTTCTCCCTTGACAATCAACAGCAGGTTATGCAAAGGTTTCAAGGTATTGCGTTATGCTCTCAACTTCTGTGCTCCTCATATGTTCCGGTCCGTCATTGCACACGCAATACCTGAAAGACCAAAATAGCATTTAAACCATTCTGCTGGGGCACTGCACTATTGTAAAGAATCCACGCCTATCGAAGATCCCGCTATGCGGGGAAGGACGTGGTTTTACAAGTTGGAATAAATACTGATCAAGGAGGAGAAGTATGAAATTTCCTGAGATCAAGACACCCCTGCCGGGCCCTCGGGCTAGTGCGTTGATTGATATAGACCATGATCGTGTCTCTCCCTCGTATACCCGAATCTATCCCCTGGTTGCCGAGAAGGAAGAGGGGCTCTGGATCCATGACCCGGACGGCAACACCTTCCTGGACTTCACCGCAGGGATTGCCGTATGCACAACCGGACACTGCCATCCCCGAGTGGTCAACGCTATAAAGGAACAGGCCGAACGGCTCTTACACATGTCCGGAACTGATTTCTATTACCCACCACAGATCGCTCTGGCGGCCAAGCTGGCCCAGCTGGCACCAGGGAGCGGGAGTAACAAGGTCTATTTCGGAAACTCTGGGGCTGAGGCAGTGGAAGCGGCCTTCAAGCTTGCCCGTTGGTATACCAGGCGGGAACTGAACATTGCTTTCTTCGGCGCCTTCCACGGACGTACCATGGGCGCACTCTCCCTTACGGCCAGTAAAGCGATCCAGAAGAAGCACTATAATCCACTCGTCCCTGGAATTACCCATATTCCCTATGCCTATTGCTACCGATGTCCCTACAACATGTGTTATCCAGAGTGCGGGATTGAGTGCGTGCGCTGGATCGAGGACTTCCTCTTCCGCAGCACCATGCCTCCAGAAGAGGTGGCAGCTATCTTTGTTGAACCTATTCAGGGCGAAGGCGGATATATCGTACCGCCCCCCGAATTCCATGTTGAGTTGCACAAGTTGGCTCAGAAGTACGGTATTCTCTATGTGGCCGACGAGGTTCAGTCAGGCATGGGCCGCACCGGCAAGATGTGCGCCATGCAGCATTTTGGCGTTGTTCCGGACATCATAGCCTTGGCAAAGGGGATTGCATCGGGTATGCCGCTTGGCGCCATGGTGGCCCGATCCGATATAATGGTCTGGGAAGCCGGCTCCCACGCCTCCACCTTTGGAGGCAATCCGGTGTCCTGTAGTGCTGCCCTGGCCACCATCGAGCTGCTCGAGGAGGAGCTGATGGAAAACGCCACGGTCCGTGGCGAAGCTTTAGTGGCTAGGCTACTAGAGTTACAGAAGTCCATAGAGTGCATAGGTGACGTGCGTGGTAAGGGGTTGATGGTGGGCATTGAGTTGGTGAAGAACCGCGAGACCAAAGAACGAGCCAGTGATTGGCGCAACGAGACGATCCAAAAGGCCTTTCAGAAGGGGCTCTTACTCCTTGGCTGTGGCGAGAATGTGATCCGCTTTTGTCCGGCCCTTACCGTAACGGCAGAAGAGATAGAGGTGTGTTTGTCTATCTTCGAAGAAACCTTACGAGAGGTGACTGGATGAACCGCCGCAAATATCCATACTAAGTACATCCATTCTTGAATACGATTACTCATTAAAAGTTCGAAGTGCCTAAAGTGATCTAAAGTGCCTAAAGTTGAAGTATCCTCTCACTTTTATGCTCTTTTGCCAAGAGATGTAAATGCTGTAGGCAATTCACTGCACTCGTCATACAAGGATAAAAGTTCATATGTGTGCATTTTGCGATTTTTCGTGGCTCCATCAGAATTGACTGTGACGTTAGCCTGAAAACCCTGGGAATATACTTGATTTTTCTTTGAGATATTTTATACTATGTGAAATTCCAAAAAAGGAGGTGATGACCAGGACTCATAGATATATTTGAAGTAACATAATCAGGTAAAAACCCTAAAAAAGGAGGATTTACCATGGCCAACAAAAGTGAGAAATCTGGTTTCGAGTTTGTAAAGAACTGGGGTGCAGGATTAACCAATTGGACTGAAAAGTGGATTCCTGATTCCCTTGTAATCGTTTGGATCCTGACTATCATTGCCTACGTCATGGCCCTAATCTGGGGCTTCGGGAATGAGGTCAGCTTTGGAGATCGTCTTTACGGGGGCATCGAAGCCTGGGGCAAGGGATTCTGGGCATACCTCAGCTTTGCCATGCAGATGTGCCTGATCATGATGACCGGCTATATCCTAGCCCTTTCGCCGCCGGTGCGCCGATTGCTTGACGGCCTTGCCGGGCTTCCCAACGAGGATAAACCTGCGCAGGCTATCGTGGTCATGGCCCTTTTCTCAACGCTCTCGGCCTGGATTTCCTGGGGGCTCTCCATCATCGGCAGCGCTATTTTGGCCCTTTTTATCGTTCGCCGCAACCCGAAAGTGGACTACCGTGTTCTGGTTGCTGCAGCATACCTTGGCCTGGGCTGCACCTGGCATGCGGGACTCACCGGTTCGGCCACCCTCATGATGGCCTCCCCCGGCAACACCTTGGTCAAGTCCGCCATAGAGAAGGGGTGGATCGACAGCGCCATCTCCACCGGCACAACCATTTTCCATCCCTTTAACCTCATCCTAGCTGCGGTGATTATCATTGTCGTCACGTGGCTGATGGCCAAGATGCACCCGAGCCCGGAAAACACCTATGTGGTCCAGCCAGAACTCATGGACAGACTGAAACTTTACGAGTCGCCCCAGCGGGAGGAGGCCAAGTCACCGTCTGACTGGATGAACTGGTGGCCGGGCTTCAACATAATCATAGTGGTGGGCGGAGCTATCGCATTATACACCTACCTGAAGGGCAAGCCCCCGGGGCTCTGGCTCAATCTGAACAACGTCATCTACTTCTTCCTCATGTTGGGCATCCTCTTCCACTGGCGTCCCTGGTCCTTTCTCAAGGCCACAGAGGAGGCAGGCAAGGCGGTATGGGGCATCGTTATCCAGTTCCCCTTCTATGCAGGTATCTACGGCCTGATAGCCTTCACCCTCCTGGCCAAGGTATTCACCGGATGGTTTGTGGCCATCAGCGCCGGGTCCACATTCTTGATGTTCGCCTACTGGTATGGTGGTCTTTTGAACTACTTCGTACCCTCGGGCGGCGGTGAGTGGCTCATGACAGCGCCTTATCTGCTCCCCGCGGGAAAGGAGCTGGGTCTTCCGGCTTACAAGACCGTCATCGCTTACGCATGGGGCGACATGATGACCGACATGATTCAGCCCTTCTGGGCTATCGCCATGCTTGCCGTAGCCAAGCTCAACTTCCGCGACATCATGGGCTACTTGATGGTCATTTTTGTTATATACTTCATTATAACTTCTATTGCTTTCTTGCTATTGCCAATACTTTGATTTGTAAGCGATCAGCGATTAGAAAATTAATAGAAAGCCCTGGAACTACTAAAAAGTCCCAGGGCTTTTTTTGCCAGAATTTATTCAATTATCCGGATAGGAAAACGGCTGCCATGATCTTGGCATCGGTGATGAGATTTTTGATCGAGCAGTATTCATTTGCCTGGTGGGCTGTAGGGGATATGGTAGACCAGACTGCGGCAGGAAGCCCTGCTTCCCTGAAAAACGCTGCCACAGTGCCACCCCCGATACCCGTAGGTCGTGCGGTCTGGCCAGTTACCTCGTGTATAGCACGTGCAAGGCTCGAGACCACAGGGGAATCCTCTGGTGTTGGCGGTGCACAGTCCAGCCGGTGAACGGCCTCAACATCTATTTTGAGATCAAGTTTCTGGGCAACATTCTCGCTTATGTGTGTCGCCTCTTCAACAATTTCATCTAGCTTGTAATCTGGCAAAATCCGGCAGTCCATATAAAAGATATCCCTTCCTGGTATGGTATTTACATTGGGGACATTTGCCTCTATTTTAGTAGGCTCAAATGTTGATTCCTGCGGGCTAAAGAGAGGGTTCCGTAAGGCAAATCTCTTTTTTAGATTCTCAAGTTCCACAATCAAATGGGCAGCTCCAAACAGGCTGTTCCTTCCCTTTTCCGGTGTACTGGCATGACACTGGGCACCAGTGATGGTAAACTTGAGCCACAGCATGGACTTCTCTCCCACCTCGATCATGGTTCCCTCCTCGTTGCCAGCGTCAGGGACAATAATCAGATCATGCTCGGTAAAGAGCTCCCGTTTTTCGTGAAGGAGGTATTCCAGTCCATACTTACTGCCTGTTTCTTCATCCGCAACCAAAACAAGGCCCACCTTTCGAGGGAGCTCTTGGTTTGAAGCCACAATAGCCTTCACCGCAAAATACGAGCTGACAATACCATGCTGGTTATCCTCAACACCCCGACCAATAATCTTATCCTCCTCAACCTGAGCCTGGTAGGGGTCACCAGCCCATAAACTCAGATCTCCCGGCGGTACAATATCCAGGTGACTGAGCACCCAGACCGGCTTTCCCGCCTGGCTTCCGTCCCATGCGGCTACCAGATTGGGCCTGTATCCACCTGCTGCCCTTTCATCAGGGGCATGAACCTCATAGAACACATCCGGTTTAAGGAGCCCGAGCTGTTCCTTGACATAGTCAGCCTTGTCATGCTCTCCACTTCCACCATTTTCTGGGCCTAGCGCAGGGCGACACGTGAGTTCCCGCTGCATCTCAATGATCTCAGACCTATAGCTCTCAATTTTGCTATACACCTCTTCCAGTGCACTCATTTCCGATCCTCTCGTTTATCCCATGTCCATGCCATTTCAACCAGCACCCTCTCTTTTGATAACGGAGAGCCCACCCAGGTATGGCCTTAGGGCCTCGGGAATAATTACACTTCCGTCGGGTTGCTGATAATTCTCCAGGATTGCCACCAGTGTCCTTCCAATTGCCAGACCTGAGCCGTTAAGGGTATGGACCAGTTCTGTGCTGCTTTCCTTTTTTCTCTTAAAGCGAATGTTTGCCCTTCTGGCCTGGAAGTCTGTAAAATTACTGCATGAGGATATCTCTCTATAGACCTCCTGCTCAGGGAGCCAGACCTCAAGATCATAGGTTTTGGCAGCAGAAAAGCCGAGGTCACCGCTACACAAGGAAACCACTCTATAGGGAAGCTCCAAACGCTGTAGGATCTCCTCTGCATCAGCAGTGAGAGACTCCAATTCCCCGTCTGAATCTTCAGGGCAGCAGAATTTAACCAGTTCCACCTTGTTAAATTGGTGCTGCCTGATAAGGCCCCGTGTATCTTTTCCGTAAGAGCCAGCCTCTGATCTAAAGCAGGGAGTATAGGAAACATACCTGATAGGAAGTTGATCGGATGACAGGATTTCATCCCTATATATGTTCGTAACCGGCACCTCGGCCGTTGGAATGAGAAAGAGGTCCCAGCCATCTACCTTGAACAGGTCTTCTCTGAATTTGGGAAGTTGACCTGTTCCGGTCATACTATCCGAATTCACAAGAAATGGTGGAAGAACCTCGACGTAGTCATGACGGTTGATGTGGATATCAAGCATGAAATTGATCAACGCCCGCTCTAATGTAGCACCTATACCACTCTGAAGCGAGAATCTGCTCCCGGCAATCTTAGCTGCTCTGGAAAAATCAAGGATGTTGAGCTTTTCTCCAATCTCCCAATGGGGAAGAGGATTAAAAGCAAAATCTCTAATCGTGCCCCACTTGCGTATAACAGGATTATCATCTGCGCTTTCACCCACTACCACTGATTCGTGGGGCATATTGGGGATAAGCATCAAAACCCTATTCACCTGATCTACCACACCCGGGAGTTCGGTCTCAATTTCCTTTATCTCTTTAGAGACTGTCTTCATTTCCGCGACAAGGGATGATGTATCCTCACCATTCTTTTTCATGGCCGCTATCTGGTCAGACACCTTATTGCGCCGATGCCTGAGCTGTTCAAGGCCTGACAGGATGGAGCGTCTCTTCTCATCCAGAGACTGAAAGCCGGAGAGGTCAAGATCATACCCTCTGTTCTCAAGCATACCCTTTACCAGATCCAGGTTTGACCGCACAAATTTTAGATCAAGCATCCCTTATCCTTTTATTTTAATTGCAACTAACCTATTTTTAACACTGTTTTTTTAACATCACCCTAATAGCTAGTCAAACACTTTGATGTCTACGCCTTTATAGCCTTATAATCAATGAGTTATTGGGGGGATCGTCTGACGATTTTTTGTAATATGTTCAAAAGTTGGATTTTAGCAACAGCCTGTTGAAACAAGAACCTTCATAGTCACGCACTGTTTCAAAACCTGCTTTTCCTCGTATAAGACAATTCATTTATCTTCCAGAAATTACTCGGGATGTTGGGGCTATTTTACCCGCCAAGATAAAGTCGCTGGACATCCTTATTATTCAAAAGCTCCTGACCAGTGCCGGTGAGTCTGTTTCTGCCCAATTCTAGGACGTAGCCTCTGTGGGAAACAGAGAGGCCTTTGCGGGCGTTCTGCTCGACCAGAAGGAAAGAGATACCCTTTCTGTTCATTTTCTGGATTTCCGGAAAGATGAGATCAACAACCAGTGGTGCCAGTCCAAGGGAAGGTTCATCAAGAAGGACCAGCCGGGGATGGAGAATGAGGATCCGACTCAGCGCCAGTATCTGGCGTTGACCTCCTGATAGCTCGCGGGCGGGGCGCTTTTTTTCTCTTTTATCATGGGAAATTTCTCTAAGGCCTCTTCTATGCCATGGCGCAGCTTTTCGTTATCCTGGAGGATAGAGCCAGATATCTCCAGGTTTTCAAGGACGGTAAGGTTGGGAAAGATGTTATTTTCCTTGGGGTCTACGTAACTCCTGCACGGTCAAGATGACTGGATCGTTAGACCTAACCTTTTGGAGTCCAAGACGCGCCGAACCAAGTAGATGGATAAATAGTGATTGCCCAGCAGGGTTGCCGGAATATCCGGCCCGGTAGCCTGCTCCCTGATAAGGTCCACCACCCAATTGATCTCTGCCCGGGCTCCGGTAATGCAGCTGACTTCATCCTCACCACTGTAATCGACGCAATGGCCATAGCAAACCCAGAGCTGCTCGGGCGCCTCCAGTGCCTCAGAGGTATAATACAAAAGCGAGCTTGTTATTACACTTGACCACCTGCCAGCTACGAAGAGATTTCGCGTGTGAAGGTAAGAGCTAAAGCTCTGGTGCGCCAGAAGGAATAACACAGACAAATACCAGCGGCTCCTTGCCAGTATTCTTTAGCTGATGTTCCTGCCCACTGGGAATGAAAACGACGCTGCCTGGTCCAAGCTCAAACGTGTCTCCGTTTATCAGGACCACACCGTGGCCAGAGTGCACAAAAACCTCGTGTTCCCAGTCGTGCTGGTGGAATTCTGATGAGCCATCTTCACGGAGTTCGAAGACGCGCATGCAGAAGTTCTTGGCGCCATCGGCCTGTCCGATAACCACCCGGCCCCATGCATTCTTAGCCGTTTCAGTCTCATAGTACTTGGGCTCAACCTCTTTATAGTGAATAACCTTCAAAACAACCTCCTTTGACTTGGCCGTTATGTTTTTTCACGTGCCCGATACCGGTTTGCTCCGGGAAAGCTATAATTTTTTTGTAACTCTTCGTAACAGGGCAAGAATGACTAAATTTCAAAATGTCTACCCATATCCAGCAATTGCCCGAATCTAACTTTCTGTTTTGACATTGGTCATTTGATATTTCTCTTTGTGAAAAATGCGATGTTACCAAGGGAACGCTCTACTAGGGATGCGATAATAGAGCCTAATCTTTAATCTGTAAAAACCAAAATGCCCTTGGTAAGATTGATGCCCCTGCGCTTCTATTTGTGCAGGTTCCAGGCGCAGATTACCCCAATCCCAGCTTTAGTCAAGGCCTCAGCCGTCCGATTGAGCGCATTGTGCTTGTCCAGATAGCTACGTTCTAATGTGCCCATGAGGCCCTGTTTGATAATCTCCTCCTTGGGAAGAAAGTACTCCAGAATATCGCTCGGATGCTCTCGAGAACTGTCGATTTCCGGATCGGCACCCTCGTGTTTGGCCGCAATATTGGGCACTTCCTTGGCAACCTCCACCAATTCCTCACGCCGGTTGTAAGGCTGGATAACGATGGACTTGTAAGTCTCTGTGATGTGGTGCTCAAGGCGGACCACATTGGTTAACCCCAAAGCACGGCGGATCTTGTCGCTTGCGCGAATGGTGTCGTTATTGACAGAGTTGGAGAGGTTGAAGCCGATCAGGCTGGTGGTGCCGTCCTCGCGCGAGAG
>Ga0114919_10004258_pt1 | contig 11480 bp, 10 predicted proteins | sample BlataG_FD_88682 | JGI IMG/M metagenome (GOLD analysis project Ga0114919, IMG submission 88682) | Deep subsurface microbial communities from Black Sea to uncover new lineages of life (NeLLi) - Black_00105 metaG | ecosystem: Environmental > Aquatic > Marine > Oceanic > Sediment | place: Atlantic...
CCAGCGCCGGTTGTATCAAGAAGGCAAGTTGGAGAAGCTGATTAGGCCCGAGAAACTTATCGAAGAGGTGAAATCGCGTGTTACAGGAGACCTAAACGGTATGGTTATATTCTCGGGGACATTACCTACCATCAGTGGTGAACTATGTTACAGCCCACGCTTTGAAATAGAGCTAGTTGATGAGCATGCTGGAAGAGCTATCAGGCATGCTTATACTGCGGAGCCTATCACCTGGTTCAAGCGATAGATGAAAATAGTGTAAAGACTAACATTATAGTACGAACAGGAAGGAGGAATAGAATGGCTAAACCGGAGATGGAGTTTTTTGACACGGACCTTATTCCTTGGAAACCGATAGAGGGAGCACCTGGGAAATATGAAAAAATATTGAGTAGGGATCCAGAAACAGGCTCTTATACTCGGTTACTCATGAGTGTACCAGATATGGATGCTTTAATCAGCCATCCCAAGGTTGCACCAGGCAAGGTTCTTTGCCACGATGATTTTGTGGAAGAGTGCTTCATAATTAGAGGCACTCTCATAGATACAGTAAACAATAAGACCTATAAGTCGGGGTATTACGCTTGTCGCCCCCTGGGCATGAAGCACGGTCCATTTTTCCACCCTGCAGGCGCTGTAACCTTTGAAATTAGAATCCATGTGTAACTTGTAGTGTATGTTTTTAGCAGAGCAAGTGACATTGTAGAGAAGATTTAGGATTCAAGTATTTTCGATCAGGTAAAGAACGAAGATACAGTAACGGTGGATGCAGACATAGGGGGAGTTGATCATTAGTTAGTAGCAAAATGAAGTTTGGATACTGAGGCACTTTTCAGTAGTGTCTGAATAGTAATAGAGCCTTGAGCCTTGACTTTGTCTTATATTTAAGATAAAGTTGACCAGGGGAATTTGTCAAGTAAGCTTAACATAAAGGAGGAAAGAAATAGTGATATTTCAAGAGACGAGAGCATATCTAAAGAAATTAGGGCTTCCTGAAGGTGACCTAAACGATTTACCCACCTCTGGCAAGACCTTCCCAGATGGGGCTCACTTTAGGATTGAAGTTCCTACTGTAAATTCAGCTGAAGCTATGGGTGCTTTATTGAAAAGGGCTGATGAATTAGGTATCGTTATTAACCGGGTAACTGAGACATACGGAATTTTCCGACATACCATTGAGGAATTAAAGGAATACATTCAGATGGCAAAAGATTACGGTTGTGAAGTGGTGCTTTCCTGCGGACCTAGGGCAACTTATGATACAGGGGCTACTATGCTTTCTCCACAAGGAGTACGGATAGGCTATCGGTTAAGAGGCATGGAACAGGTAATCCGCGCTATTGAAGATGTAAAGAGAGCGGTGGATGTAGGAGTCCGGGCTATCCTGATTTATGATGAAGGATTACTTTGGGTTCTTAATCAGATGCGAACTGATGGAAAGCTTCCTAAGGATATTCACTTTAAGATATCAGCTCACTGTGGTCACTGCAATCCTGCCTCTTTCAAAGTGCTGGAGCAACTAGGAGCAGATACCATCAATCCAGTCAGGGACTTACAACTGCCAATGATAGCAGCACTAAGAGCAGCAGTTAAAATACCTTTGGATTTACATACCGATAACCCTCCAGCTTCAGGTGGCTTCATTAGAACCTACGAGGCGCCTGAAATAGCAAGAGTGGGCTCTCCTTGTCATCTAAAGACTGGCAACTCAGTTGTGGCTGGACACGGGATTATTACATCCGCGGCAGATGGCAAACGTATGGCTGAGCAGGCAAGTATTGTTGTGGAAATGGTGAACAAGTATTATCCCGAATTGAAACAAAGCAAGGCTGGTGTCTTAGAAAGAGCAGCGGCATCTTAGTAAGTTTTGTTGAGGAACATAGACAGAAATACAAATTGGGAGGTAAAGTGATGGCAAAATATACTAAGGAACAGCTACTGGCAATGAGCCCTGAGGAATTCCGCAGCCTTGCACGGAGAGGTGAAGTTCTGGACACTGTAGAGGTATGCCGGGGTTACGGTCAGGCCAATTTGGCTATACTACCCAAGGAGTATGCTTTCGAATTCCTGTTGTTCTGCAATCGCAACCCCAGACCCTGTCCCGTACTTGATGTAACTGAGCCAGGAGACCCTCACCCTAAGCTAATGGCGCCAGAGGCAGACTTGCGTACCGATGTACCCAAGTACCGTGTTTTCAAGGATGGAGAACTGATTGACGAGCCTATCGATATCATCAAGTACTGGCGGGATGACCTGGTTGCCTTTCTCTTAGGTTGCAGCCGCGGGTTCATGTGGGCGCTCAAAGCAGCTAACATCTCTTGGCGCAGGTATGGTGCCTATCGCAGTACAATCCCTTGCGTTCCCGCTGGGCGTTTTCATGGCCCCATGGCGGTCACTGCCCGTGCGTTTTACAATGCTCATGATGCCGTGCGAGCTGTGCAGATTTCATCCCGACATCTTCTCATGCATGGGCCTCCAATTCACATTGGAGCCCCAAAGGATATTGGTATAAAAGACCTGGGTAAACCAGACCCGTTTAACCCCCACCGCCCTGTCACTGAATCACCAAAACCCGGCGAGATCGTCATGTACTGGGGATGTGGGGTAACGCCACAGACAGTAGCCATGGAAAGCAAAGTGGCTTTTATAATCACCCATTGTCCCACTTACATGTTTGTAATGGACCAGCTTTCTGAGGAGCTAGCAGTTCTATAGTAGGTGTAACAAAAACTTGTGTGCCCATAAGATGCTATACAGAGCAAAAAAGGAGGTGATAAAATGAGATGATTCTAGGGGATATATTCTATAAAGTATCTAAATGAAATAAAAAAGGAGGAAGAAGTGAAAAAATTTGGATTGGTAATAATGGCTGTGGTGTTGGTGCTGGCTATGCTCGTTGTGGGTTGTGCCAAACCGGCAGAACCGGCAGAACCGGCAGAACCGGCAGAACCGGCAGAACCGGCAGAACCGGCAGAACCGGCAGAAGAAGAATACAAGAGTCGGCTGGTGTTCGCCATTTCCACTAAGCCAGAGTCAGGGGACTACCCTGCCCAGTGTAGAATTGCCACTCTGGGAGATGAGGCCATAGATGCTTCGATCACCATTACAACGCCTGGAGGTTCGAATGCAGCCACTGAGGCACTGCTTACCGGGGAAGCAGACTTCTGCAACAGCAATGCTGTGACAGTCATTGCAGCTCTCGAAGGTATGGGTAACTGGGAAGGCCAGCCACGGGAAAATGTTCTTAGAGGGATACACCCACGGGACCTTCAGGATAATGTTGTCGCTGTGGTTGCGGGTTCAGGTATAACTAAGATGTCCGACCTTGTGGGCACAAGCTCTTTCTACGGGCATCCCGGCACTAACTGCAACGCAAACATGAAGCGAGCCATGGTTGCCCTGGGCTTCGATGAGGACATAGAAGAATACGTAGGCAGCCTGTCAGACGGGGTGGCGGCAATGAAGGATAGGAGGATAGATGCCTATATAAAAACGACCCGTGGTGAAGTACCTGATTCGACCCACATTGATATAATGGTAACGCAAGAGCTGGAGCTTATCACCTTTAGCAAGGCAGAAGTTGACAAAATACATGAAATGTACCCTTGGGTCACATACAGGAAACTTAGCTCTGATGCCTTCAAGGGACAAATGAAGGTATATGGGGAGGGCTGGGTAAATACAGATAAAGCACCCACCCTGTGCCACATGGATTTGCCCGAAGAATGGATATATAACTGGGTGAAGCATGAGATTGAAAACTGGGATCAGCTTGTTGATTTGATGTTTGTCATGGGAACATTTGATCCGCTCGACTTCCCTATGTGGGTATCAGAGGTAGAGACTGACTTCTATCTGCATCCGGGAGCTGTCAGATACTATCGAGAGATGGGAGTGCAAGTACCAGACAACGTTATCCCACCTGAGATGAAGTAAGTCGATGTGTGGTAACTTTGGTGCTCGCAAAAGGTAGATGAAGTAGCGTGGGCTCACCTCTGGTCATAGATGGCTTTTCTTGAGGTGAGCCCACCCTGTTGCTAACTGGAATATTGGGGTGCTAAAGTATATCCGCGATTGAAAGCGAATAGCTTTATGCTGTCGGTTGAATTGGTGAATTCAGTCTGGCGAGTCAGAATTGCTCCTTAGCAGCCTGATGGAGAGGTAGTGGTTGCGCAACTTGAAGAAAGGAGGAATTGTGGTACAGTGAGACAAATTGAAGGAATTTGGAGATGGACAGTACGCATTGCCGCTATTGGCTTAACCATCTTTCACCTCTATACTGGAGTATTTGGCCTATGGATATCTCCTGAGCAGAAGGCAGTTCATGTTGGCTTGGCACTGCTCTTGGTGTTCCTCTTGATTCCTGTGCGAAAAACCAGCAGTGCCAAGGCTCGTGTCCAGTGGTGGGACTTGTTATTAATAAGCGCACTATTAGCAGGATCCATCTACACATTTCTTAATTGGGACCGTTTTCTGCCTGTCATGATAGGCCCTCCCAATACCATCGAAAAAGTAATGGCGGTGGTCATGATAATAGCAGTGCTGGAAGCAGGAAGAAGAACCGTGGGGTGGGTATTTCCCATCTTAACCACTCTGTGCGTTTGTTATGGCTTCTGGGGGCACTACATACCTGGTTATTTCGGACATGCGCCCTTCGCCGCCATTACAACACTTAAGATAATCTACTTCTCCGCTGACGGTATATGGGGTTTCTTGACCGGCCTTTCGGCTACATACATAGCCCTGTTCATACTCTTCGGTGCTATTCTACTCACCAGTGGAGGTGGCAAAACATTTATTGATTTGGCTTTAGTGCTGACTGGAAAGTACCGAGGAGGACCGGCTAAGGTAGCCGTCCTTTCCAGTGGTTTCTTCGGCATGCTCTCCGGCAGCGCCATGGCCAATGTGGCCACCACAGGAACTTTCACCATCCCAATGATGAAGAAGTTGGGCTACTCACCTGAGTTCGCTGGCGGCGTGGAGTCAGTTGCCTCAACTGGTGGACTGGTAATGCCACCCATAATGGGAGCATCCGCCTTCATCATGGCAGAATTCTTAAATATGCCCTACCTCAAAGTGTGTGTTGCTGCTGCCGCCCCCGCCATCCTGTTCTACACGGCTACTTTCATGGGTGTTCACTTTCAGGCGGTAAAGCTCAACTTGAGGCCAGTGCCTCCCGAGGAACGCCCGCCGCTAAAAACTATTCTGACATATTCAAGAATATCGTGCCTTGTGATACCGCTTGGTGTGCTGCTATATACACTGTTTGAGGGATATTCCCTCACCTTGGTCGGCTCTGCCGCCTGCCTTGCAGCCTTGGGGGCCTTCATCTTTTCTGACCTATCCTGGAGTAATATGAAGGGAAGGCTGCGAAGAGTTCCTCCGACCCTGGAAGCAGGAGGAAAAGCTCTCATACACGTCGTGCCCGTACTTGTTTGTGCCAACATAGTCTTGGGTTTGCTGAATGGCACCGGACTGAGCATCAAGTTTTCCGTGTTAATTATGACCATGGGAGAAACCAATGTGATGTTGAGCCTGGGCATGGCAGGAGTTTTGGTCATGATTCTGGGATGCGGCCTGCCAGCAACAGCGGCTTACGTGATTGGCATCGCAGTAGCTTCACAACTGCTCATTAGCTGGGGAATAATGCCTCTAGCTGCCCATCTATTCCTATTCTACTATTCTCTCATCGCGCTTATAACCCCACCCGTATGCCCGGCGGTATTTGTGGCATCCGGTATCGCTCAATCGAGGTGGTTGGGAACAGCCTGGGTAGCCGTAAGGCTAGCCCCCCTACTATATATCATGCCTTTCATCTTTGTCTTCGAGCCTACCTTCCTTATGATAGGTGCGCCTTTGGCCATACTGCTAAACGTAGGTACTGCTGTCTTTGGGGCGATAATACTGGCTAGTGGCACCATAGGCCAATTCATAGTCAAATGTAAGATCTATGAGAGTGTGGCCCTGGTAGCTGCAGGATTACTCTTGCTGCTAGCTGGGTGGCAATTTGATTTACTGGGAGCAGCTTTAACTGCTGCCGTCGTGGCAAAACAGCTCTCTCAGAGGAGAAAGGAAGTTACAGCTAAGACGGTAACAACATGAGAGGACTATTGTTTTGGGTGCAAAATAGTGCCCATTACCATACGCTGTTTGAGAGATAAGAAGTTAGCTATGTTGCAGTTAAGTCAAGTTGAAGCTATGGCAATGACTCCCAAGGAGTTGCGTGAAATTATCAGGAAAGGATGGACTGGCATAACTCATAACACATGTCGAGGTTATGGCCAGGCGGACATGGTTGTGGTGCCTAAGGAGTATGCCTTTGATTTTTTGCTGTTCTGCAATCGCAATCCCAGACCCTGCCCTGTGCTCGATGTAACCGAGCCCGGGGATCCCCACTTCAAGCGAATGGCGCCAGAGGCAGACTTGCGCACCGACATACCCAAGTATCGCGTCTTCAAGAATGGAGAGACCATTGAAGAGCCTAGCGACATCGTTAAGTACTGGCAGGATGACATGGTCGGCTTTCTTATCGGCTGTAGCGCCAGCTGGAGATGGTCGCTACGGGCGGCCAATATCTCCTGGAGAAGATATGGTGCATATCGCACGACAATCCCATGCGTTCCCGCAGGGCGCTTCCATGGCCCCATGGTAGTCAACTTCCTTGCGTTCAAAAATAGCCATGACGCTGTGCGAGCTGTGCAAATTTCATCCCGCCATCCTCTCTTGCATGGTCCGCCGGTTCATATCGGAGACCCAGCAGATATCGGTGTAAAGAACCTTGGCATACCTGATCCGTCCATTCCCTACCAGATAGCCGCTGAGCCGCCCAAGCCTGCTGAGATTGTGATGAGCTGGGCGTGCGGCATAACAGCGCAGATAGCAGCCGTGGAGAGCAAGATACCCTTTATGATTACCCACTGCCCTGGTCGTATGTTTGTAACGGATCGGCTTGCTGAAGAGCTGGCAGTTATATAGTGACGTAGCAATAGTAAGGAGGTAATGAGAGTGACAAGCTATAGCGAAGAACAGTTACGTACAATGACTCCCAAGGAGTTGCGTGAAATTATCAGGAAAGGATGGACAGGCCTGACGTCTAAGGTATGTCAAGGTTATGGTCAGGCAGACATGGTTGTGGTGCCTAAGGAGTATGCTTTTGAGTTTCTGCTGTTTTGCAATCGTAATCCCTTACCCTGTAACGTAGTTGACGTAACTGAGCCGGGAGACCCACACCCCAGACTGGTAGCGTCAGAGGCAGATTTGCGCACCGATGTGGCTATGTACCGCGTCTTTAAGAATGGGGAGATTGTTGACGAGCCCACGGATATCGTTAAGTATTGGCGGGATGACCTCGTCGGCTTTCTTATCGGCTGTCTTTTCGGCACCTTGTGGGAAGTAAAGGCAGCGAACATCTCTTGGCGAAGCTTTGGCGCCTATCGCACTACAATCCCTTGCATTCCTGCCGGACGTTTCCACGGCCCCCAAGCACTCAGCTTCCGGGCATATAAAAATTCTCACGATGCTGTACGAGCAGTCCAGATTTACTCCCGCCATCCGGCCTTTCACGGCAAACCAGTTCATATTGGAGACCCGGCAAATATTGGTGTAAAGAACCTTGGCACGCCAGACCCCTCTATCCCCTTCCAGCCAGCCGCTGAGCCTCCAAAGCCTGGCGAGGTTGTCATTGGCGGAGCATGCGGCATAACGACACAGCTAGTGGCCATGGAAAGTAAGATACCCTTTATGATTACCCACTGCCCAGGTCACATGTTTGTAATGGATAAGCGTGTCGGCGAAATGGCCGCCTTGTAAGCGGCATGGAGCCAAGAAGGCTGATTGGTTAGCAATCCGATAGCAGAGATGTTCACTGTAAGAACCGTGACACGTGATACAGGGCAGCTTACGCTAAAGGAGCGATACGGAAAGGGAGTTTTATGCAATGGAATTAACAGTTGAAGAACAAAGAATACTCAACGGGGAGCAGGGAGAGGTACTCAGACAGTTTATGGAACTACTGGTTAGCATGGGCGAGTGTTATGATGCCCCAAGGCTGATTCCGGTTAACAGCGTGCATATTACATCAGTTTCCTTGGCGACGCTGCGTGAAGGAGGAAGGCAGCTTATAAAGAAGATTGCCGATTCAGGGGCTCGTGTCAAAGCTGTAACCACGTGTAACCCATTGGCAACGGACTGCAGGCAGTGGAGGAAACTGGGTATTCCAGAGGATGAGGCGATGAAGCAATTTGAAGTAGCCGAAAATATGTGCAAAATCGGCTCGATTGCCTGTTTCACCTGTACTCCCTACCTGATTGGGCATACCCCCAGAGTTGGCGAGCATATAGCTTGGGGAGAGGCAGGCGCGGTAGTCTACACCAACTCAGCCCTGGGGGCCAGGACTAATCCTGAAGGCGGCCCATCAGGATTCGCTTCTGCCTTGATAGGGAAGACGCCGTTATATGGATTACACTTAGATGAGAACAGGCGAGCCCAGGTCGTGGTACAGGTCAAGGCGGAAATAAAACAGCCGGCTGAATATGGAGCAGCGACCCTGTTCGCCGGCAGGAGGTATCCAGAGCTCATTCCGGTGTTTGTAGGCATGCCTGGACAGACTAACTGGGATGGATTGAAGGCAATGTCACACGGCTTGCATCTTGAAGGTCAGATAAAATTATTCCATGTCGCCGGTGTTACCCCCGAAGCTAGCACAGAGGAACAGGCCCTTGGTGGTAAGAAACCTGTCGATACCGTCGATTTCGGTAAGAAAGAGCTGGAGGATACAATTCAAAGTCTTAATACGGATACCGCGGCAGGCGTCTCGTGGGTTGTAATTGGCTGTCCTCATTGCTCAATAACCGAAATTAAGAATATAGCGAAGTTGCTTGATGGCAGGAAGGTGAGCTCTAATGTTGCCTTGTGGATACACACATCCCGGCCTGTGAAGGCTCTTGCTGACCTCATAGGGTTTAGTGAAGTCATAGAAAAGGCTGGTGGCAAGTTTGTCTTGGAAACCTGTCCCGAGCTTATGACCCCACGAACCCATAAGAGTCTTGGTTACAAATCTATAACTACCAATTCGACTGTGCTGGCATGGAGCCTGCCCAAGCTGCACGGGCTTAAGGTGCATTACGGGCGCATGAATCAATGTATTGATGCCGCGGTGAGCGGCACCTGGAGGTGAAGAATGAGAGAGGAAGTTATTCAAGGACACAGGGCTGTAGGTGGAAAGGCTGAGGGGCGAGCGCTGGTAAGCAAGGATGCAATTTGCTGGCTTAAGACTCTTAATCTCAAGGGCGAAGTGGTAGAAAAGGGAAATAATCTGTACGGCGAGAGCGTCGCTGATTCCATTTTCGTCTATCCCACAGGCAAAGGGTCGACATCAGGTTCTTATAAACTCTACCAGTTAGCTCTCGAGGGGCATGCCCCAAAGGCCATTGTAAACGTTAAGGCTGACTCAGTCACGCTCTCAGGTGCTATTCTGAGCAAAATCCCTATGGTACACAAATTTGATGTAGACCCTACTCAGGTGATAAACACGGGCGATAGAGTTATGGTGGATGGAGACGCGGGCACAGTTACGATTACAAGATAGTAGGCATTGTACCGCATGTGCTTAGAGTTGGTGGCGATATTGCGGACTTTCTAACAAAGTGCAGATCAAGCTTTGAGTATGTAGCGGTAAGTTACTATCTCCCTGCAGCACTACAGAGTTTCGCTATGGCCTAGTTGAGATGCCCTACATGATTACTATAGCTCTGCTCATATGTTCGTAACCGATCGACTTGCTGAAGAGCTGGCCATTCTATAGTAGCCGCCAAGGTAAAATATTGCCTAAGATACCTATATCTTGTAAATGCCTCTGAGACAATTAGAGGCAAGAATTGCCTTACGCTGCAGCTATGAACGAGCAAAACAATGTGTTTATGCTAATCCCAAGGCCCATAAAAGCCTGGAAAAGGACAAGGAGGATATTTCTACGTGGGCCTGTGAGCTGTTTTGTTCGAGTATAAGTTAAAGGAGGAAGCTACTGGTCGACATTCATCACATTCATCAATTGGTATCCGCTGTTTCCCAATCCGTGATAGCTGAAAATGTTCCAGACTATCTCATCAACTGCTCTTATATCACTACCCTAACAGGTAAAAGCCATCAGCATTGCTTCAGCCAGGTCAATATCTTGCTAAGGAGATGGTTAACGTTTAACGCAGCACTGCCTCGGGGTGTCCAATAACTTGAGAAACAGGGAGGTCAATTAACCTGACAAGTGAGAGTTGATTAAGCATTTTGCAGTAGCAAGCCGCGTTCCACTTTGCATCAATTACTTTATCGTCTTGGACATCCCAATCCTGGTAAAGTATTCTTCCGGGATTAGTTCTGGCTTCTTATAGTAATAATGAATACATGGATCTTCTGGTTTGTCAGTGATCTCATGGATTCTTATTGGGTATCCACGTAGTTCAGTTGGAATGATCTCGAAATATACACAGCAATGGCAGCAGTAATAAGGAATGCCAGTTTTGCTCCACGACCACGGATATGCCTTCTTTGTCACCCCGACATTCTTGATTCTTCTTAATCTTCCCCCGCTACCACAAGGGTCTGCTATCACTACATACCTATTTGGTTCTTCTACAACAGTAAAGTCGCTGAAGTGGGCTCTTTGTTGCTCGACCAATCTCTGGAGAGCCTCTTCTGAATTTGATATCCTCGCTATAAAATCTTTCGCTCTGTCGTAGTATCTTTCCTTTAAGGCCTTTATAATCTCCTCTTCACCACAACGATTGGCAATATAAGTGAGAGCAACATCAGGAAATGTAGCTAGGATGTCATGCATCTGTCTATCTTCATAGCAGCCATAATCAATAAGCTCAAGTGCCTCATCAATCCTTCCGGCTTTTACTGCCTCGCGCACCAATGTCCAAGTAGGTATTGCCAGTTCTGGTATGTCATCTCGGCGGATTTTTCTCTGTAAAGCCTTTGATTTTTCCAACCTAATCATTATTACTCCTCTTACTGTGATGTAACTTCAATATAAGCACCACCGTTTATAAGTGTCAAGTCCTCGTAGTTGATAAGCATGGCTTACTAATGTTACCTGTAGTCGACCACTTGCTTCCTTTCTACGCTGAAGCTATATGACGACTTCCTTCAACCCATGGTGAGGCTAGTCAGGAAGGAAAGGAAAAGGGGCAGAGGCAGGATTTTAAAAGGAAATACGGTGATGCCAAGACACAATATCACGGTTTGATGGAGTCGAACTGAATGAGGAGAGGTATTAGCTCCCGGTCCTGCTTCTGGCTTTATAGATACCTTGCTGAAACGGATGCTATTCCCTATCAAGACTATCCAGGTAGATGGAGGATCAGAGTTTCAGGACGCCTTTGAGGAAGAGTACCATAGGAGAGGTATAAAACTATTTGTTTTACCACCACGCTCACCTAAGCTTAATGGTCATGTGGAAAGAGCACAAAGGACGCATACTGAGG
>Ga0114919_10004260_pt1 | contig 11477 bp, 25 predicted proteins | sample BlataG_FD_88682 | JGI IMG/M metagenome (GOLD analysis project Ga0114919, IMG submission 88682) | Deep subsurface microbial communities from Black Sea to uncover new lineages of life (NeLLi) - Black_00105 metaG | ecosystem: Environmental > Aquatic > Marine > Oceanic > Sediment | place: Atlantic...
AGCCAAATCCTTCTTCTCGGACACCAGACGCCCTACTTCCACGCCGTCCTCTAAAGCCCTGTATATCGTTACGCTTCTCATATCATCCTCTTACGCCTCGATTTTCCAAGTCCCAGATTTATCCGGGTGAGTATACTCAGCGCCCAATATCACACTATCTGCCATTACTGCCCTGCTTTTCTTATTCGGTTCAAGAAGTTCTCAGGCAACTTCGGATTACGCCACGTCGAAGACGTATCCCAGGCAGCCCAAGCCAATACAATCACACTTAAGATAGTCAACGAAATCTTCAATGCCTCCTCAACAGGGCAATGCCACATCCCAAATATAGCCAATCCAGAGAGCCCTCCCACCACAGACACCATCACAAGCCACTCCCTAAACCTGAACCTCTTAACCCGGCGCAGCTTCTCGGTATCGTTCATCATTAAATCAAGATATTCATTTTTCATAAAACCTCCGACAAAGACATTATACCCTTTTCGCCCTACTCTTTTTCATTCCTTCTACCAAAAACTTCATAATTGCAGTACCGGCAAGCACCTGGCAATTACCATATCTCAGGCTTGGACCCGTCAATCTGAGCATCACATTGCATATACCAGCACGCTTATCCAGGTCTTTTGGCCACCGGGTAGGAGCCAATGGCCACTCAAGATGGTCTACCGGGCCTGTACTCATCCAGGACGACCAATAAAGCATATCCTGGAACTCCTGCGACCCAGGCCAATGGTCTCCCTCTCGCATAATCTCAGCATACATATCCACGGCACGCTGAGCAGTCCTCTCACAGCCCCACTTGTCAATATGGAGATAGGCAGCGAGACAAGCCATGCCACACTCAGTCCCATGACTCTCAAACGCCTTGGCAACATCAATGATTTCCGGAGCCTTCGGGTCTAGCAAGGTCAACATGTGGTAGTTCTGAGAAATCTCTCGCTTGACCTCAATCCACTTCCTGCCAGCAAACTTATCCATCAGCACACTCACACCTCTACCTCCTTACCCAAGTGAAGCGGCCACATATGTTTTATCCTGTCGATAAGTCCTCCAGACTTCTCCTCAATCTCCTCAATACTGTAAGCTATCCTCAGTCGGTTCCACCGCTTGCAACTCTTTTCACACTTCGGCTTATGCGTCACCAGGCACTCATCCGGACTTGGACACAACCTGCCATACTCCTGATGGTTCGCACCATTCCGGTCACAGTACTTACAGAAGGTCTTAAAAGTTATCACCCTCTTATTTTGTAGTTTCCTCACCTTCACTGCTTCACCTGCACAGGCTCGGTACACTCATCACAGCACAATCTCCAACCAGCCGAGCAAGTCTCAATCGGCTTATTATGCTTCAGGCACACGTTCTCTCCCGTCCTTCCCACAACCCCGATATGCTCACAAGCCTTCTTGAATCCTACCTCGTCAAAGTCATGGGCTTCGTCACCAGTAAACTCGCAAAACCTCATCATGCCTCCCTCTTAAAATCATCTTGGTATGCCTGCCAACGCCTCAATACCTCTGCCGGCTCTACATACTCTTTGTCAATAATCTCCCAATCAACTTCCATCTCCCACTCAGTACCAATCCAATCCATCGAGGTGGACCCGACATAATTGACATCGACCATTATCCTGAACGGTTGCCCTGGAGCTATCCCCTCTTGCATTAACCAAGTTGCAAGGCTCTCCTCATTCCTCGGCCATTCAGTTATATCCAGAAAGTCCTCAAGCCCCATATTATCAATCTCAGTTTCAGCACAATGCTGTGGGATTGCCCTGGGCATCTTCTCGTAGGTATAGTCCTCCGGGTACGGAAACGGAAAGGAACTCATCATGCACATATGAAACTCAGACGGAGAATGTTCTTCAGCCATTACCCAGAACGATGCCTTACATCCATTCCAGGTTAAACACGGATATTGACCGGCAGCAGCTTCCTTCAAGGTCACAGTCGGACGCTCGTAGGCTTGTACTTCCTCACTCGGTTGTATCTGAGTCATTTCCATTGGTTATCCTCGTTACATACTGGTCTCTCATCCAGAGCCAACGCCAGAAGGATATCTTCTGCCATCCCTTCTCTCCAAACCAGCCCTTGCTTATTTCAAAAGTCCTCATAGCTTAACCTTAATTGAATCTGTCATACATTAACTCCCACTTCTCGGTTATAGCCTTCCAATTCTTCCGCACAAAAGTCTTCGCCTCATCCAGGTCTTTAAACTTTATCTTCATGGTGACGTTCTTACGCTCCATATCGACCAGAGCAAACAAGGTCACACGCCATAAATCCTCACCCCTGATTACATATGAATGAGCCCGGTTAATGATATACCCAACCTCCTCACCATCAATCCTGATACGGCAGCTACGCTTCTCATCATTGTAAGCGGTTGACGCCAGCCCCGTTATCCTTGGTTCCCTTTTAAATGTTAGCTTTCCCATTAGAACCTCTTAACTCGTACAGCCCTTTTCTTCTTGCCCTTATTCTTCTCAGCTCTCTCTAAATCAACTGTTCTCTTGACAGCCGAAACATATGCAGCCCCAACAGTAAGGTCGAATGATTTACGGGTACCCTTCTCCCGGAAAGACAACACACCACCTGGTTCCAGGGACACCATCAACGATTTACCGCGTCCATCAAAATCCTCTACCTCACGAACAACTGTCTTTCTTAGCTTCGTGGCCATTAGACCTCCTCATCCTAAAACTTCCTCAACGTAAGAGCCTCTCAAGGACTCAGCGACATCCATCAAAACACCGTCCCGCGCCATCTCACCTATAGACACAGGCTTACCTTTTCTCTGTACTCTATGTACTTGTAAAACCTTCACTAAATTCTGTTCCTCACCCTTCACTGCATGAACCAGAACAACCGAAGAACCATCTATCCCATTCGGCCCACAAAGACTTTTAATCCAGCCGTCACCAGGTTCAAGTTCAATACCCCTATCGGTCGGCACCCCGTTATCATCGTAGTCACACAGCAATGGTTTCCCCCTGGCTCCCCTTATTACAAAGGCATTAGGCTCATACTTCGAGTGACTGCCATCCTCCTCGGTCAATGTAGAGATAACGGACTTCAATCCCTTATACGGGTCTTTCTTACTCTTAGGCTTACGATACTTCTTATTCGGAGACTCACCATAGTCACTAGGTATATCAGGTGTACCAAGTATATCAGGTGTATCAGGTATATCAGGTGTATCAGGTATATCAGATGTACCAATATTCTTTTTCCAATAGTCAGCCGAATCATCAACTCTTTCGGCAGCTGGAGCTTCCACCGATTCTCTCACTACTTCACGCTCTACAACTTGAGCCGGACGGGGACGGGCAGACATAATATGAGCAATCACAAACAACACCATTGCAAGCACCCACTGTCCACAGCATAACAACACCAGCCCACAGACCTGCATCGCTACAAACTTCTTATATTCCTTCTTATCCATCAAACTACTTCAGGTGTATATTCCTGAACCTTTCCACACTCAACACACGCCCATTTCCCATCAGCATTTTTACGTGCTCTTACCTTACCAAAATCCTTACAGTCACAAGGGATATGCTTCTCAACATGGCACTCCTTCATCTTAACCTCCATTTTGGTTGCTCTCATACCTTCCTATTGCAGGAGAGGACACGGAATCCGGTATAAACTTCAGGAGTCAGGCTGGTTCAAGGTTTGTTCCAGCAAATAATAGCAACACTCCGGAGGTTGCTCGGCAATCTTCAATCGCTGTCGCTTAAGCCGTCGCTTCTGCTCTAACGTCATATCCATAATGGCCACACACCACATATGACCAGCAGCCCAAGTACGCTCTTTTTTCTTTACATTACGCCTGTCGTTCCAAGGATAGACTCGATGCTCGTCATAACATCTTACACATAGCCACTTCTGAAGCATTACATCTCTGCTGCTGACTTATCAGAGCTTAGTTCATCAAGCCATTTGTTAAAGTCCTGGTGTCCCATGATGTTACATAACACCATTCTGAGGTCTTCTCCAAGCTCATCCCACCCAACATCCGGGTCATCAAGGACATGCTTCTGGTAAGCCTTCTTAAGCACCTGGAAAAGACTATCCCTATCTTGAGCTTCTATCCCTTCACCCATCCGTTCCCAGACAAGCCTGTAGTCACCCTCATCAATCATTTGGAAACTTACAAGCCTGTACTCTGGATACGGGTCAGTGTCTAGGAAGGCTTGCAAGGCACGGCCTACACCATCACTCAACATCCTTCGCTCAACGATATACTTATTCTTACCGTCCATTAGTCGAGCCCTTCAGGTTCCTCCCAGACATCCTCAGCGAATACGCCAGAGAATAGCGGAGTATTAACACCCTTCCGGTCAATCCACAGGACAAACGGCCTGTCAATAATAATCGGTTTCGGCTCTGCCATCGCAGAAGCACAACGCATGGTCATAGCGACAGCACTCTGAGCCCTGGCACCAATCTCATTCATACGAAACTTTGTCTGCTGGAGAGCCTGCTGGACATACCATTCCTTGTGAACCGACAGCCCACACAGCCAGGATATATCAACCTTCTGGTCATAGTTTATCATCGGGAAGATGACACCCTTGTTATTGCCACGCCACGGAGATGTCTCCGTCGACAGCTTCTCGATAAGAGCTGCCAGTGCAAAAGTATCTTCCGGCATCTCGTCTACCACCGTCATAAAGACCAAATCATCTGTCTCAGTCTCGACAGCTACCAACGGATTACCATGACAGCCCATGAAGATGCTGACACCTTCCTTGAGCTTCACAGCCGGGTATTTACCGTCTCTAATGGTAGTCTTCCTTCCCTTGTCAAGCCATTTGACCAGGACATCCAAGATACTCGCTACGGCAAATCCATCACTCACAGGGTCAAGCTGGATATCAAACCCATTCTCTTTCAAGAATGTATTTATTACGCTCACTTCCTTGTGAGCCATACTCTTGAGTTCCTCTGTCAGCTTATCCACCTCAGGCAGCTTATCCTCAAACCGCTTAATGAATTCTGTCTGGGTATCATTCTTGGCTACGAACTCCAAAGGAGCACCAATAAACTCACCGGCAGCCTTCAGGCATCCGAGGACTGGCAACATCACAGCTGTCTGTGTCTTGACCGGCACTTCCTCACCATCATCACGACCAGGCAACGCAGTCATACACGGGCTCTCTGGGTTCTTCTCCGCAAGTGCCTTGAGCATCCTCATGGCTTCCTCTGGGTCAGCCCCATTCTTGTCCACCTTGCGTCCGTCAATTTTCATCAGGAGGATGTCCTGATTCCACTCTATAATTTGTCCATCCTTCAGTTCATCACGGATAGGACCTAAGTGCATATCCTCTTTCATCAGCCATCGTTCTATTTTCATATTACCCTCCTTGAGGTTTACCCAACATATCTTTGGTCATTACACGGGTCTGCCATTTGCCCCGACTATTCTAGGCACGCCACCAACTCCAACAATCTTATTCTTCGCTTCCTTGGCCTGCTCATGCTGTTCCTTAACCCATCTCTGCTTCTCAGACTCGGCAACCTCATCAAACTGTTCAAAGGCTTGCTTAAGGGTCTTAGCATCCTCGAATAAGAATTCCAGGCGCATATGGTCAGCTGGAACATTCGGGTCAGGATGTTTGATAACAATGACAGCCTCGCCCTTATAGAACTTGGCCTCTTTCTTCAAGCCATAAATCTGGATAAACTCATTTATCCTGCGACCTGCCTTATCTACATACGTTTTCAGTTCCCTGATTGCTTCCGCGTCATGCTTTTTCTCTTTATCCGCCATCTTCCAACTCCTTTAATAGTTTCTGTTTACGCTCCATAGCTTCATCTACAGACTCATTTACCAACCGAACAAGAACACTTGACTCTGCCATCATAATCTTCGTCGCCTTATGTTGCTCGACCCAATCGGCAGCTTTCCTTTTGGACGGCTCCAGGGTCTCAACTACGACCTCAACGATTCCTGCATTGACAATTAGTCCCATACAATTCGAGCACGGTACCCTATTTGCCACATACATGACACAATCTTTTACAGGTGTACCCACCCTGGCAGCGTTCGTTATCGCATTAGCCTCTGCATGGGGCGTCAGATAGTATTTCATCGGACGCTCATGTCTCTCAGGACGCTCATCATCAATGCCCCTTGCAAACCCATTATACCCCGTGGACCTGATTTCTTTGTCAAGACCGACGATAATTGCTCCTACCCCAGTCGAATCTTTTGACCTGGTTGCCACATTTCGGGCAAGCTCCATATAGTATTCATCAAGTGTTGGTCTCATTTTCTCCCCTCGTACCACCCACAACTCAGGCAGCGGTTAAAGCATTATTTTCATCATGCACTAAATCTGCCCTACACTTAGGACAGGTCAAGGGTTGTTCAGCCGGTGTGGACGGCTTCTTTTTCGTATATCCAATGATATGACTCCCATCAGCAGACCAAGTCCACTCAACATCCTCACCAGTATAAAGCCATACACCCTGGATTGCTCCAGTGGTCAATGGACCCCTTTGGAAAGGAGAAGAACACCATCTACGTCCTGCGGTATCTGTTTCACCAGGTTTCACCACCATACCTCACTTCAAGTTTCACTGAATCTCTTAACATCTTACTGCGAACGGTATGACCCGTCAAAACATCACCAACCAGGATAATCCATTTGTCCTTTATCCCATTGTAATAAAAACCCTTTGGATGGAACACTTCACCCTTCTTGAACCGGGCAAAGCCATCTATCACCATATCTTTAGTCACGGTTGCCCGGAAGCGCCACTTCTCCTCGGCAGCTACATTCTTCTTGTTCTTGGCCTTCGCCTCATCTTTCATTTCTTCTCCCAGGGCTTCTTCTGCTCACCCGCCATTCTAACCATCCACGGCATAAAGCTACCCTTAATCTCCACAAGGTCTCTCTGCTCAGCCATCACCGAATCAATATCCTTATAGGCAGAAGTGCACTCATCCAGACCTCCACCAATCAACTCAATACCCTTCGAAGCCAAGTCCTTTTTCATATCAGACATCGTCAAAGTCTCTTTGGCCTGCTTCCGACTCATCAACCTTCCGGCTCCATGCGAAGACGAACTCAGAGAATCATCACAGCCCTTCCCATCAACGATATAAGTAGGAGTAGACATCGAACCAGGAATAATACCAGTATCACCGATTCCAGCGGGAGTTGCTCCCTTACGATGAACAATAACATCCCGACCCTTGACCTTTGACTTCCAAGCAAAGTTATGATGGTTCTCATAACCATACATCAAATCACAATCAAGACCGTTCAGCATACGACTATGGACAGCCCGGTGACATGCCTGAGCATAATCTCCAGCCAGATTCATTGCCTCCCAGTACTCCTGACCATCCTCATCATCAAGAGACAACCACGCCAAATGCTTGGCATTACCCTGGAGCTTGCATTTGTCCATAGCAACCTTGGTATAATGCTTGGCAACGTCTGACCCAAAACCACGAGAACCGGAGTGAGACAGAATTCCTACCCACTCACCCATAACGCCATTCAAACGAACGACACCATACTCAACAAAGTGATTGCCTCCACCCGAAGTACCAAGCTGGTCCTGAGCTTTCGCACGCAGTCCTTTCACAGAAGGAATATCCCAACTATCGCTGTCAAATAAAGCATCCTCATTCTTGCCATCCTGACCCACGCCAGCATTGAAGAAAGTATTACCGACCAAGATATTACGCATCTTGTCCCGCATCCCCTCCATATCCTTAGCCGGGATATCAGTCACACTCATGTGCATCCTACACCCTATATCCACACCTACGGCGTAAGGAATCACAACATTATCAGTGGCAAGAACCCCACCAATCGGAAGACCATAACCCTGATGACCATCGGGCATAATAGCAGCCTGGACAGACACAGGTAACTTGGAAGCTACGTGAATCTGGTCAATGGCGCCGCCCTCAATCATATTACGGCCATAAATATTTATCGGACAACTATTCTTGTTTAAACGGATGACCTCATCCTCTTTGGGCATCAGCAATTTGGCTGCCGTTCCCCAGTCCGGGTCATTAAGGTACGACTTGGGACGCTTTGTCAGGGCATAAATAGCCCGCTGCGCCTGTTTACGGTGCATATCCAGCTTATCCAACACATCCAGAACCTCTTTAAAGACCGGACCCGCAGGTAAGCCCCACTCACTCAATTGTTTTCCAGTAATCTTCATGTCTTCCTATTGCACAAGCAATTGCCGAATCCGCTACTTTCAGTCCCAAGGCGACGGAATAGCCGTCACTTTAATCTCAAACCCTGTTGCTGGCAGGACTTCATCAAACTCGTTATAGGGCTCCCACGCTCCATCCTCATATCGAAACTCATACACTGAGTCCCAGGAGAATCCCGTATTCGGAAACTTACCTCCCAGTAAGCGCCTCATCATCTCCGGCGTCATAGTCTTCGGCATAGGTCTCTGCGGATAACCCGTCACATGGTCAGTCAGTCCTACCCTTACAAGGACATTACTCTTTCCACTCATCTTAATTCTCCGCCAGGGAAGCCATATCCACCTCGACCTCCATCTTATTCACATCACTCAGCTTCGCCCAGAAACGAATACCACCCTTCTTAAAGATATCAGCATTACCATTCACCACAGCGCCCTTCTGCAAATTGAAAGTAAGTGACGAATACGAGCTTGCCCCCTGCCTGATATAAATACGGTTCACCTTCAGGATTGAGCCGGCATTGATTGTCACCTCATTATCTTCCATTGGATTATCATACCGCCAATTCTGAGCAGAATACTTGAACTTCATCTTCTTAAAGAAATCATAGTTCCGGCTTTCAGCATACAATCTGAACGTCCAGTCCTTTGTCAGCCTGACCATGGTGCCGATATCCGGGACAAAGAACCGAACAGAATCCGACCAGTCCGGGTTATCATCCTTGGCCTTCTTTGCATCCCGCTTGGCTATCCTGGCAGCCTCCTCTACAAAATAGTCCTGAACCTGCTGGGAAGTAGACACTTTCTCATAGTAACGATGGCCACTCCCATTTGAACCTCCCTCGACCTTCACACGCTTCGCCAGAGCCTCTGGACCAACTTTACGTGCCAAAGGACCCAGGAATGCTTTTAAGAAGCTGTCGTCCATTCTAGCCCCGCTTACGAGCTTCAAAACAATCATAGTATTCGGGTCAGTCATCTTATTGACCTCAAATTTCTTCGCAGCTTCCAATCCTGTCTTCCTAGTCCACAAACCAGGAGAATCCTGCCAAGCATGAGTCCCAACAAAATCATTCAAATCCAACAATACTCTCCGCCGCCTCATTTCGCCTCCTTCAGCTTCCCATCAGTACACGGCCACATCCATCCCACATTGCAAAAACAAAACTTCCCACCACCCTGCTGCTTTACAACCTCAGGATGGGTACATCTCTCATAAAGCCTGCGTTTATCATGCCGACCAATCAGCCACGACATAAAATTAAACCTACGGAATTTACAGCCCTTACAGTTCACTTAACAACCTCCGAAAAACAGGAATAGCATAATCAATAAGAAAATAACCATTACCACGTTACTGCCATCTGAACTCGGCGGTGTATTAGACGACATCCCTTTATATTTGCCGTTCGCATCATAATGATATCTATCACCCATGACTATTTACCTGCCAGTAACTCCACCGCAGCTCCAAAAACCTGTCCCATACCAGACAACGGAATCTCAGGCCCCTGATTCAATCCACCATTCGCTTTCGCGACCTGGACACGGACACCAGGCTCACCATTCCATCCATCCTTGACCAGCGTAGTTCGAATCTTCGTCCCACCTACTGATACTTCCTTGTACTCATTTCCTTTTCCATCCTGCATCACTTACCTCCTACCACGTTCCTCTTTCAATCTCATTCTCAGCCTCATCCGGGAGCTCTGGAAGCAAATCCAGTCCCGTCTGCCTTTCAATCTCGTCAATACTCACCAGGTACAGTCCAAACGTCGCATCCTCCAACGGATTCTGTGGCATCAGGAATGCCTGAGTCTCCACATACATTGTCTCATCCACAAAGACCTTGAAACTACCTGCCGGCACTCTCACCCCATTCACCCGGTTAGTCCCTATAAAGACCGGTCCAGTTATCACCCATACCTTCTCACGCTCCTGAGCCCACTCCTTCGCTGCTTTCTGCTCTAACTTCTTCCAGATGCCTCTGTTCAACTCAGGAGTCTGCGGTATCACATTACTCATCAAGAAAGTCTGTAACTGGGCATTAGTTCCATGACTCAGGCCCATCCCATAACTCGGCGCCATATGTCCACGGTCATAACCCGTATTGGTATAATCACCCGTCTTGACCTTTGCTGTGGTTCTCTTGTCAGTCTTAAAACTTGTACTTGGCCGAGTTGGAGCATCTTCTGTTGTGGCGTTCAAAGTATAACATACCCACAGAGGACATTTATCCTCCTCGGAATAACCCACCAGGTAAGAATCATTGGTCAGAATGGTCAAAGCATTGCTTGATACCGGCTGCCCTGCATACGCAGTTCCTCTCGACCAATCTCCTCTCGGAGATGGAATATAATTCGTCAAAGATGCCCAATGAACCAATGAACCATCCTCATCAGTGGACATAACAAGATTGCTGTAGCTATAGGCTGTAGTATTACTCCCCCACCCCATATCCTCCATCGTAAACCCTGTCTTCAATTCATTCGTATCTGCATTGGCAGCACAAATCGTCAAACATAAAATTGCAATACTCAAAACCTTCATCGTCTTCCCTTTCTTTCGTCCTCTGTTCTTAAAGCTCCATCTCTCAAGAGTTCTCCCCGGCAGCGGGCTTTTAACACGCACTCCTGACAAGCCCTCTCATTAACATATGTTCCAAAACACTCACCCGGCTGGTTCTTTATCACCTTGTTTGCCCTCATCGCTCACTCTCCCCCTGTTCACCGCCTCAGCAATTAGGTTAGGCAAGATATTCGCAAGAACACCATGCTCTGTCGGCATTACTATGCCTCCAGTCTGACCCTTCCTCTGGTACAACTTCTTCGCCAGCTTCCGGGCATCCTTCCCTGTTAAATCCCTTACCGCCTCTATAACGGCATCCACAATTTCCTGGTTCTGGTCAGCCTTTGACCTCAAAGAGATTGACTGCCGACTCTCAACCTTCAGCCTTCTCTTAGCTTGGCGGAGTCTGTCACGAAGATGCAGGAAACACAGAGGGCACACCTGTCCCTCAAAAGGCTCACATCTCCGGTCATCAGCGTCCGGGTGAGTCAATTCCTCAAGAACAACCTTCCACTCATCATCCTCTGGCCCAATGTCGTGCTTACGACAATGAATATCAGCATCCATCATCCAACCTCTCTTTCCACTTATCTACCTCTTGCTCCTCGAGGGTATCCTCATACAAGTCAGCCGCCTTCGCCTGCTCTGCCAGGTCACGCATAAACTTCTCATAAGCATTGGCATACACCACCTTGGCTCTTTCTCCCC
>Ga0114919_10004261_pt1 | contig 11476 bp, 15 predicted proteins | sample BlataG_FD_88682 | JGI IMG/M metagenome (GOLD analysis project Ga0114919, IMG submission 88682) | Deep subsurface microbial communities from Black Sea to uncover new lineages of life (NeLLi) - Black_00105 metaG | ecosystem: Environmental > Aquatic > Marine > Oceanic > Sediment | place: Atlantic...
GAGGGGGACCGAGGGGGTGAGGTAGATAAATAATCTCTTTTTGGTTGTTGATGGTTAATTAGCAATGATATAATTAGCCGAACTATGGATTATCAGCAGGCTATAGACTATCTATCCAGCTATACTGACTACGAAGTAGTGCCCAGGTTGGCACATAATGCGGCTAATTATGACCTCAGACGAGTGGAGGAGCTGCTGTCTTATTTAGGCGACCCCCACCTCAAAGCCAGGTCAGTTCATATCGCCGGCACCAATGGTAAGGGGAGCGTAGCTGCTATGGTGGCATCGGCTCTTGGTGCCTCTGGTTATACTACCGGGCTTTACACCTCGCCCCATTTGCATACCTGGAGAGAACGTATCCGGGTTGGTGGGGAGTTAATTTCAGAGGCGGAGCTGACGGCTCTGGTGGAGAGGCTAAAGCCTGAGGTTGAAGTGGTGAACCAGAAAGCCACCTACGGTCGGTTGACCACCTTTGAGCTATTAACGGTGCTAGCCTTTGTCCACTTCGCTGGAAATGGGGTGGATTTTCAAGTGCTGGAGGTGGGGATGGGAGGGAAGTTCGATGCCACCAATGTGATTAACCCTGAGGTTTGCATTATCACCTCTATCGGTCTTGACCATATGGATGTATTAGGCAGTACCTTGGCTGAAATCGCTGCCGAGAAGGCTGGCATTATCAAGCCCGGTGGCACAGTGGTGGCTTCCCCCCAGCCTGATGAGGCGGCTGGGGTAATCAAGGAGACCTGTCGGGGTTGTGGGGCACAGTTGATAACGGTGGGCAGTGATGTTACCTGGCAGGGTCTTGGTTTTGATTCGGCTCGGCAGCTTCTTCGGGTGGAGGGAAGAAAGGGCGGTTATGAACTTTCCATTCCACTTCTGGGTCAGCACCAGTTGGATAATGCCGCTACGGCGGTGGCTGCCTTGGAGGTTTTAGCCGGTAAGGGTTTCGATATTTCCAGGGAAGGCATTATTGATGGCTTGGGGCGAGTGAGCTGGCCGGGTCGACTCCAGATTCTCAGCCATCACCCCTTGGTGGTGGTTGATGGTGCCCATAATATTGACTCAGCTCGGAGGCTAAAGCAGTCTATTGAGCAATACTTCGACTTTGACCGGGCTATCTTAGTTATTGGTGTATCGTGCGATAAGGATATAGCCAGCATAGTCTCGGAGTTGCTTCCCCTTTTTGATAAGGTAATTGTCACTCGCTCTCGCCATCCTCGGGCTATAGCGCCAGCGCCTCTGGTAGCCGAATTTGCCCGGCACGGAGTAAAAGCACAGGCAGTGGAAGATGTCCCATCTGCGCTATCCCTGGCTCTAGCTCTAGCTGGGGACAAAGACCTTCTCTGTGTTACCGGTTCCCTGTTCGTAGTAGCCGAGGCAATCGAGCAGGCGCCAGGCTTTCCTTGATAGGCTAATTTTGCCTTGGCTGGGCTGTTGCTGTAAAATATGCGGGAGAAAAACTTGTGAGGTTAGCTAATGCCTATTTATGAGTATGAGTGTAGTTCTTGTCGTTTTCATTTTGAAAGGAAGCAGAGGTTTGATGCCGAGCCGGTAGCTATATGTCCCGAATGCCAGGGAAAGGCTCAACGTATATTTCATGCTACTCCTATTATCTTTAAGGGGAGCGGCTTCTATACTACAGATAATCGTAAAGGTGTGCCCGAGCCGGTCAAGGGTGAAGAGGAATCGCTCGGCAAGGAGAAGAGAAGAAGGAAGCAGAAGTGAAGGTGCTATTACAGCGAGTCACCAGTGCCTCAGTGAGTGTGGCTGGAGAGGTAGTAGGCAGGATAGGCAGGGGACTGGTGGTTTTTGTCGGCGTAGCCAATGGGGATACGGAAAAAGATGCCCGATATTTGGCACAAAGGACGGTCAACCTTCGCATTTTTTCCGACGAGGTCGGCAGGTTTAACCTCTCAGCCTTAGATATCCAGGGCGAGCTACTGCTGGTGAGCCAGTTTACCCTCCTTGCTGATACCAAGAAGGGACGTCGTCCCAGTTTTACTGAGGCAGCTCCACCGGCTCAGGCTGAAGAGCTATTCGAGCAGTTTGTGGAGCAGGCTAGAGCCACCGGGTTGAAGGTGGAAACCGGGCGCTTTCAGCAGTATATGCAGGTTGAAATCCATAACGATGGTCCGGTAACCATACTGCTGGATAGCAGGGGGAAAGTTTAAAGCAAGATTTTTAACTGAGAAGTGCGTTAAGTAGCACTGCCAAGAATGTTAAACCGACTGGAATCCAGAAATACCACATATATCGGCTAAGCCGGTCAACACTTCGGGACATATTTACTAAAGCTCCTGTTAGCTCAGATACAGACATAGTTTCAATAGTTCGTAAATAATCCCTATCTTGTTTTGGGATTTTCCCCTCTCTTTGATCCTCCATATATGAACCGCTATAACCTCTATCGGGCTGAATATTTAGCCGATGGATTTCTATACTGCAAATATCGTCTTGATAATCTATAGTCATGCTGCGTGGTGACACATTAACTAAGCCGAGGATTAACATTCCATCCCATCCCGGATCTATTTGAAGTCCTGATAAAAGGCTCAAGCCCTTTCTTACATAATATGTTGACATACCAATATGTCCAGCATAGATTTTACCGAGCTTAATTCGTTCTAAAGTGGTGACTAAGGCAAAAGCGCCACCTGGGATACGTATAGACCTTTCACCTTCAATATCGATTTCCTTAGCCTCTTCCCTGGTTATTTGCTTTTCCAGTTCCTCTAGGGTAACCATTTTACTAATAATAGCTCTTTTACCCAGCCTCATATCATAGGTTGCTGATTGCAGTTGCTTTTCCTCGAAAGGCTCAATTTCAATATCACCCTTTTCCATTGCTTGCTTAATCTCGTTATCTGTTAGCAGAGCCATTTCCCTGCACCTCCGCTATATTAATAAGGCTAATGCGATCATAATAATTTTAATAAAGGCTCAATTCTCCAGTGAAATAACATGCTTTATCTCTATAATAACATTAAATAATCATAACCACAAGGTGCTTGTGACGACATTTTACTAAACTCGAAAGGAATAGCAACTGCAAAGGCTTGCAATAAACAAAAAATCCCAGTATAATACTTATTAGGTTCTCAACTTAGGTAAAGGTTAAGTGAATCAGCCCGCAGATATAGTAAGAAAGTTAAGTGAGCAGGGGTATCGGCTAACGCCTCAGCGAATAATGATACTATCGGCTATTGAGAATAGCGATGACCATATTAGCGCTGAGGAAATCTATGCCCAGGTGATAGCTAAATATCCCCATGTTAACGTCTCAACCGTCTATCGTACCCTGGAATTATTAAAACGACTTGGGTTGGTGACCGAGACAGACCTCGGGGGAGGTCGATTCAGGTATCATCCTGCGGGGAAGGGACACCACCATCACCTGGTTTGTCAGGAGTGTGGGACAATAATTGACCTTGATGAGTTAGTGCTGACTCCTCTCAAGGATGTTTTGCTCCGGGAATACGGGTTCAGCGCTGATTTGAGGCATCTGGCTATTTTTGGTCGCTGTGTTAAATGTAGTAAATAATTTTTTTAACCCGTGATTGCATACAGTTGCAATTGCATTCAATTGAATAAACCGGAGGGAGGTCATAGATGCACATACCAGACGGTTTCCTCAATGTAGCTACCATGGCAACCACCGCTGTGGTGTCAGCCGGTGGCGTCGGCAATGCCGTGAGAATAGCCAACAAAAAGCTGGGGGAAAAGCAGGTGCCGCTAATGGGGGTGCTGGCAGCCTTCATCTTCGCCGCCCAGATGCTCAATTTCCCCATAGTTGGCGGCACTTCGGGGCACCTTATTGGTGCCGCTCTGGCAGCAATACTGCTTGGTCCGTGGGCAGCAGTGCTGATAATGAGCTGTGTGCTCATCGCTCAGTGCCTAATCTTCCAGGATGGCGGCTTACTGGCTCTAGGAGCAAACATATTTAATATGGGTATTGTCGCCAGCTTTAGCGGTTACTATCTCTACCGTCTGGTTAGCTTATTGCTGGGTGATAACAGGAGAGGCAAGCTAGTTGGTGGTTTTGTTGCTGCCTGGGGCTCAGTTTTTCTAGCAGCTATTGTCTGCGCCATTGAATTAGCGGTCTCAGGGGCATCACCAATCAAGGTGGTTTTACCGGCTATGGCTGGCTTTCATGCCCTGATTGGTATCGGCGAGGGGCTGATTACCGGGGCAGTGCTCAGCTTTGTGCTGGCGACCAGAGCTGACCTGTTGCAGCTACAACGTATCTAGTAAGCAGGAGGTTAAAAAGGTGAAATCAAAGTGGTGGCTAATCGGTTTGGCAGTTTGTTTGCTTGTCGCCTGTTTATCACCCTTGGCGTCATCTTCACCCGATGGGCTGGAGAGAGTGGCTGAGGATAAGGGATTCATTGACTTAGGGCAAGAGGCACCCTTTCAAATTATTGCTGACTATGTTTTCCCAGGGATAGAGAATGAGGCAGTGGCAACAATACTGGCGGGATTAATTGGCACCCTCATCCTGTTTGGTGTAGCTTATGGTCTGGCTTGGCTACTGGTATTAAGGAAGAAAGAACTGACCTAATCTTATCTTGACAGTTAAAGGTGGCTGTGGTGAAGCACAGTTTTATTGACCAGTATAGCGACCGAGATAGCTTTATTCATAAACTTGACCCTCGCACCAAGTTTGTTACTACTTTACTTTTCATATTGGTGGTAGTGCTGACTCCACCGAATCAGTGGCCGGCGTTTGCCTTGTATCTTATTATTATTGCTATATTGATTCTTTTGTCCACGGTGCCAATCCGTTATATTTTAAAGCGGTCGCTGGTAATTATGCCCTTTGTGGTGATGATAGCTATCTTTATCCCCTTCTTTAAAGAGGGAGAGGTAGCTGGTAGCTACAATATCTGGCTATGGCAGGTATCGGTTACCTACAGTGGTCTCCAGGTTCTGATAAATATCGTTATCAAGGCATGGCTTTCTATTCTCAGTCTAATCATGCTTACCTCGACTACAAAGTTACCCCATCTTCTCAACGGCTTGGAGCAACTGCGTATGCCCCGGGTGATGGCAATGATACTCTCATTTATGTACCGTTATCTCTTTGTTCTGGTTGACGAAGTAATGCGGATGAAGCAGGCTAGGGATAGTCGCAACTTTGGTGGTAAGCGATTGTGGCAGATACGCACTATAGGCAACATGATAGGTACTCTATTTATTCGCAGCTATGAGAGGGGTGAGCGGGTTTATGCAGCGATGGTCGCCCGTGGCTTTGATGGGCAGTCCCGAACCCTAGACCGTTTGAACTTTAGACCAGCAGATGCCTACTTTGGTGTAGGCTTGAGCTTAATTCTTATTTTGGTCAGTGTAGCTAGCCTATTGTATTAAGGTGCTAAAGGAGGAGGCGTGGAAGAGATTGTAAAGATTGATAACCTTTCCTTTTGTTATCCTGATGGTCAGCAGGCGTTAACCAATGTCTGCTTGGCTGTGCGTCAAGGTGAAACAGTGGCACTGATTGGACCCAATGGAGCCGGTAAATCTACTCTATTACTTCATCTGAATGGCATCCTTCGTAGTAATGGGGTGGTAAAAATCTTTGGTAGACCGATTGATGATAAAAGCCTGAGGTGGGTCAGGAGCCAGGTGGGGTTAGTATTCCAAAATCCAGATGACCAGCTATTCTCGCCTACTGTCTTTGACGACGTTGCCTTTGGTCTGATTAATATGGGTTATTCTGAGGCAGAGGTTCGTGAGGCAGTAACCAGAGCTCTTGACTGGGTAGGGATGGCTGGCTATGAGCCGCGCTCACCCCATCATCTAAGTGTTGGGGAAAAGAAACGCATTGCTATTGCTACCGTCCTGTCAATGAGCCCGGAGATTCTAGTGATTGATGAGCCAACGAGCAACCTTGACCCTGGTAGCAAGTGGTCTTTAATTGGCTTGCTTAAGAGATTGCCAATGACCAAGATAGTTGCCTCTCATGACCTGGAGCTAGTCCGCGCTCTGTGCCCGCGAGCTATTATTTTCGACCACGGGCAGGTAATTGCTGACGGCGCCACCAGTCAAATCTTGACCAATATATCCCTGCTTGCCGCCCACGGACTTGCAAAGATGAATAGATAAACTTCAGGCAGTGAGGAGGCTTTCTCAATCAGCTAGGGTGGCACTACCTAAGAGTTCTTCCATGACTATCCCCTCAAAATTTTGTCTATCGGCGAGGTCGTTTTTCAAGGGAGATTGAAGGGGCGAAAAGCCCCTTCAAAACTAATCCCTCCCCCTCTCCTTTGAAGGAGAGGTCGCAGACTCGACTCGGAGAGGGGGACAAAGGTCGAAGACTCTTCGAGGGGTGAGGTTGATTAGTAATCTCTATTTCTCTCGTTTGAGGGCTACCATATTTTTAGCCACCCTCATTGTCATTCCTGATTCTACTTTTATGACTACACTGTCCTCGCTGATGGTTTCAATCACTCCAAAAATGCCACCAGCAGTAACTACCCTGTCTCCTCGCCTCAGTTCCTCTATCAGGTGCTGGTGTTCCTTCTGTCTCTTACGCTGTGGTCGAATCATAAGGAAATAGAACGCCCCCAAAATCAGCACCAGAAACAGAATCATCGTCCAGTTGAATCCTTCTTCAGCTTCTTCTGGTGCTGGATAACAACCGCCTATAAATACTAGAAGAGTGATAAGCAACCCCACTATTAACGCCAAATTCAACATTTTATTCTTGTTCATTTTCCCCCCTTATTTTAAGATTCAACCCTGCCCTGTAGTGACCAGGGACTTGTTTTCTCAATCTTGATTTTCATCAGTTGCCCCAGGCAATCATTGCTGTTACTGAAGAATACCAGTTTACCACTTCTGGTTCGACCTTGCCACCTACCCTTTCTCTCCCCCTCTACCAGGACTTCAACTGTCTTATCCCGTAGCTGGGCATTGATTTCAGCAGCGATGCTCTCCTGGAGTCGCTCAATCTCGTTTAATCGTCTCCTTTTCTCGTCGGGTGGAACATTATCCTCAAGTTTCCTTGCCGCAATAGTCCCCGGTCTTGGTGTGTAAGCAGCTACATGGACTGTATCAAACCTCGTCTCAGAGAGCAAGTCGACCGTTTGCTGGAACTGCTGCTCTGTTTCTGAAGGGAAACCGACGATGACATCAGTGCTCAGGGCTACCCCTGGTATTTTACTCCGTATCTCGGTGATAAGCTGGCGGTATTGCTCTACTGTGTAGCCCCGCCTCATTGCCTTTAGTATTTCGCTACTGCCAGACTGGACAGGAAGGCTGAGCTGCTCGCAGACCTTGTCTAAATAGGCTACTGCCTCAATCAGCTTGGGGCTCATGTCCTTGGGGTGATTGGTCAGGAAGCGGAGCCGAAACAGTCCATCTATAGCATTTAGCTCGTAGAGTAAATCAGCCAGGTCTGGCTGACGGGGCAGGTCATGCCCGTATGAATCCACATTTTGCCCTAGCAGGGTAACCTCTCTGGTGCCACGATTTACCAGCTCCTTGACCTCTTCAACGATTTCTTCGACCGGTCGGCTCCTCTCCCTCCCCCGGCGGTAGGGGACAATGCAATAGGAGCAGAAGTTATTACAGCCCTGGATGATAGAAACATAGGTGCTGGGCGCAGGATGGTGGGGAAGTTTTTGCCCCCATTCAGCTTTTTCCAGCCATTGGGGACAGTCTCCGGGCTTAAAGAAGTAATCAACATGAGGGAAGCGTTTCTCGAGTTGAGCCACCTCGGCATTGACCAGGCAGCCGGTAACAGCTAGGGTCGAGTTTGGGCGTAATTTCCTCCATGATTTAAGGGCAGTGAGCTTGTTGACCACGCGGTTCTCGGCACTCTGGCGCACCACGCAACTATTGAGCACGATTAAATCGGCTTCCTCGGCGGTGGCTATAGCCTGATAGCCCAGTTGCTCCAGGTAACTGCCCAGCCGCTCCGATTCCGCCTTATTCATCTGGCAACCTATTGTCCAGATATGATATTTGGGCATGGTCTTCCGCTCGATAAAGGAATATTATCAAAGAAAGCCCCTTAGTTAAGGGGCATGCTAGCCTGATATGGCGGAGGGAGTGGGATTCGAACCCACGACCCCGAATTACCAGGGTAAGCGCTTAGCAGGCGCCCGCACTCGGCCTCTATGCGATCCCTCCACATTTTTAGTATAGTAAATTGTATCACAAGGCTTCATTTTGCTCAAACCCACTGGGCAAATCTTACTTCCCACCCACCCGCCCTAGAAATGTATTTGGGGGCTGTGCCCCCTACCTCCCGTTTTTAACTTATCTCTTACTTCCCACCCACCCGCCCTTAGGGGCTTTGCCCTTAAACCCCTGCTTTCAGGGGTGTTTAAGAGGGGCGTCAGCCCCTCTTTTTAATATTCTTCCCCCTCTCCTTTGAAGGAGAGGGGGACTAAGCGGGTTCCCAGGAAAATCGGAGATTTTTCTGGGTGCTTTAAGGGGGTGAGGTAGATAAACAATCTTATTTGAGGGCTGTTTTGTGGTGTGCTATTATGGGTCATACATAGAACGAACATGGAGCTCAATGTTTTAATCGACGAAGACCTTGAGCCAAACCTTGAGGTGAGCTGGCTACAGAGCATAGCTCGGCAAGTCCTTGTTGCTCAGGGGGTTGGCGCTGATGTGGAGATGGGTCTGGTTATTGCCACTCAGGAAAGGGTGCAGCAGCTAAATCGAGACTATCTGGGAAGGGATGAGCCTACAGATGTGCTTGCCTTTTCCACCAGGGAAGAAATCGGGGCAGACCTCCCCCCTTTTGTTCAACCCCCTGATGGTGTTCTCCACCTGGGTGAGGTGATTATTTCCTACCCTCAGGCAGTGATACAGGCGGAGGAGCAGCACCATTCAATAAAAAAAGAAATAGCAATTCTTATTATCCACGGTGTGCTTCACCTGCTGGGATATGAGCATGATAAGCCGGAGCTGAAGCGCCTCATGTCAGCCAGAGAGGCAGAGATTCTGAGCCATATTGAGGGAGGACTAGGTTGAGGGTTCTGGGCATTGCCGGTAGCCCCAGGCGGGGTGGCAATACTAACCTGTTACTGAGCGAGGTTATGAAGGGTGCCGCCAGCCGAGGGGCTGAGGTCAGAACTATTATTCTTAGCCAGCTTAACATTGCCCCCTGCCAGCACTGTGATGCCTGTCTGGAGACGGGCAGGTGTAAGGTGGAGGATGATATGCAGATGGTTCATAGTGAGCTGATGAAGGCAGACCGCATAGTTCTGGCTTCGCCGGTGCATTTTATGGGGGTAACGGCTCAGACCAAGGCTATGATTGACCGCTGCCAGGCATTATGGGCAAGGAAGTATATACTAAAACTACCACCCTTAGGTAGTGAGCGAGAGAGGAAAGGATTATTTATTTCTGTTGGCGGCACCAGGCTAGCCAATCTATTTCAGCCAGCGCTGGCTACGGTAAAGAGCCTGTTCAAAGTCCTTGATATCGCTTATGCTGGGGAATTACTTTTCTCCGGGATAGATGAGAAGGGAGCAATAACCAAACACCCTGATGCCCTGCGTCAAGCATTCCTTGCCGGGCAAAGGCTGGTAGAGAATTAAAGCTGAATAATCAGCCCTGCTTCGACAAAAAGCTTCCTTGCTTAATACTCCTTATAGACAGCATAGCCCTCTTGAACAAGCAAATCATTGACATTGATCCAGTTGCCGCTCTCATCCTTCAGCCAAATATCTCCCAGATAACGCCCATATTTGCCCTTCTTATCCTTGATTGTCTGAAGAACTACTTCTTTGCCTTGGATTTGACTACGCAGAAAGTCACGGGAACGTAACCCCGCCGCTGTCTCATCGCCTCTCACTTCGGGGGCATTGATACGACAGAGCCGGAGTTTTTCACCATGAATCCAACTGCCCAAACCCAAGTCAATATCAACAGTGCAAGTATCCCCATCGTATACTTTGCGTACAACTGCGCGATAGCGATACAAACTGACTTCCATACTTTTTTCACCTCCACATAGGTTAGTCCATGATAGATTAGTTACACTCCTGCTACTAGCCTGCACATTTGCGCCTAGACTCCTTTTATTGCCCCTTATTTTTAGTATTTAGCGCCGGGCAGCGCCAATAAGATCAGTCAGGTTATCTAGCCCCTCTTTGTTTCGTGAACTTCACTTGAGAAAGTCATAGGACTTAATAGCAGTTGAACGACGCAATTTTATCCATTGGCTCCCTACCATGTTCTGAACCTAGCTTTTCCCTATCGTAATAGCCCAATGCTATTAGGATGTCTATCTTTTTATGCTGTGGGATATTTAATACTGATTTTACCGCCCTTTCATTAAACCACCCTATCCAGCAAGTTCCAAGGCCCAAGTCCTCAGCCTCAAGTACAAAATGCTCGCAAGCTATCCCGATATCTATAAGGTAGTATTTTGTGCCTCGGAACATTCCGCCGATTCTGGCCAAAAACTTGGACTTTTCGGAGATTACGACAACCATAACTGGTGCCATTTTGCAAAAGGTATTTATTGAATATATACCGCTGAACGCAGCATCGCATAGCTTATTCTTTAACTGCCTATCATCCACGACTATAAATTTCCACGGTTGTGAATTGCATTCGGAGGGAGCTAGCCTCGCTGCCTCAAGACACATCATTATCTTTTCTTGCTCAACAGGTCTATCTAGGAAATCCCTAACGCTTTTTCTGTGTTTTATTAGGTCTAGAAGAGCCATAATCTTGCTTCTCTATGCTCAATTTTGCTGGCTATACTCTGATAACCAATCCTAGTTCTGATGGGTGTCTTTGTCAATATGAGGCTCAGATTAAGCTGGTAGTCGAGACGAGACCAAGTTGGTGGCTGATGACCCTTATTTTTAGTATTTAGCGCCGGGCAGCACCGATAAGCTCACCTATATCCTCTATCCCCTCTTCTTTCATAAATTGCTCTATTCCCTCTAGGACATCAAGGGGGGCACGGGGGTTGGTAAAGCTGGCTGTGCCCACCTGTATAGCACTGGCTCCAGCCATAATGAACTCGATAGCATCGCTGGCTGTAGTGATGCCACCGCAGCCAATAATAGGCAACTCTACGGCACCAGCCACCTCATATACCATATATAACGCCACCGGCTTTATCGCTGGACCAGATAGCCCCCCGGTTATGCTGCCCAGTAGAGGTCTGCGCCTTGAAATGTCGATGGCTATGCCCTTTAGGGTATTGATTAGGGATATAGCATCGGCTCCAGCTTCAGCCACCGCCTTAGCCACCTCGGCTATATCACTGGTGTTTGGGGTTAGCTTGACCAGTAGTGGGAGAGAGGTAGCTACTTTGACGGCGGCGGTTACTTTAGCGGCTGACTCGGGCTTGGCTCCAAACTCAGCACCGCCGGCTTTGATATTGGGACAACTGATGTTCACTTCAATACCGCTGATTCCAGCTACCCCATCCAGCTCGCCAGCCACTTGGGCGTACTCATCAATGGTTTCACCCACTATATTAACGATGACTGGCAGGCGC
>Ga0114919_10004262_pt1 | contig 11473 bp, 15 predicted proteins | sample BlataG_FD_88682 | JGI IMG/M metagenome (GOLD analysis project Ga0114919, IMG submission 88682) | Deep subsurface microbial communities from Black Sea to uncover new lineages of life (NeLLi) - Black_00105 metaG | ecosystem: Environmental > Aquatic > Marine > Oceanic > Sediment | place: Atlantic...
CTCCTGTCGATGGTTGGCAACACGCCAAACGTGGGAATTGACGTATCTAACGCGGTTCGTGGTGAGCCCTTCGGCTAACTCAGGACAGGCCTGTCGAACCATGAACGGCCCTTCGACATGCTCGTGGCGAGCGGACTAGATTCCATTTTCGTAGCAATGAGAGACAATGTCGCTTTATTTTCGTGGGAATGACATAAAGCAAAGGGTTTAGAGGTTTTCTGAGTGATATCCGGATTAGGGGGTAATGCTTAAGGGTTGATACTACGCCATATATGGACTAAAATGGTAAATTAGCCTTGTAGGTGGATATGATGCCAGGGATTGCGGATAATATTACCTGGCTGGTGGGAAATACCCCACTTGTCAGGCTGAGCAGGATAGGACGGGGTTTGGGGGCTGAATTGGTAGCGAAGCTAGAGTTCTTCAACCCCTGCGCCAGCGTCAAGGACAGGATCGGGGTCTCGATGATTAATGCCGCCGAAGGGGAAGGCGCGATCAAAGATGGCACTGTTATCATCGAGCCAACCAGTGGCAATACCGGGATCGCCCTGGCCTTTGTCTGCGCCGCCAGGGGCTATCGATTGATCCTCACCATGCCTGACACGATGTCCCGGGAGCGCCGCAGGCTGCTCAAGGCCTTGGGGGCTGAGTTGGTGTTGACACCGGGAGAGGAGGGGATGAATGGGGCGATCAGGGAGGCGGAGAGGTTGGCGAAGAGTATCCCCCATTCCTTTATGCCCCAACAGTTCCGAAATCCCGCCAATCCGCGGGTTCATCGCGAGACCACCGCCGAGGAGATCTGGAGGGATACTGAGGGGCGGGTGGATATTTTGGTTGCCGGCGTGGGCACTGGTGGGACGATCACCGGAGTAGCTGAGGTCATCAAGCAGAGAAAGCCGACCTTTCAGGCCATTGCTGTGGAGCCGGCTGCCTCGCCAGTCCTCTCCGGGGGGAAGGCTGGCCCCCACCAGATTCAGGGCATCGGCGCGGGATTTGTCCCTGAGGTTCTTAATTTGGCGCTCATTGATGAAATCATTACGGTCACCGATGAAGATGCGGCGGTGATGGCACAGAGGTTGGCCAGGGAGGAGGGGATACTGGCAGGCATCTCCTCGGGAGCGGCTACCTGGGCCGCAATAGAGGTGGCGAAAAGAAGGGAAAGCAAGGACAGGCTTATCGTGGTGATCCTCCCCGATAGCGGGGAACACTATCTCAGCACCGGACTCTTTGGAGGTAATGAAGTTGCCTAATCCCTTTGGTATCTTAAGAGAGGACCTGAAAACGGTTTTTGATAAAGACCCGGCGGCGAGAAGCCACCTGGAGGTCATCTGCTGCTACCCAGGGCTGCATGCCCTCTGGCTTCATCGGGTCGCCCATTTCCTCTGGCGGAGTAGACTCCGCCTCGCCGGCCGCTTGCTCTCCAACCTAAGTCGCTTCTGGACCGGGATCGAGATTCATCCCGGAGCCGCCATCGGCAGGGGGTTCTTCATTGACCATGGCATGGGCGTGGTCATCGGGGAGACCTCGGAGATCGGCGATGATGTGTTGTTGTATCAGGGTGTGGTCTTAGGGGGGACCACCCATGAGAAGCGGAAACGCCATCCCACCCTCGGTAACAACGTGGTTGTTGGAGCGGGGGCCACACTACTGGGCGCCATTACCATTGGGGATGGGGCCAGGGTCGGCGCCGGCTCGGTGGTGGTGCAGTCCGTGCCACCTGGAGCAACCGTGGTGGGGATCCCCGGGCGTGCTGTGAAGGAGGGCGGGGGGCCAGCGGAGGCTCTGGAACATGGTAGATTACCTGACCCCGTTAATGAGGCGCTCCAGCTTATCATTGCTGAGCAGTCTGGGCTGGCGGAGCGACTCCGGCGTCTGGAGGAATCACTGAGAATTCAAAAAGATGACGAAACCCCGGAGAAGCGTGGTGACGATCGTGGCATGGCTCATGGCTAATTGAGGAGGAAGAATTGGCAAAAACCATCGCAGAGATAAATGAAAAGATTGGTAAGGGACAGGCGGTAGTGGTGACTGCCGAGGAGGTTATCGGCCTGGTGGCGAAGAAGGGTGTGGAGAGGGCCGCCCGGGAGGTGGACGTAGTGACCACGGGCACCTTTGGCCCCATGTGTGGTTCCGGCGCCTACTTCAACCTGGGGCACTCCAAGCCAAGGATAAAGGTGGGCGGCGGAAGAGCCTACCTCAACGATGTTCCCGTCTATACCGGGATTGCCGCGGTGGACGTCTTTCTGGGCGCTACTGCTATTCCCGATGACGATCCCAGAAACAGGGTTCACCCCGGCCCCTTTAATTATGGCGGCGGGCATGTCATCGAGGAGCTGGTAGCGAGGAATGATGTGAGGCTGGTGGTCTCCGCCTACGGCACAGATTGCTATCCAAGGAAAAGACTGGAAACCTGGATCAATATAAAAGACCTCAATGAGGCGGTGCTCTTTAACGTCAGGAACGCCTACCAGAACTATAATGTAGCAGTGAACCTTTCAGATAAGACTATCTATACCTATATGGGGGTGCTCAAGCCGAAGCTGGGCAATGCTAACTACTGCTCGGCGGGGCAACTCTCCCCTCTGCTCAACGACCCTTACTATAAGACTATTGGCATCGGGACGAGGCTTTTCCTGGGGGGTGGCATAGGATATGTCGCCTGGCATGGCACTCAGCATAACCCCGATGTGCTGCGCTCCGATAATGGTGTGCCCAGGAGAGGGGCGGGAACGCTGGCGGTGATCGGCGACCTTAAGCAGATGAGCCCCAGGTGGCTGGTGGGCACCAGCATGCTGGGCTATGGCAGCACACTCACCGTGGGCATTGGGGTACCCATTCCCATCCTCTCCGAGGAGATACTGCGATACACTGCGGTGAAAGACGAGGATATCTTCGCCGCCATTGTGGACTATAGCGAGGCATATCCGCAGCGGGGCTCTGACATCGTGGGGGAAGTAAGCTATGGCGAGCTAAAGAGCGGCCGGATATCGGTGAAGGGGAAGCAGGTGCCCACCGCATCGCTCTCGAGCTACCCCAGGGCGGTGGAGATCGCCAGTATGCTCAAGGATTGGATAATAAAGGGAGAGTTCCTGCTCAGCGAGCCGGTGGCGCCGCTTCCTGGGGTGAAGGAGGGGATCACCTTTAAGCCACTAAAGGAGCGCCCCATAGAGGAGTAATAACTTTTCACCACGGTGTCATTCTGAGGGACCCCGATTCATCGGGGGACCGAAGAATCTCGGAGACCCTTCCCCCGAGGCCGAGGCCGATAGGTCGGCCGACACTTCGGCCTAAATGGGGGTCAGGGTGACATAGGCAGTGAGTGAAGCTTTAGAGAGGTGGGGAAAATGGCTATTTCTAAAAGAGTGGTATTGCACTTTCCGTCTCGAATGGTTGACCAGCCCATAATCTACCGGCTGGTCAAGGACTACAACCTGGTGCTCAATATCCTGAAGGCGTCGGTAACCCCGAAGGAGGAGGGGATTATGGTACTGGATCTCTCCGGGGCCCGCGCGGACTACGATAAAGGCATCCGCTATCTACAGGAGGCGGGGGTCAGGATTCAGTCATTGGGTCAGGACATCATGCGCAACGATGCCAGGTGCACCCATTGTGGGGCCTGTGTGGTTATCTGCCCTACCGGGGCCCTGGCGCTTAACCCCAAAACCAGGATGGTGGATTTCTATGAGGACAAGTGCACCGCCTGCGAGCTATGTGTGCTCGCCTGTCCACCCAGAGCCATGGAGGTATATTTCTAGTGGATCAGCCCAGGAGCTACCGGCATTGGATCAAGGATGGGGATCTGGTTTCTTTCAATGTAACGGTGAAGGAAACAGACCTCTACCTTAGGGCGCAAAGAAGCCTTAAAGAGGAGGCGCTAAAGGCAATCCTGGAATGCCGCACCTCACTGGAGAAATACATCGAGCATCACCCCAACTTCCTCACCGCCCTGGAGCCTCTCCCTGTAGCGGAGGATGCTCCCCAAATGGTGCGGGAGATGGCTGAGGCGGCACAGGGCGTGGGGGTCGGTCCCATGGCGGCGGTGGCCGGGGCCATTGCTGAAGGGGTGGGCCGGAAGTTAATGGCGCTCTCCCCGGAGGTGATCGTCGAGAACGGCGGGGATATTTTCCTCCACATAAGGAAGAGGAGGACGGTGGGGGTTTATGCCGGTGATTCCCCCTTTACCGGAGAAATCGCCCTGGAGATCGAGCCCGAGGAAACACCTTTGGGGATTTGCACCTCATCGGGAACGGTGGGACCTTCTCTCAGCTTAGGCCGGGCCGATGCCGTTATTGTGCTCTCCCCATCCGCTGCCCTGGCAGATGCTGCTGCTACTGCCATCGGTAATCTAGTTCAAGAGGCCAGTGACATCCCTAAGGGTATAGCGTTCTCCCAGGGCATCGCCGGGCTGGGAGGGGTGGTGATCATCAAGGGGGACAAGATAGGGGTCTGGGGCCAGGTAAAGCTCTCCAGCCTCGTGGAGAGGGAAGGGTAAAGGTGGTGGAGGGCTGGGGGAGAGCGAAAAAGGGGGAGCATGTGGTCGTTTTCATAACGACGGCTACCGCTGAAGAGGCCCAGAGGATAGCCAACATCCTGGTTAGCGGGAGGAAGGCTGCCTGTGTAAACATCGTGCCACAGGTGCATTCGAGATTCTGGTGGCAGGGCAAGATCGATTCCGCTGATGAAGCGCTGATGGTGGTTAAGACAAAGGCGGCGCTGTTGGATGAGATTATTAAGTTGGTAAAGGAAAACCATAGCTATGAGGTCCCCGAGATCGTCGCCTTACCGATAGTGGGGGGCAATCGAGACTACCTCAAGTGGATCGATAACCAAACAGAATAGAAGGATTAGAGTAGCGATCTCTCGCCCACATTGGAAGAGGAGTGAACCGCGCTGAGCATGCTGACTGAAAGCGATCTCGTCAGATATGGACGCCAGATTTTATACACCGACTTCGGCGAGGAGGGGCAGAGGAGGCTTAAGCGGTCTCATGTGGTGGTGGCCGGGCTTGGTGGACTGGGAAGCGCATCCTCCGTGTATTTGGCCTGCGCCGGGATCGGTCATATTACCGTAGTGGACGGCGACCTTGTGGAGCTTTCTAATCTAAACCGGCAGATACTTCACTGGGAAGAGGATATCGGTGAGAGGAAGACGCTCTCTGCGGTGCGAAAGCTCGCCAAGTTAAATCCCTCGGTGGAGGTCACCCCTCTCTTTGAAAGGATCACCCTATCCAATGTGGGGGGCATCATCGAAGGAGCACATACGGTGATAGATGGGATGGACAATTTCGAGACCAGGTTTATCCTTAACTCAGCGTGTGTAGGTGCCGGCATACCCTTTATCCACGCCGGGATTAACGGGTTGCTCGGCGAGGTTACCACGATTATCCCCAGAAAGACCCCGTGTTTTGCCTGCATCTTCCCGCAGGGCCCGGCAGAAGAGGGGGCGATTCCGGCCTTCGGCGTCACGCCCGCTTTAATGGCTGCTTTACAGGTTACGGAAGCAGTTAAGCTGCTTGCTGGCTTCGGGGATTTGCTCGCCGGCAAGATGTTGTATTACAATGGGGAGACGATGGAGTTTACCGTTGTCGATCTGGTTAGAGATCCTGAATGCAGCGTGTGCGGATTCTGAATGAATGGCAAAAATGAGCGTCACGGTGAGGCTTCAGTTGCTGCTGAGCCAATTCGCAGATGGTCAAGAGGTGGTGGAGATTACCGCAGATAATAACATTGACTGCCTGAATAACCTGACGGCTCAATTTCCCGGACTCAGGCGATGGCTGTTCACCAAGCAGGGCGAGGTAGCCACTTACGTTCGTCTCTTCATCAACAGACAACAGGCTTCCGTTGATGCAGAGTTGAAGGATGGTGATGAACTCTTGATCCTGCTTGCAGCTGTCGGTGGCTGAAATCTTTCGCTTTTTCGCTGCCATGATTACTTCCCCGAATTGACCGTGTTAGCCCTAAACGATATACTAATTCAAGCACGGCAAAGCCTGAGGCCTTGTGTGGTTAAACATTGCCAAAGCGCTTGCAAGTTGCGCGGGGCATAGATGAATAAATTGGGGTAGACCGATGAACGTGATTGAAGCTATAAGGAGTCGCCGCAGCATCCGGAAGTACAAGACCGATCCCATTGGCGCGGAGGCGCTTAATGCTGTTCTCGATGCTGCCCGCTGGGCACCATCCTGGGCAAACACCCAGTGTTGCAGATTGGTAATAGTAGAAAAACCTGAAACCAAGATGAGTATAGCTGAAGCGCTGAGTCCTACAAACCCTGCCATTGATGCAGTGCGGAATGCGCCGGTGCTGATTGTGGCCTGCGCTGAGATGGGCAGGTCTGGCTTCAAGAAAGGGGAGGCTGCCACCGACAAAGGGGACTGGTTTATGTTCGATGTGGCGCTGGCCGTGCAGAACCTGATGCTGGCGGCTCATGAACTGGGGCTGGGCACCGTGCACGTTGGCCTGATCGACGCCAAGAAGATCGAGGAAATCCTGCAGGTACCTGAAGGGGCGCGAGTGGTGGAGTTGATCCCGCTGGGCTATCCTGCCGAGCAGCCCGAGGGGCCGGGGCGTAAGGAGCTTAGCGAGATTATCTTTCATGAGAAATACGGGCAGCAGTGATCACGCGATAGCGATTTTTCGCCATTTCTCACCCATTCAAGTGTTTATCCTAGTATTAGCTGCGCAATCCCGATATTTTAGCGACGTGGCGCCGTTTAAGCGGAATTCTACCCTTGAGCTTGGCACGCACCTGGTTTCTTGCCCTGCAGTGCCCACGAAAATAGAATCCCTAGGCCCATCTCAGCTTGCAGGCTATTGACCGCGATCGCAAGGGAGGTTCAAAGGCGGTGAAGCGGGAAAATGGTTCGCTTGAGCTCCGCTACCCCCTGCTCGGCGAACTGGCGTGCCTGCTCCCTTTCTCGTAAAGCGCCGTCGATGGTGGGCGCGCCATCATCCCGCAGCCTCTTCAGGCCGTAGCGCTCCTGAAATTCAGCGGGGATTTCATCGGGCCAATCGCGTTCCGCCATCACCCCATAGGCCAGCGTCCAGGCCCTGGCGACTACTCCCATCTCGTAGCCACCGCCTCCTAGGGCGACCCATTTCGGGGCGAGACTTCTGAGCTCCTTAACTGCCTCGGTATATCCCGCGGTGGTGAGCATGAAGTGGGTTAGTGGGTCGAGGTAGTGGGTATCGCAGCCAAGCTGGGTGACCAGCATGTCGGGCTTGAACCTCTCTACCAGGGGGGGCACGATATCTCTGAAGGCCCAGAGATAGGTCTGGTCGTCGGTATAGGGGGAGAAGGGGAGGTTCACCGAGTAGCCCGTGCCCGCACCTTTGCCTATTTCGCCAACCCCGCCTGTGCCGGGGAAGAGGTATCTCCCCCACTCATGAAGGGAGATAGTGAGCACCCGATCGCTCTCGTAGAAAGCTTGTTGCACCCCATCACCGTGATGGGCATCGATGTCCACATAGGCTATCCTGAGCCCCTGCTTAACCAGCGAGAGGATGGCGATGACCGCATCATTGAACACACAAAAGCCGGAGGCGCAGCCAGGGGCGGCGTGGTGCAGTCCCCCGGAGATATTGAAGGCCACATCCACCTCGCCGCGGGCCACCAGCGCGGCAGCAAGTAGAGAGGCCCCAACTGCCATCGCGGAAACCTCATACATCCCCTCGTAAGGGGGATTATCGCCCGCGGCACTGAAATTAAAGGCGGCATCATCCTCCCGCTCCTCTCCCTGGCTGAGGCTTTTCACCGCCTCCACATAATCCGCGGTGTGAAAGGAGAGGAGATCGGCCTCCTCAGCCATCTTAGGTGTCACCAAAAGGGAATCCTCAAAGGCGCCATAACATTGAAGAAGTTCATAGGTTAACTGGAGCCGGTTTGGTTGGAACACATGGTCCTTCCTGAGGACGTGCCTCGATTGGGCCTCCTCATAAACGAAGGCTGCCCTCCTCATTTGTCCGTCCCCATGAGCGTCTCCACCTCCTGCTTCATCCGCTGCCAGTGGGTGCCCCGCCAGTAGATTCTGTGGCAGGTGGGGCACTGGAAATACTGGGATTGGGTCTTGAAGACATAGGGAGGCACACTATCCTGAACCTGGTCCTTGCTTCTGGTGACCAGCAGTTCATTGCACTCCAGGCAGCGGGTGAATTTACGTTCTTGATCTAGCTTCAAGGCCGCCACCACCTGGCGCAATTGAGCCTTAGGGTTGTCATCCACGATGAGCAGGGCCTTCAGCCTGCCGCTGGTGACCACCCGCCGCAGCATGATCTGGGTGTCCTTGGTGAGGAGCACCCTCTTTTCCTTTAACCCGATGGCTATAAGCTCCTCATCATCGATGTTATTGATGAACAGGGTGTCATAGCCCAGCATCCTGAGCCAGCGCGCCAGCTTACCTACGTTGCTGTCCACAATAAATCTGGCACTCATCTCGCCACTATTCTATTATAATTCAATCCCTTTTAATCTTTTCCTTACCAAAGGGTCAATGAGTTACTAAACTAAATGAGCAATGCCCAATCCAACTAATGCAATGGTTAGAATTATCAATACAGTCGTCAAGAATGTTACTATTTTCGATTGTTTCCTAGTGCTGGTGTCTAATCTCAGAATCGCTCCTCGTAAACTATCTATAAATGGAATTAGAAGCGTTATCCTTTGGTCTAGAGGTAAGTCTGAGGGGAGATGTATTCTTTTAATAAGCCCAGTTTTGTCGTCTGTTTCGATTTCTATTTCGAACTTCTCTTCTTTCACTGCTAACCTCCCATCTTTTTACAAGGCGATCTTCATCCCCTCATAGCCCGGGGTTATCGTCACCGCCAATTCTTTAGCCACCTGCGCCACCTCCTCCTTGATCTCACCCTCCACGTGGGGGCTCATGTGTACCGTGACGATGGGGGGCAGGTAGCCCCTGACTCTCTTGAAATCTAAAAGCTCCTGCTTAAGCAGTCGCGGGGTGAGATGTCCTGATTCTTGTGCGAAAGACTCGAACTTATCGGGCAGGGTCACCTCAGTGACGAGGAGCCCCGGCGACACCGCTTCCCAGAGAGAGGAGGGATTCCTACCGGTATCACCAGTGTAAAAGATACTTTTTCTATCTGGAGCGGTAACCTGGTAGCCTATCGTGGGGACATTATGATGGTTCACCGGAAGGGGCAAAACAGCATATCCCTCTATAATCACCTCCCTATTTGGCTCGAGAGGGCAGAACTTGAGGGCAGGTTTATCGGGGAAGGGTTTGTTTCGGAAATCTGGATAGACTATCTCGTTCAGGAGGTGGGTGGAGATCACTCCCAGAACGCTATCCAGAGCGTAGATATTGATTGGGCCCGACATGTAGGCATTCATGCCGAAGGTGGCCAGGTCCCTGATATGATCGAAATGGCGATGGGTGATGAGGATAGCCTTTACCCTTTGCTGCGCCTCAAGTGAGAGGCTTGCGGTTAGGCTCCCGGCATCGATGGCGATGGTACGATCGATCAGGAGGGAGGTGAGCTTCGCGTCCCGAGATTCGCAGTTATGAGCGCCAAGGATCTCTAGTTCCATGTTACCATACCCCCATGAATTATTAGCGTAGCTTACTCACAGCGAACGCGCTTAATCAAGAAACCGTAAAGGATTAAATTTGGTGTCATAGTCGTAGGTATCGATACCCTCCTTCTTTTTCAAGTAGTTCACCACAGCATAGGTGAAGGGGGTCGCTACCGTTTCATAGCCCGTCTTCACCAGCCAGTGGGTCAGGATGATGGTGCCTAAGAACCACCAGGATTGTGTCCCGGCGAAGGCGATGGTGATGAACACCAGGGAATCCAGCCCCTGCCCCACGATGGTGGAGCCGATGGTTCTGGTCCAGAGCCATCGGCCCCTGGTCCTGATCTTCATCTTGGCCAGTACGAAGGAATTGGCGAACTCACCTATGAGATAGGCGATAAGGGAGGCGCCAAGCAACCTCGGGGCGTAACCAAGGATTGTCTCATAAGCCTCCTGATGTTCCCACTCTGAAGCTGGCGGTAGTAACCCGCCAAGCCAGATAGCGATGACCGCGAGTAGGTTGCAGAAAAAGCCTAGCCAGATAACCCTTCTGGCTGTGCGGTAGCCATATACCTCGGTAAGGATGTCGCCGAAGATATAGCTTAAGGGGAAGATGATAATGGCGGCGGGCAGGTTGAGCCAGCTGATGGCTACGAGTTTGACAGCAATAATGTTAGCGGTGATTAGGCAGGTAATGAAAATGGCGGCGACTACTATGAAGCGCTGTGAGAACCTAGTTTCCACCAATACTCACCATTATGTCGGGGTCGCGCAATGTTTATCAGATCCATCGTTTATAGCGGAAGTAGGCCAGCATGCCCCCGGAAACCCCTAGCGTTATCAGAATGATGAACAGAAAGGCGAACGTGCTTCCCTCGAAAGGAAGGGATACGTTCATGCCATAGAGACCTGAGATCACTAGCATGGGGAGGATAATGGTGCCCAGGATGGTGAGCATCTTCATCACTTCATTGGTGCGGTGAGAGAATAGGGAATCGCTGGTGGCATTGAGCCCCTCCACCACCTCTTTATACTCATCCAGCGTCTCAGAGATCTTGCTGACGTGGTCGCCGATGTCACCGAAGTAAACATCGAGGTCCTCCCTGAGGAAGGGGTACTCCCTTACCTCCAGGGATTTGAGGATAGCAGGCTGGGGGCGAATGATGCGGCGATAGGCCATAATATCGCGCCTGAGGATGGAGATCTCCTGAACCGTGTCACGGGCGGGCTCGCTGAAAAGCCGGTCCTCTGCAGCCTCCACGTTAGCGATAACCTTATTCAGGACGGGAAAGCAGTAGTCCACCAGCCGGTCGAGGATGCGGTAAAGCAGATAGCCCGAGCTGCGTGCCATGTGATCCTCCCGCGCCCGTTCATTCTGCTGGCAATCATCGAAAAGCTTTGATAACGGCTTGAGATCTCCGGAGTGAACCGTCACCAGGTAGTCCTCGCCGATAAAGACGGAGACCTGGCAAGGCGTGGTCACCCGCGCCTTTTCGTTGAATACCGGGAAGTGGAGCACCAGAAAAAGGTAGTTTTTATACTCATCGATCTTGGGGCGCTCAATCCTCGATAGGCAGTCCTCCAGGTCAAAGAGGTTAAACAGGTAATTCTTAGCAAGGCAATCCATGTCCGCGTGGGTGGGTTTTTCAACGTTGAGCCAGGTGATCTTGCCCCACTTGATGGTCTCGATATTTAGCTTTTCCTCTTTTTTACCTACCGCACTCATCCTGCGCCACCTTATTTACCAATTTTACCACAATCTCAAAAACTAGCAACCTGCTTTCAGCAGAGCCTTAAGAATCAGCTCAGCCGCCTCCTTATCTAGAGGCTCATTGTTGTTGCCGCACTTGGGCGATTGGATGCAACTGGGGCAGCCACTCTCACAGGGGCACTCGGCGATCGCCTTTAGCGTTGCCCGCCACAGTTCCTCAATTAGTTC
>Ga0114919_10004263_pt1 | contig 11473 bp, 5 predicted proteins | sample BlataG_FD_88682 | JGI IMG/M metagenome (GOLD analysis project Ga0114919, IMG submission 88682) | Deep subsurface microbial communities from Black Sea to uncover new lineages of life (NeLLi) - Black_00105 metaG | ecosystem: Environmental > Aquatic > Marine > Oceanic > Sediment | place: Atlantic...
AGATTTCCTAGGTACTTGTCTGCAAATACAATCGGTTGTTGAGAGCCCAAATTCACCTCGATCTGAACATCATTGTACGTTTCGTTCAGAACTTGCAGACAATCCTCCAGAGCTTCTCTCAATGGGGCGCTCGATAGCGGCACTGACAGCAGCCCGCGAGTCGCTTGTACCTTCTTAATCAAGTTCCGCGAATTTTCCACCGAGCTACCGACTACGTCAATCATCTCTCTAACTTCAGGCCTTGTGTCTAGATGTTCCAGTATCTCCATTCCCATGATGATTGCTTGTAGATGATTCCGTATGTCGTGGCCCATAAGGTCCAAGTATAACATCGCAGTTTCAGCAGCAGCTTTCGTGTTCGCTTCAGCCAATACACGCTCTGTAACATCAACCATCTGAACCATATATCCATGCAGCGACTCATCATCTCCATACCTCAATGGAGATGCACCAGCTTCAACGTACCTCACCCCAGACTTAGAGGTGTTATACAGCCCTGCCTTCTCAACCTTCGCGAAGTCAATCACAGAACGGTATAGAACTCGCTCCCCCGCCCGTATTCGTTGCTTTATCTCATCCAACAAGTTAGGATCCTCGAATAGGTTGAAGTCTTTCAAATCCTCTACGCCCGACACGCCCGCGAAATCTACCAAGGCGGGATTCGCATGAATCAAGTTCCCGTCCGGGTCAAACACGTTGATTGCGATTGGTGACTCTTCGTAGACTGCCCTGAACCATTCCTCGCTCTCTCGCAATGCTTCCTCTGCCTGCTTGCGCTCGGTGATGTTTCTCACCACTTGCACGATGCTCTCGCCATCTTCCTGCAAGCTTAAAACCGCAGAGAACCATTGCATCTGGCCGCCTATTTCGAGTTGATAGTCAAATGTTTCACTGCGCCCACTTTCTCTCACTCTCTGGAAGAATTCCACAGATTGCTCAGCCTCTGATGGCGGCAACACTTCACTCACATGCTGGCCCATGAACTCCGTTGGTGTAACAAAAAGCAATTCTTCTCTCGAGGTGTAGTACTGAGAATAGCGGTCGTGCTTATCAATGACAAAGACCAAGTCATGCATTGAATGAAGAATCGTTCGATACTGTTCCTGACTCTGCCGCAGAGCGACCTCAGCCTCTCTCCGTTCCTGTCGATTCTTAGCTTCTCGCAGCTCACGTTGAATAGCGGGGATCAACCGTGTCAGGTTATCCTTCATGATGTAGTCATGGGCACCGGCTCTCATCATGTCCACAGCGGTTTCTTCTCCGATAGTGCCTGACAAGAGAATGAATGGCACGTCCAAACCACTCTCCTTCAGTAAGCTCAGCGCGTGGTCCCCACTGAAAGCTGGCATGTTGAAATCACAAATGATGATATCCCACTCCCTTGATTGAAGCGCACTCATCATCGCTGCCTTTGTGTCAACGCGTTCGTAGTCCGGTTCATAACCGCCCTTGCGCAATTCGCGCAGCATCAATAGGGCATCGTTTTCCGAGTCCTCAACTACAAGAACGCGAAGCTTGCTGCTCAAATCCTACTGTCCCCCGAATGGTCCCGTGTTTATCAGCAGCCAGTACAGTCCAAGCTGCTTCACGGCATCTGCGAATTGGTCGAAATCCACCGGCTTCTGAATGTAGCTGTTGGCGCCGAGGCTGTAGCTTTCGATGATGTCTTTCTCCTCCTTTGAGGAGGTTAGAATCACCACCGGGAGGAGCTTCGTTTTTTCCTCGGATCTTATGATCTTGAGTAACTCCAGACCTCCCATTCTTGGCATTTTGAGGTCCAGAAGTATCACCTCGGGCATGATGCTCGTATCTCTTCCTTCGTGGGCACCTTCGCCGCGAAGGTACTCCAAGGCCTCAACTCCGTCGCGTGCAACGATAACCTCATTTGCTGTATTGGCATCCTTCAGTGCTCGTTTTGTTAGAACCACATCATCCGGATTGTCTTCCACCAAAAGTATAGATCCATCATTCATGTTAACACTTCACTTCCTTTGGACGGTAGCGCGAAATGGAATGTCGCCCCCGTTCCCACGTTTCCTTCAGCCCATGTACGCCCCCCATGTCGGCTGATAATCCGCTTTACTATGGCCAAGCCAATACCAGTACCCTCGAATTCATCTGCATGATGTAGACGCTGGAAAGCGTTGAACAGCTTGTCAACATATTTCATGTCAAAGCCCGCACCATTATCCCGTACGAAGAATACAGTTTCATTCTCCTGTTCAGTTGCGCCGAATTCAATTCTCGTCGACTGCTGCTTGCTCGTGAATTTCCATGCATTTCCCAATAGATTCTCCAAGACCAAGCGCAAAAGTCGTTTGTCGCCATAAGCCTCAATGTTTTTTGAAATCACTAGCTTGGCTTTGCGTCCTGGTTCTTGGCGTCGCAACTCTCCTGTAATGGTTCGCGCGAGAGCGGTCATATCAATCTCCTCGAAATGCATCTCCTCTCTCGACACCCGCGATAAGGATAGTATGTCGTCAATGAGCTCACTCATACGCACAGTCGCGTCATGCATACGTCGGAGGTAATCGCGGCCCGTTTCGTCTAGCACTTCAGAGTAGTCCTCAATTACTGCCCTGCTAAATCCGGCAATTCCTCTGAGGGGAGAGCGTAGATCATGTGACACTGAGTATGCGAAAGATTCGAGTTCTTGATTGGTATCCACAAGCTCCTGGGTTCGCTTCTTCACCCGCTGTTCTAGTTCCTCAGTCAATTCATGCAGGTCCTCCTCGGCCTGCCAACGCCAGACTGCATTACCAACCAACTCTGCGATGCTATCAATCAGCGCTCGCTCTTCTTTGAGGAAGGGTCCTTCATCAAGCTCTGGTTTCTGTTCCAGGTAGTAGACCTCAATAGCACCCCTCCGCTCCGTTCCCACAGTGATATCCGTCACACCCTTCCACCTGGTCTCTTTGAAGTTCGATGTAGTGAACACAAGACCATCCAGCAGGATTCGGGCACACGTGATCTCTGCATGGAACCACGCAGGAGGAAGGAGCTCGACCACGCTTTTCAGAAACACATCGATAGCAAGCTCGGATTCCGAGGCTAGTTGCGATGTGCCAAGAAGACACGTGAGCTCCCTCATGCGCTTCTCAACAGCCTTCTCTGCCAGCACGCGATCTGTAATATCAACCATCTGAATCACATATCCATGCAGGGACTCATCCTCTCCGTACTTCAGCGGGGACATGCGGACATCGACATGACTCACGCCAGACTTGGACGTATTATACAGCCCTGCTTCCTTAACTTTGGCGAAGTCAATCACAGACTGATACTGTGCGCGTTCATTATTCCGAATTCGTTGAACCCCCCCCTCTGGCATGTTGGGGTCCTTGAATATGTTGAAGTCTTTAAAATCTTCAACGCTCGACACACCAACGAGATTGAGCAACGCGGGATTCGCATGGACTAGGTTTCCGTCCAAGTCAAATACGTTGATTGCGATTGGTGACTCTTCGTAGATTGTCCTGAACCATTCTTCGCTCTCTCGAAGCGCTTCGTCCGCTCTCTTGCGCTCGGTGATGTCGCGGACTACCGCGATGGTGTGGAGAGGTCTGTTCTCGTCGTCCTTGGTCAGCCAAGTTTTTATTGATACAGGAACCACGGCCCCATCCTTGCAGACGAATTCCTTTTCATACTCTTCACTGTAACCTCTGACTCCGATCTGCGTTTGGTAGATTTCAACCTCTGCACCTGCCCACTTCTCAGGCGTGATATCAAGATAAGTCATGGATAGAAGCTCTTCACGGTCATACCCGACAATGTTGAGGAATCCCTGGTTGACATCAACAAACAACCCGTTCAGATCTGTATAGGCGATGCCATCCTGGCTGGTTTCGAAGAGACGCTTGTGTTTCCTCTCTGATACTCGTAGTTGTTCGTTTGCTTCCTTCCTCTCTGTGACGTCCTCTCCCGAACTGAGTGTACCAGCGATCATTCCTGACTCATCGGTCAGCACACTGTTGTGCCATGCTATGATGCGTTCCTCACCGTCCTTGGTCAAGACTGGATTCTCGAAGTATTCCACAGGTTCAATATCGCCTTTCATCAGACTAGTGAATGCGCGATGGACTTCCTTTCGAAGACTCTTCGGGATAAAGGTCTTGAACCAGTCCTTGCCAATGATCTCCTTGCTATCATATCCCAGTATTTCACAGCCTCTCCGATTCACAAGCGTGACTGTCCCATCCAAGTCAAGAGACACAATCATGACTCCTGCGATGTCAAGATATTTCTGCGCCCTATCTCGTTCCTCCTGGAGCGCTGCTTCAGCCCGCAGTTTCGCTCTCGTCAGTCGCTGCTTCTCAAGAGATTTATTGACGGTAATCAAGACCTCATCCATATTCAGGGGCTTGGTGATGTATGCAGCAGCGCCTTTGTTCAGAGCATCCACTGCAGTTTCCATGGATGCATATCCGGTGATCATGATTATCCCGAGGTCTGCATTCATTTTAGACAGCTGTTCGAGCAAAGTAATCCCATCTATATCAGGCAACCTGCTGTCTATGATAGCTAAGTTGTAAGGTCGTTTCTTTGTCGCGGCTATCGCTTCCTGCCCGCTGTGGACAATATCAGCATCATGATTCTTGGCTTCAAAGATGACTTTCATGCTTCTACATGTGCTCTCATCATCGTCAACAATTAGGATTCTCGCTTTTTCCTCCATTCTTGCCCAATCCCTAGCCATCCGGTTCCTTTTTTCTCTCTAGCACTTCCTCTACCAACTCGAGCACGCTGGGCATGTCGAGCGGCTTGTAAAGGCACGAGTAAGCACTATTTTGAAGGACCGAAGTTACCATTTCAGCCATCTCCTGACCATAGGCTGTTATTATGATGGTTATCGCTTCAGGCCGTATTCTTCGGATGGCCAGATGAGTTTCCAAGCCATTTATGGTTGGCAGCTTCATGTCGATGAAATAGACATCATAGGAGCTCTTCTGCGCCATCGCGATGGCCTCCTCGCCAGTCTGAGCTGTGCCCACCTTGTAGCCCCGCTTCTGCAAGATATTCTTGAAAGTAGTACAGGTCGCCATGTCATCGTCGGCGACCAAGATAAGCGCGCCCGTTCTCTGCTCCTTCGCTTCCTCGATAAGAGCGATTGCTTTGTCAATATCCACAGGCTTGTAGATCACTCCGTGGGCTCCTTCTTCCAGTGCTTCCTGAATCAGGGCCTCGACCGCATATGCGGTCATCATAACCATTGTGACTCCCGGAATAATCTTCTTGATCTGCTTGTAGGTTTCTACGCCGTTCATCAGGGGCATTTTGATGTCCATGAAGACCATGTCAAAGTACTCCTTCTCACGGGCCCTTTCGATGGCTTCAGAGCCGTCGTTGGAAATAGTAACATCATAGCCCTTATGCTTGAGTATATGGGACATTGTCCGGCATAGGTTGACGTTATCATCCACTATCATTATGCTGCCGCTTGCGCTCACTCTATTCGGCCTCCCTCAAGACCACGGGTATCCGCACCGTAAAGGTCGTGCCTTTGTCTGGTTCGCTTTGGACATCTATTGTGCCGTCATGACCATCAACCAAGGTCTTGACAATCGCCAGACCCAACCCGATTCCCTTGGCCTTGGTCGTGAAGAGCGGCTTGAAGATCTTGTCCAAATCTGCCTGAGGAATGCCAACTCCGGTGTCAGCAATAGAAACGTTCACCGAATCGGGTCTTGGGCTCCATGACTTGACTATCAAGCGGCCACCCTTAGGCATGGCCTGGAGAGCGTTAAGAATGAGGTTCACGAAGACCTGACGGAGTTGGTCGGGATCGGCCAACATAGTTGAAATCCCCTCATCCAGTTGGCTTACGACCTCGACCGTTCCGGCAATGATGAAGCGGATAGTGCCTCTACGATGACATCATTGATGTTGACTTTTCGTCGAGTCGCGGGTTTCGGACGGACATAACTGAGAAGGCTACTGATGATCCTCTCTGATGTTGCCACCTCTTTTGCTATGATGTCGATTGTTTCCTTGACCTCCGGCGCGGGCTTCTCGAAGACCATCTGCAGGAAATAGGCGGCGTTCTTGATAGCACCGAGCGGATTGCGCAGCTCGTGACCTATCCCTGCCCCCAGTTGCCCTAGTGTGGCTAGCCGCTCCTGACGCAATAACTTCTCTTGTGCCTCTCGTAGTTCTCCTGTTATCTGTTTCGCAATCAAAACCGTGACAACTAAAGCAACTCCAAAAAGCCCCATATTGATCAGCCATAGATTCATTGCTAGGGCATCAGTTTGAGCCATGATTTTACTCATCGGTGCTACTACTATCATCCCCCAATTATTGGATCCCAAAATAACACCAGTGCCGAGAAAGGCTGTGCCGTTGACATCATACTGGTGAGTGAAATTCGTTTCCCCGGCCATGATTTGTTGCACCAGATAATCTGTACTGTAGTTAAGCGACAGGGGACCTTCTTCCAGAGCGAACAAGTCTATCTCGGAATGGGCAACCACCGTGCCTTCGGTGTCTACCAGATAAGCAAGTTCATCCTCCTCAAGCGGATAGTTTGCAACATTCTGTATCAGGTCGTTCAGCCATATAGTGCCCAACAGTACACCCACCCTCGTTCCTGTTTCCGACTCAATAGGCACGCTGACAGATGTACTTATTATTGTATTATTAATGTAAGAACGGGGCACATTGAAATGAATTTCACCTAGCTCAAAGGAAGCAATGAAGTAGTCCTTGTAAGCATAACTCTTCGTGTAAAAAATAGACATATTCTCCGAAGTGCCTGAAACGAACCAGCCAGTTTCGTTCATTACGAAAAGGCTCTGGATCTCTGATGATGCATTCCTATACAGGAATAGAACCTCGGTTTGATTGTCAATATCCATGTTGCGGAATTCTGCGCGCTCAGCTATCAATTTCAGTGAATTCACAAGCCTATTCAGGCCTATGTCCAGTTCCCTGGCAATACTGTAGCCAACATCTTCCTGCTGGGTTTTTGTGTTTTGCATTTCCCGGTCCCCGATATACGGAATAATATAGAACACCTGAACCAATAGTGTAGCAATCAAGACTGCTGTAAAAAGAATCAACAATTTTACATTCCAATCTAACTTTCTGCTACTCAAATGATTTGCCTCCAATATTCATCACATCTCCAACTTGGACATAATCTCCGGATGTCCCTGTCGAAACCAGAGTTGCCACGGCATAAGTTCTGTATCGCGCCGCAATCCATCAGAATCGCTCGGATTCAGTAACAACTCCGTCCAACAAGATGACACTTAACATGTCGAGTCTGGTTTCTCCAAACCAATGGCACGTGAGCACAATCCCATTGATTGTCTTATTTATTATAATTCTGTTAGATTTAAATGATTTTGTCACAACAAGCAACAAACTTGGACGGTGGTTTGCAGGAAAACGTGGATAGTCCACGGCTTGTTAGAATCACAATCGTCACATGATGCAGCGAAGGACCAATCTGAAGAAATGTAATGAAGGAAGCGGAAAAAACTCTGATCATGAGCAGCCAGTTGAAGCACGAGCGTCCTCAACCCGGCACGGAAGCAAATCGTTTGTGAAACCATTCTTATGCATTATATGTGATTATTATTGATGGTATTATTTATATATAAGCTGCGAGTAATGCTCAGTGCCAAAGTGTTCTTGGGGGAACTGGATGCCATGCCCACGAAGCACGCACAACCTGACGCGGCTGAGGACACCTATATCGCGAAGTATTTCGAGCGGTTTGGAGATGGCATTTTCATTGTCTGTGAAAAATGTCGCAGCAAGAGCCTGACCTCGTATCAGTCGCCGCAGGGAAATGCACGGTGCAGTACTTCGGAGCTGGGCAAGGTATCCGCTGCGCTGGTTTCGATCCCAATCGTTTCAACAGGGATTTCAACTGATAGGTAGACCTCAAGTGGATTCACTGATCATTGGCATGTCATGCTTGCCTAGATTGTTTTCATGATAACTGCAATCTTGTTGAGGAACGCGCTAGCCTGAAACTGCCTTTCAAGTCTTCTTCTCTGCCAGTAACGCTGGGGAATCAATATGGAGCTATCCAGCCCTCTGTGACACGTCTATTGGAGAAGCAAGGATGGATATAGCCTCCCAGAAACTTGATTAGCCAGTCCTCATAATGAATGCATTTGAGGCTCAGCGATGGGGATTCGAGTTCTAGTAGTCGATGATGACAAAGACCTTTTGACCCTGATTGAAAGATTCTTGGTCAAGGAGCAACCGGACTTTGAGGTGGTTTCTACAATCTCTGCTCAGGATGCTGTTCGGAAGCTGGAAGAGGAGCACTTCGATGCCATAGTGTGTGACTACTACCTGGGTGTAGGGGAGATGAATGGCCTCGAGCTGCTGGAATGGCTTAGAGCCTCGCAAAGCACTATACCATTTATCATGTTCACTGGACGAAGCAGAGAAGAGGTCGCTATACGTGCACTGAACTTGGGTGCCGACCTCTACCTGAAGAAGGACCAAGAGGACCTCGGAAACCTATTCGTTGAGTTGGCACACCACATAAAGAGCTCAGTGGAATCCGTGAAAATAGAGAAGACCCTTTGGGAAGAGAGAAGCAGATTCCAGAAGTACTTGGATGTGGCGAGAGTCATGATTTTGGCTCTTGACTCGGACGGGAGAATCACGCTTGTGAATCGGAAAGGCTGTGAGATTCTGGGCTATGACCATAACGAGGTCATTGGCATGGACTGGTTCAAGACCTTTCTCCCAAAGAGGTTGCGAAATGAAACCTATGACTTATTCAGAAGCCTCACGAAGGGCAAGGTTGGCCCAGTGGGGTACTCCGAGAATCTAGTCTTAACCAAGGAAGGCGAGGAACGAATCATAGCATGGTTCTACACTGTGCTGACTGATGAATCTGGCATGATCACTGGTACACTCAGTTCGGGAGAGGACATCACAGAGCGCAAGCAGGCTGAAGAAGCGCTCCGTGAAAGCGAGTCAAGGTTCAGAACCATCTTCGAACAAGCACCAATGGGAGTGGCTCAAGTTGATCTGGACGGAATAATAGTCCAAGGGAATCGTTCGCTTGCCCTTATGCTGGGGTATGATACAGATGAACTCGTGGGAATCAACGTTTTTGACATTTCAACACCCGAGGACGAAGAAATCGAACGGCGTCTCAGTCAAGAGTTACTTCAAGGCACTCGGGACAGCTACGAAATGGAGAAGAGATTCATTCGGAAGGATGGAGAAGAGATTTGGGGAATCTTGAGTGTGTCTGTTGTTTCAAACTCGAGGGGTGAACCTATCTTCACAATTGGGATGGTCGAAAACATCACCCCTCGCAAGAAGGCTGAGGAGGCGCTCAGGGGCTCCCAGCAACTGCTGCAGAGGACCTTCGATAGCCTGAGTGAAGCTGTATTCGTCCTTGGTGCTGACCCAGTGGAGATAGTAGACTGCAATCTAGCAGCTGAAACAGTATTCGGTTATAGTCGTGATGAGATGCTGGGCCAAAAGATAAGCATGCTGCACGTTGACGAGGCGACGTATGAGGAGTTCAGAGAGAGTCTGTATCTGGTCATAGAAGAGAAGGGGTTCTTGGACCGGTTCGAATTCAGGATGAAGCGCAGGGATGGAACAGTGTTTTCCACTGATCTCAATGTCACGCCGCTCATGAACGAACAGGGCACACGAGTCGGATGGGTCTCCGTAGTACGCGATGTCACCGAGCGCAAGAAGGCCGAAGATGCTCTGCGGGAAAGCGAGAAACGATTCAGAACCGTCTTTGAACAGGCAGCTGTGGGTGTGACTGTTGTCGAACTTGATGATAACATAATTGAAACTAACCCGTTCTACCAAGAACTGGTCGGGTACTCAGCTAACGAACTAGTTGCCATGAAAATCGCAGACATTACTCATCCTGATGATGCTGCCATAGACGCCAGCTTAACGAGGGAAGTACTAGATGGAAAACGTGACTACTACTCAATCGAGAAACGACATATCAGAAAGACTGGAGAGGAAATTTGGGTCAAACTCTCGTCGAATTTCGTTAAGGACGAAGAAGGCGTACCTGAGTTTTGTATTGGAATTGTTGAGGATATCACTGAAAGAAAAAAGGCGGAGGAAGTACTTAGAGAAAGCGAGAAGCGATATCGTGTTCTAGTCGAAACGATGAACGATGGCTTGGGAGTTGTAGATGAAAACAAGCGATTCACATTCGTCAACAATTGCTTCGCTGAGATGTTGGGCTACTCCCCGGAGGAGATGATAGGACAACCAATAGCAGACTTCGCGCACGGGAAGAATCTAAACATACTAGCAGAGAACATAGAGAAACGGAGGGAGGGATTCCCATCCGTGTATGAACTCACATGGACAACAAAGACAGGTGAAGAAGTCATATCCATTGTATCTGGGAGCTCCTTGCTCGATAAAGATGGGACCTATCGGGGGTCATTTGCAGTCATCACCGATATCACCGGTCGCAAGAGGGCTGCGGAAGCGCTGCGGGAGAGTGAGCAACGGAATAGAATGATCGTCGACGCGATGAGTGATCTTGTGTTCGTACTTGATTTAGCGGAAAGATATAGTGACTTTTTTGCAAAGGATGACTCCTTGCTTGCTCGACCGTGGAATGAAGTGAAGGGTAGGAAACATGAAGAGATTCTTCCTCCAGACCTTGCTGCTCGATATGGCGAGTATACAAAAAAGGTCCGAGAAACTGGAGAAAACGTTACTTACGAGTATGAGTTAGAAACTGGTGGTGCTTTGAGATGGTTTCAAGGGACAATGATGCTCCATGAAGACGGAGAAAGCACTGTAATTGCTGTGAAGGATATCACTGAGCGCAAGAAGGCTGAGGACGCGCTCAAAGAGAGCGAAGCTCGATATCGTTCCATCTTCGACAATACACCCGTTGGGCTAACGTTCCAAGAGATTGTGGTTGATGAAAGTGGTAATCCCATCGACTTCGTTTTCATTGACGTAAATGAAGGTTTTGAAGCATTGATGGGCTTGAGGAAGGATGATATCATAGGCAAGAGTGCGAGCCACGTGTTGACGAGTAATGGAAAACCTACATTGGAATGGATTGACGTGTATGGCAAGGTTGCCTTGACCGGCGCAAGAGCGCGGTTTGACCAATACTCGGAAGCTCTAGGGAGATGGTTCTCTGTTACAGCATATAGTCCGGAAAAGAACTTCTTCATCACAGCTTACACAGACATCACAGAACAGAAAAAGGCCTATGAAGGCCTCAAGCAACAGAAGAAAGAACTCAGCGATTTCGCTCGCATGATGAGTCGTGATTTGAACAGCTACTTCTTCAAGATCAGGGGTTCGATCCTCCTTCTCGGAACCAAGGATGAGTTTCCCGAGATTCGTGGAATCAGGCTGTTGACAGAAGAGATGATAGATCTTGTTCAGCATAGTGTAGCTCTTGCAGACGCTGGCCTTGTAATCGACAAGATGCATAAGGTGAACCTTGGCCATCTTGTGCGTGATGTTGCGGTGCGTCACTTGC
>Ga0114919_10004264_pt1 | contig 11472 bp, 11 predicted proteins | sample BlataG_FD_88682 | JGI IMG/M metagenome (GOLD analysis project Ga0114919, IMG submission 88682) | Deep subsurface microbial communities from Black Sea to uncover new lineages of life (NeLLi) - Black_00105 metaG | ecosystem: Environmental > Aquatic > Marine > Oceanic > Sediment | place: Atlantic...
AGCGGGAGATATTGACCGTGGTATATCTGGTCGGTATCAATGTCGTCTCCGCAAACCCAAGCCTCCCCTTCAAATATCTCAGCCATAAAAGATCCCCCCATTATCAGCCGAATATGGTCGCAAATTGCAGACTGCTCAGGTCCCCCCGCCAGAGCCCCATCCCCACAATCACCGCCAAAAGCACCACCCGCAAAATTAAGGTAGCCCTCTCCGAGCGCAGACCCACCCGCCAGTCGGCTTCCCCCTCACCCCCATAAGCGCCAGCCCGGGGGATGATACGGCGCACATTCTTGCGGTAGGAGACGAAGCGGGGAAAGCGTGCGGAAAGCTCCGCCTCCTCAAGGGGGATAATCAAAGCATACTGGATGCAAAGGAAAGCGAGCACCACGAGAAGCATTATGGGAAAGAGGGAGCTTGCGGCTATGGTCTCCCCGCAGGCGATTATCACATTTCCCAGATAGAGGGGATTGCGAATGTAGCCGTAGGGGCCGGTGGTGACCAGGTGCTGGGCGCCCACCCGACAGCTGCGTGAACTTCCTCCGATGTGTGCCGCCGACCACAATCGCAGAAGCTCTCCGCAGACGACCATTGGATAGCCCACAATTATGCCACCCAGGGTGGGGCGGGAGAAGACCAGCACCAGAATTATCAGGGGGATGGGAGTATAAGAGCGATAGCGGAAGAGAAACTCTCCCAATTTCATTGAGATACCCCTTCCCGTAACCGACGCCTCACTCTGATTATTTCAGCAGGACCTCTTTCCTCACCTGAAAAGGAAGCTGGAAGTCGGCAAGGAACAGATCTATCAGAATGTAGCCCTCAACACAACAGTCGGCTCGCCTCTCGGTCAATATCCGCTCCGCCCCCCCGGTGAGCGATATAAGGGAGATATTGACCGGTAGAGTGAAGGCGGTTTCCCCCATCTTGACCAGCTCAAGCTCCTGCTCCACCAACCCATGTCCCACCTTAACATCGTTAAGCGAGATGGTGTAGGTAATATTCTTTGCGGTCAGGCTCTCGCTGGTGGGATTCAGGATGACCAGGTCAACCGCAAGCTCCATATTTAGAAGTGTTACCCCCTCCACCCGCACATCGCTGACCTGAACGGAGCACTCCTCTTTAAGCCGCTCAATCTTCGCCTTTGGCGAGCAGGAGCAGACGAAAGGCAAACCTGCGAGCAGAACCATCCCCACGGCGACCGATACCCTGAAAAAATTCATCCGCCACCTCCCGACTGGCAATCATATATCTGAAGTGGATACAAATCAAGCCTTTTAGGGACATTAAGCGGATAAGCATTTAAAATCTCTCAAAAAATCCTTGCCGAATTGGGTGATTAAGGTTATAATGTCCAAGGTTAAATCACCAAAGGGGGAATATAATGGAAACATGTAAAACGATAGGATTGATTCTGTTTATTTTGCTCACCCTTCCGATTATCGCTTTAGCCGCAGATGAAAATACCGGCACCTACGCCGCACCCTTCCTGAAGATAGGGGTCAGTGCCCGGGCTACCGCTATGGGAGAGGCTCAGGTAGCGACCACCAACGACTCCAGCTCCATCTACTGGAATCCAGCCGGTCTGGTCAGGATAGAGAAGGGCGACCTCACCTTCACCCACAACGAGTGGTTGGTAGACACCCGCTATGAATTCTTCAGCATCGGTTACAGCCTGGGAAGACTGGGCACTTTCGGAGGCGGATTCAGCTATCTGAGCTACGGCGACATTGCCGGCTACGATTATATGGGCAACCCCACGGGAATATTCTCCGCCAAGGATATGGCAGTCTATTTATCATATGCCCGCAGTCTATTTGCCGACTTCCATGTGGGGGCTAACTTCAAGTATATTCAGCAGAAGATAGGGTCGGAGAGCGGAAGCGCTTATGCCGGCGACTTCGGCGTCCTTTACGACACACCGCTCAAAGGACTGTGCGTGGGTTTCTGCGGCGCCAATATGGGAACCGAGTTGAAATTCATAAATGAGAGCGCCAAACTACCCATTGTTATGAGAGGGGGATTCGCCTACACCCTGCCCATCCCCGACGAGAATTTCTCCCTGTTATACGCCTTTGACCTGGTCAAGCCCCAGGGAAACAGACTGCAGTATAACCTGGGCACAGAGTTGACCGTCATCAATACGATTCTCATTCGGCTGGGTTACAAGGGAAACACGGACCTTGAGGAATTCTCCACCGGTGTTGGTGTAAGCCACGACCTGGGCGGGATCGGTCTCAGGGTGGACTACTCCTACTCCACCATAAGCGAGGCTGATTTCGGCGACGCTCACCGCATCACTCTGGGTTTGGGCTTCTAAAATCGCAGTGGTTTAAAAGAAAGAGCCGGTGAATCCCTCCCCCGGCTCTTACTTTTTTCGTTGCATAATCTTCACATTTCACTATAATACTTTTTAATCGCAGTCCGCTTACTACACCCGGTGAGGTTAAATTGGACCCTTCCACCATAGAGAAATTGCTCAAAGGGGACGGCTGGCCTTACAATCGCATTGAGGACAAATCCCTCTGGCAGACGGGCATCAAGACTGCATCCGGTTCCTTTCGCATATTCATCACCCTCACCGAGCATTGGATTTTTTTGCAGATGCCCCTATCCATCAAGGTCAAAGAGGAATGCCGATTGGGATTATATCACCACCTGCTCAGAAAGAACTTTGAGATGAACTTCGCCAAGTTTGTAATGGAGGAGGAGGGGACCGTCTCCCTGAATGTGGAGGTGCCCACGGAGAACATGCAAGGCAGTCACTTCCTGGATGCGCTGAACATGCTGTCTTCATATATTGAAAAATATTATGCAGAAATCCTCACCGTCTCCCAAAACGTACGGGAAGCTAAGGATACACTTGGGGCAGGGGAGTAATAGTAACAGTTCAAGCGCCTGATTCGGAAATACGAAATCTCCAAACGGGTCTCATTTTCCCAACAATGAAAAATATTATGACTACAAGTTATTTCCTATTGATTTAAAAAGGAAAATATTCTAAAATAAATTGAGTCGGGAAGAACATCAGGTAATGGGTAACAGACTAGATGTATAATAACGCAAACAAGGTAATTATAAATAGAAGTAATTATATACTGTGAGAAAACCATTCCGCGGAAGAGAGCAGTTACGAAATGGAACTTAAGTACATAATGCAAGTGTTACCTTGTTTCATGAAATATTACATATATCTTTTGAAACACCCTGCAAAGGTTCCGCAAGGGAGGTAGGTCTCAATGTTCGGAAAGAAAAAAGAGTTGGACAGCGAAAAGTTTCTCGATAGTCTCGACGATAAAGGAGCGGAGTTCAGACGTTTGCTGGAAGAAGTCTATCAACGTGGAAACGAGCTGGCGACACAAAAACAAAAGGCGGATGAGATGGCAACCAAACTAGCCGAGCTGGAACGTAGAACTGAACAAATTCAAACATTCGCTGAACAAACGGCAAAATCCACCGAAACAATAAAAACTGTTCAGGAAAATGCACAGAAGACCGAAGAACAGCTAAGTTCCATAAACGAAAGAACATTAGCAGCGAAAAACCACCTGGATGCAGTTCTTGCAAAGCAGGATGAGTTTTTAAGACTTAAGGAAGGTTTCCAGGAACTAAGCAACAATATAACCCGACTTGCTGGTCAATTTAACAACCTGCAGGAGAGGGCGGACAAGTATGAAGGGATAGCCAAGAACCTATCCGAAACGGAAACTTCCCTCTCACAGAAAATAACCGAGTTAGAACGGGAAACGACGACCTTATCCGAAAAGGTAAACCAATCTGAAGCTCAAACCACGCAGAAAACAGCTCAGATTCGCAATGAGCTGGAACAGATCACGGAGCAATTTCAACAACTGCAACATTATACCAAGAAAATTAACAAGATTGTACCCTCTGTTGAGAAATTTGAGGTCAAGCTAAACGCCATTAGCGAACGCTCTGAAACCATCAGTACCCAGCTTGAATCTACCACTAAGGCACAGAGGGAAATCCAGCAAAGCACCGAACTTATATTCCAGGTGCACGGCATGTTGAAAGAGTTCGAGAAGAATGTTGCTCAGGTCAGAAATAGAGTGGATGGGGTTCAGCAAACTATTTCCGGGCAGGAAGAAAGAACAACCGTGTTGTCGGAAAGATTAGAGGTTCTTGCCAAGGAAGCCGAAAGATACAAACAGGCTGAAAGTAACATTGCAGAGCTTAATGACTTGATTGAACAAATTGAACTGAAGACAAACCTTCTGGAAGACCACCGAACAGTCATAGAAAGGGTAAACGAAAAGGTGGGTAAGCTGGATGTCCTGGCCTGGGAAATTGAAAGTAAATTCGCCGAACTGGACCGCAAACAGGATGAGATAAGAAAAATTGAGGAAAAGGTGTCCTCTTTTAACGAGATAAGCTCATCGCTGGAGGAGAAATTCTTCAAATTAATAGATATCAAAGCGGAAGCCCAAAATACTATTGAACAATTGAACACATACTCAGAAAATTATCAACAGTTTACAGCGCAAATGGAAGAGCTGGACACAAAACAGACCGCTCTCAGTGAAAATATCGCCAAGGCTGAAAGGTTTCTCTCAGAGGTTGACCAGGCCAGCGATAGAATCCAAGAAATAGGTCGCCAATATGATTTTCTACAGGAGCAGGGCGCTCAGATCAAAGAGATCAGGGATGACTTCTCAGAAATATTTGAGCTGGGGACAACCCTTGACAAGTTCAAGGCGGACCTATCCGAAAGGCAATCGCTTCTGCAGAGTCTGACCGAAAAATCAACCCACCTCTCAACGGTGGTAGAATCCATCGTGGCACGGGAAAACGAGCTCATAAGCCAGGAATCTTACCTTTCTACGATTGAAAATCGGCTCAAAGAATTTTCCCGTGAGTTTGATATGCTGGGGGAGGCAACAACCGAACTCCGAAAGGCGGAAAGTACTCTCAAAGAGATAAAGGAGGAAAATACCAACATCACCCAGATTTTTACCGAGCAAAAGGGGGTAAAGCAAGAACTTACCCGGGATTTTCAAAACAGTATAGAGACCATGCGCTCCCTCTGGGCCGAGCTAAACAACATGACCATGGAGGTGCAGTCAAGACAACATATCGTGGAGGCTGTTTCCAAAAAAATGGAACCCATGGACAGCCTTCTTGACGACATTAGCGAACGAATGCTGTTGCTCAGCCGTGAGGATGCCCGGCTTAAGGCTCTTGAAATGAAATTGTCCGACCTCGGTCTGGCTATAGCCCGTGTAGAAGAAAAGAAGAAATCCGTCCTCAAGGGTGAGGGTGAACTGGAGGAGATTGGTGATAAGCTCAATGACCTCCTCAAGACAAAAACCCGGGCGGAAGCTGCCACTGAAGACTATAAGACCCTCGCCAACGATGTAGAGAAAACTCTTGGCGAGTTACAGTCTATTAGAAAAGATTTTAAGTCCACCACAGAAAAGATAACCTCCGACAAAAAGAGCGTTGAAACGTTCGTCAATCAGGCAAAAACTTCGCTGGCTCGTGTTGAGGAGATCGCGGTAAAGTTGGAGCAACAGGCACAAAATATCACCGAACAGCATGAAACTCTCACGACGGTTGACGAAAGGCTTAACGCTATCCTAATGCTCAGTGACGACCTGGAAGAACGTATCAAATCTATCAATGAGGACCGTGATAAAGTCCTTACTGTTGACCGGGAGCTTCGTGGTCTCAGCAAGCTCTCAGCCGGGGTAAAAGAAGATTTTAAAAACTTGCAAGAAAATGCTGATGGCATCGCCCAACTGCGCAACCAGATAGACGACCTTATGACTATCAATGATAGGGTCAAGAAGCAGTCAACAGAGGTAAGTGAAAAATACAACAAGGTCGCCGAAGTCTCCTCCCAGCTTTTCCGGATCGGCGAGCTGGAAAGCCGACTGGACGAGAATTTAAGGCAGATCGAACAACGACAACAAAGGTTGGAAGAACAGGCGCGACTATTCAGTGAGTTGGAAAGAAAACTAAAAGATGTAGATACAAAACTGGAGATCGTTCGCCAGGCCGATAGGCGCGTCAGTATGCTTCAATCTGAAATTAATCGACTGGAATCACATATTAAGGGTAAGGAAAAAACTAACATGGACTTCTAAAAATTATTATTTAGGCGAGCTAAAACCAAATTACTTAGTAGGATGGAATATGTTAAAAAAAATTGCCATTGCCAGTCAAAAAGGTGGTGTTGGTAAAACGACCACATCGGTCAACCTTGCCGCTTCCCTCGCCATCTTAGAGAGACGTATCCTGCTCATTGATCTTGACCCGCAGGGTTGTGCCGGTATCGCCTGCGGCATCACCAATAATATGGCGATGCGGGGCATCTACGACCTATTTGTTAAAAAGGTACCAATCGTTGAGCTAATATACCGGACGGAAATACCCTATCTTGACATAATACCCGCCAATATCTGGTCTAACATCGCTGAAGAGGAACTGGTACAGGGCAGTAAAAACCGAAGCATTCTTGCCAACTCGCTCTATGAAGTCACTTTCGTATACGATTACATTCTGTTCGACTGCCCCCCCTCCTTAAGCCACATTACCGTTGCAGGCATTACCGCTGCAGACAGCATCATCATCCCGGTGCAGAGTGAATATTATTCCTACCACGCTTTCGAAAGCTTCATTAAGTTAATCCGCACCATCCGTTACGGCCTTAATCCATCAATAAGAATTGAAGGCTTCCTTCTCACTATGTATGACTCACGCACCCGCCTTTCTGCCAATATTAAGCAAAAGCTAAGGCAAAGATTTCCTGGCAAGGTCTTCAACACAGTTATCCCCCGAAGTACCGCTTTAGCAGAAGCTCCGGCTTACAAACAACCGGCAATACTCTTTAACATCTCCTCTGCAGGAGCCCAGGCATATCTCAGATTGGCAGAAGAAATAATAACCTCAGAAGAAAAATCCAAAGAAGTAATGGACGCCGGTGTAGATGTAAAGCACTCCAGCTACGAATAAATCCGTATTAGATCTTGTTTAAGTCACAGTGAGTTCGCTCGTTTGGATTGCGGTCTGGGGAAGTTCTTCCGGACCGTCAAGGGTTAGAAATCGCTGTTTATTTGCGAAATGCACCCCACACTGGAATCATTTGAGGAAGAAAAAGAAGTAGAAATAGATGTATCCGTTAGGTGGAAATATTATAAATGGTTGCAAAGGGTGAATACAAACCAAAAGCCAAACCCAAGAAAGGTGAGGGATAGTGCGGGCTCTGTGGGCTATTATCGCCTCCACCTTAAGGGAGAACGCAGGACGTTGGGCGGTTTATGTTCTCCTGGCTTTGGGAGCGGTCTATCTGATATTTTCAGCTCTCTTCTATTCCCCCACCTCATCAGCAAACTGTCCCGACCTGGACTCTGTTCAAGTAGTGGGAATAGCCCGCTCCATCTCCCTCCAATTAGTTGCATTCTGGGGTGTGCTGTTAGGGATCTTCCTGGGAATGAGCTCCTATACTGGGAAGCGGACAGAAAGCCTGGGGAATAAAGCCCTATCCAAAGCCACATCCCGTATTCAGTTCTTACTGGGGCGCTATCTGGGGACTTTGGGGTTCACCCTGCTGGCAACATCGGCTCTCACCGTCCTAGCCATCCTCATCATCGCTCTCCGTCTGGGCTATCTGGACCTACTGTTGTGGTACGGGATAGTCATCACCGCCCTGGGGTTCGCCCTGGCGGTGGCTCTGGCCGGTTTTCTCAGCCTGCTAATTCCCCGCACTGCCGCAGGCTCACTGACCGTAATCGCTTATATCCTCAGCTTCGTTCTGGGAATAGAATCGGTCAAGGAGATGATAACCGTCCTTCCCCAAAATATTGTGGTGAAGGCTATATCCCAGATAATCTACGCCCTAACCCCACCCTTCGCTGACATCCAGAATCTAGCTGATGGGCTGATGAGCGGAAATACACCCCCGAGCGCCGAGTGGTATTCATTCTTTGTGGGAATATTCTATCTATTGTTGCTGCTCGGCTTCTCCCTGGTGATATTCAGCAAGAGGAAGATAAAATAAACTTCAACAAAAAAGCGGGGTGGTTTCCCACCCCACTTTTTGTAATCGCCGTTCATTCTCAAAATGTAAATAAGTTGATGGGCATATAATGATTGTAATTGTAAGAGCCTATCTTATCTCATGTGGACGGTAACAAAGAGGTCACGACTTATCCTCTCCACTTCCAGCTTTTCGTAACTTTTGCCGGCAAATAACTCACGAACCTCTTCCTCTTTATACAAAAACAGGTCGCATTTCTTTCTATAGCGAAACATCCGCTGCCGGGCAAGAATACCTCCCTCCAGAGGAAAACTGAAGAAAGCTCTGGTTTTTGTAATAGCTAACACCCTTTTGATGATTTCTTCGGGGTGCTTAATATAATCCATAAAACCTACAACCACCGAATAATCAAACTTCCCTTCTCTGGCATTATTAGCTCCCTAATAGTTTATACTTTGCGATGAATCTCTCAAAGGTCGTCACCTCAAAGTCATCAAGTATTCTCATTATCTTCCCTCTCGTCGTCTTTAAACCCACATAAGATTTGAATCTTCGCCTGACGCTCATAGGCAGACGGGGATGGTTGGGCTCCATCTCCCGGGGGTGGATGTAAAAGATTACCGGACGACCCTCGCTTAATACATTCAAAGCGGTCTTTTTAATGAGAAAATATGGGAAAAACCTCAAGTAGCCACCGCCAAACAAGCACAGAGGTCTTCCGAATACTCTTGTAATCGTGATGGGAAATTCTACAAGCCTTCTGGAACCACCGGCGACCAAATAGGGCGCACATCTGCCGCTTTTCATTCCTCCGTGCCCCCTGGGAGCGGGAAACACCGAAGAATCGTAACCGTATCCAGCCTCCATCAGTCCATCAAAAAACCAATCGGTATCCTCTACAACCGAAAACCCCGAGCAGCGATACCCTAAAACCGGACGCCCGGTAATCTCCTCAATGATAGCTTTAGATCTCACTGCATCCTGAAAGAACTCCTGCTCGGTCATCCGATATATTAGTTTGTGGGAATAGCCATGAGAAGCTATCTCGTGCCCTCTACCAGCCGCTTCCCTCACCAGATGGGGAAATTTTTGGGCCACCCAACCCAGAAAGAAACAGGTGACCTGAACATCCTTCTCACTGAATATATCCAAAAGCTTTCTAAAATTCTTCTCAACGTGCGATGGCAGCGAATCCCATTCCGATATCTCTGGAGCGGATGGAATGTCCAAGATGTGAAACCAGTCCTCAACATCAACTGAAAATATACACTCCATCTTAACGGTCTCCTACATTAAGCCACCCATTAAAATCAGGTTCTTCAAATCCGGTTGAAATGTTTTGGTCAAAGCTGAAGCGTAGCTGATTGCATGTCAAAAAATACAGTATCCAGAGCCAAGTTTTTCTTGATGGACACCAGATATTAACAGGACTTTCGTCAATTAAAGGCTATAAATATCGCCTCTTAGCGCTACCCTCAAAATGTAAAAGAGATTATCGGCACCATTATCGTCCTCTCCTTCACCTGTCCCATCACCTCCTCAATCGGCGCCGGTCGCTTTACCAGGTTGTAAGTGATAAGCGACACCAGAGGGGATATAAGCGTCCCCCAGGTGGTCAAAGGTCCTATATCAAGCAGAGTCCCCAAAACCAGCAATGACAGCCCCGCCCCCAGGGTTGCTCCGAAGGTGAGGGGGTCGTTGGCGCTGTCGTCACCCAGATACTCCCCGGCAAAATAGACCCCCAGCGAGCCTCCCACGCACCAACCGACCATCCCCCCCACCAACCCACCCCCGGCGTGCTGTGGGGTGGTCTCATAGACCAGGTTGCCTATTGCTACTCCGGTAATGAATCCTCCTGCACCACCTGCCACCCCCAGCCCCACCTCTGCGACGATCAGCTTGGCGGAATAGCCGTCCTGCTCCCGTGCAAGAGACGCACCACCCAAAAGATTGAGCAAGATGAGGAATATAACTATGCCGGCAAAAGCACGCATTATCTGCCCCCTTTGGGCAAAGCGTAGCTCCTGAACAGCTCCCCCCACTCGGTATCCAGTATCTTCTTAACCCGCCTCTTGCCGATGAAGGGATACCAGAACCAATCATGATACATCTTGGAGGCTAGATAAGACCAGACCACGATAGGGGTGCGCAACAGGGGCTTCTCAAGGGGTTTCAGCCATCCGTGATATATCATCTTCTGTCCCCGACTGGCGAAGGTGTCCTCGTCGTGGGCGAAATGCAGGTTGACCTTGGAGACATCCTCACCCACCACCTTTATCTTACTAAAATCGCCTATTCCCAGTCCCTTCTCGTGGGCCAGGCGGATAAAGTCCAGCTCCATCGGTTCAATACCCATCATGTGAGCGGCAACGGAGTCCATCGCCACCTGGTCGCCGGAGGCTAAAATATAGTTGGTAATGCGGGGACGCATCGCCCTGGGACCGGGTCCCTCTCCACCGATGGAGCCGTCCATCACCGCAAAGACACCCTTATGTATCTCATACTGAATGGTGAGTAAGTCAACCAGAGTCTGGTGGATGACGGCATGGGTCCAGTGGCGTCTCTCGGAGAGTAGACCGCCGAAGGCGTTCTTCATCGCCCCGGTTATGGTGGTGAAGACATGGGTCTTCAAGGTGGGCAGTTGGATGATACTGGTGGCGGGGAAGGTGTTGGGTATCTTGACCCCCTCTGGATAGGTTATGTCCAGAGCCGGCGTCTCCCCCCGGGGATGATAGACCTCCCACTTTATGGGCGGTTCATAGAGATAGGTGAAGGGGATGCCGTATTTCAGGGAGACCGACTCCAGGTGGTTATTGACATTTGCCGGCTTGGGGTCCACCACCACAGTCTGATTGTGGGTATAGCGCAGATTCCGCCGAAGGAAGCCGTCCTCCAACAGTTTCTTGGTCACCCCCTCCAATTGCCAGGGCGTGGTGGAGCAGGCGGGATAATAGTGGTGCCAGGAGATGTTTATCTTCAGATGGACTAAATCCTCAGGCTGGATAAACTTCTGATACTCAGCCATATCCATCGCCCGCCCGATGTCCTCAACCACCGTGTCAGGCGAGGTCCTCAAAACCGCCACTTTGGCTCTACCCACTTGTGACAGATTGCGTGCGCTCATTTTCCCTTCCTCCACTAATCAACTGGAGAATATTAACCCAAACTAAGCTCACTGTCAAGGTAACACCATTTGCTCTCAAATCACAATTTTAAGGGGGGGCTTTGTAATATCCCCCCCGAATGAAATTCTATCCTGCAGGACTACTTCTTGCCCTTTGTCTTGGCTTTCCCCTCCCCCTCCAGTTTGAAGGAGCTACGCTTGCTGGACCAGATAGCATATACCAAGAGGATGAGCCCGCAGCAGACGAGCACCACCAACCGCCAATCCCAGCCCTTATAACGAACCACAAGGGGAGCGATGATCAATGCCACCAGGTTCATCACCTTGATTAGCGGGTTGAGAGCCGGACCGG
>Ga0114919_10004266_pt1 | contig 11471 bp, 13 predicted proteins | sample BlataG_FD_88682 | JGI IMG/M metagenome (GOLD analysis project Ga0114919, IMG submission 88682) | Deep subsurface microbial communities from Black Sea to uncover new lineages of life (NeLLi) - Black_00105 metaG | ecosystem: Environmental > Aquatic > Marine > Oceanic > Sediment | place: Atlantic...
CCAACAAGGATCTGTACCGGGAGGTGCAGGAGGGTCGATTTCGAGACGATCTTTATTATCGCCTCAATGTGATCACCATCCACCTGCCGTCCCTGCGGGAGCGCAAAGAGGATATCCCTTTGCTCTGCCAGCACTTCTTGGAGAAGTACAATCTGAAGGAAAACAAGCGTATCCTGCGGTTTTCCGCGGACGCCATGCAGACCCTGATGGATTTCGACTGGCCGGGAAACGTCCGCCAATTGCAGAACGCGGTCAGCCATGCGGTCATTCTGGCCCAGGGGGAAGACATCCGGCGGCGGCATCTGCCCCGCTTTCTCAAAGAAGCGGGAGACGAGGCCCGGCCCACCTCCCTGGCGGAAACCGAACGCCTCCTGATCCTGCGGGTGCTCAAGGAAGTGGGTTGGAACAAACACGAGGCGGCCCGGCGTCTCCGGGTGAGCCGCAGCACGCTTTACAGCAAGATTCGCCGCTATGGTTTGAGCGGGGCGAAATAGCCCCAACCCCCGGGTCATATTTTGCACAATTATTTATTCAAGGAAATTAGTAAGAAAGACCCAAAAAATAAAATACTGTCTGAAAATCAGACAAATCTTGTCTTATTTATCACAAGGTAGCAAGCGGCCCAGGCTGAATTAAGAAGAAATAGATAATAAAAGCAACGAGATAACTTTTATTTTCTCACCAGGCCCGGTCTGGCAGGGATTTTGTAATATATAATCAACGTGCCTCTCTGTCTGAGGTGGGGCCCAGGGAGGGAGGCGCCAGATCGAAAAATAGTAAGATGAACAATCTCTAAGAGTTTCCGATTTTTCGAGAAAGGAGGTGAGGAAAGACGGGGGGAGCCGCCGCCCCAAAGAGCAGCCGGCGGCGTTACGGTGAAGGGACTTGAGTGCCCTTCTTGAAATATAGGCCTTGTTAGTTTTACTGTTCGTTTCTGGCGAGATCGCGGACGCGGAAAGCCGCGGCGCGCGAGAGTTGAGAAACATCTTGATCAATGGGAGGCCGAAACATGGCAGAAAAAAGAGACATTGAAATCAACAGTCGGGCCGATACGCTGGAGTTGATGTCGGAAAAAATCAGGCCCTGGCCGGTAACGCCGCCACCTGACCCCGACTGGGTTATGGCCAACGTCTACGCCAAACGGAAGGCGGAAGACTTTGGCAAATGGTGCGAAGACAACCTGAGATATGAGTACTCCTTCGGCAAACCTGAAGCCCTTCAGGGTTTCAAGTTTTTGTGTTGTGGCCTGTGGAGATTAGGCAATAAATTCTGTGCGGCGCTGCTGTGCGAGGCCGGGGCCGAGGTGATCAACATTGAACCTCCCTCCGGCGACCCGCTGCGTCAGCTCACCCCCTTCGGCCGCGAAGAATACATGTTTACCTCGGAGATTACGGGTGAAAAATGCGGCCTGGACTTCCTGCACGAAATGCGGGGGCAAAAATCCGTCACTTTGAACCTGGAAAGCGATGAAGGCCGGGCCATCTATATGAAGTTGGCTGGCCAGGTGGACGGGATCATCGATGAAATGCCTCCCGGTTACATGGACAGCCTGGGTCTGGGCTACCGGCATCTTTCCAAGCTGAACAAAGGTCTGGTCTATTTGAATATGGCGGTGCGCGGTACCTGGGGTCCCTTTAAAGACAAGATCTCCAAGTACGGCCAGTGGACCCTGGAGCCCTTCGGCGGCTGTGCCAATGCCTTTGTCCATAACACCGGCTTTCCCCAGGACCAGCTGCCCCGGGGCAAGGGCGGTGACCCCACGCGGTCCGGCGTCTGGTTTGCCGACTATGCCGCGGGCGAGCAAGGCGCCAACACTCTGCTGGCAGCTTTGTATTATCGAGATGAACATGGCGGATCGGGACAGTTCTGCGAAGTGACCGGCGCCGAGACCCAGATGGACATCCTGGACTTCGACATCTCCTGGTACGGCTTCAATGCCAGCATCAAGGCCCGCACCGGCGGTTGGGACCCCAATCTCAACCAGTATGAGTGGAACCCCTGCCGGGACGGCTACATGATGATCGGCGGCCAGACCGACCGGCTGTGGTACCGCATCGGTATGTGCATCGAGCGGGACTTCCCGCAGTTCGGCCGGCTGATCCACGAAGATCCCATCCTCAAGGAGATGGGGGCCAGAAACGCCCTGGCCATGCTGATCAAAACTTACACTGTCACCACCCGCTGGCTCCGGGACATCAACCGGATTGAGGCCGAGCAGAAGCTCATGCAGTATGAAGTGGCCGCCGGCCCCATTCTGTTCATCGACGAAGTGGCGGAATTCCCCCACTTCAAATACCGTCCCTGGGTCGCGACCATTGACACCGACCATTACGGGACCGTGATGTTCTCAGCCTCCCCGAATTCGTTCCAGATGCGCACTCCGCACCGGGTCAAGGTGCTGGGCCGGCCCCTGGGTTTTGATACCTACGAGGTCATGCAGAAGTGGTGCGGCGTCGGCCAGACCAAGGTCAACGAGCTCAAGGAGAAGGGGGTAATATAATGAAGGAATGGAGAAAGAAATATAACCATTTGATTGAAGCTCCCCTGGAGGAGCAGGACGGCCCCAAGAGCAAGCAAGAGCTCGATGAAATGAAGATGCCTTACGAGGACTTCTGCCGGGCCGCCTTCGCTCCGGGCCATGAGATGGGCAAGCCCGAATCCCTGAAGGGCATCCGCTGGATGAGCACCACCATGTATATCTTCACGCCCCACTCCGTGGCCAATCTGGCGGAGCTGGGAGCCGAGGTGTACAAGTTCGAGATGCCCCGCATGGGCGACCCCATGAAGCACACCTCGCCGTTCAACGAGTGCTATCTCTATCCTCTGCATGACACTCGGCCCATGACCGGGACCGGCTACGGCTTCATGAACGCCAATCCCAATGAGTACTATGTCAGCATGGACTACCACCTGGACGACATGAAGGAGGCCTTCTACCGCATCGTCAAGATGTCGGACGGCCTCACCGAGTGCTACCGTCCCGGCACCTTTGACCGCTGGAAGCAGAGCTACCGCTATCTCCTCGAGATGAACCCCCGGTTCATCTACGTCTGGGGCGGCGGTTTCGGCTATGGTCCCAAGGTCTTCGGTGGCTCCTATGACATCCTGGGGCAGGCCCACGCCGGCCTGGCCTCGGTTACCGGCATGCACGACTTCATGGGCGGCCACTGCGCCAAACATTCCAACTGGTGCATTGACTGGTACTCCGGCACCCAGATCACCTTCGGCATCCTGGCCGCCATGCACTGGCGGCGCAAAACCGGGCTGGGCACCATGATCGAGTTCTCCCAGGTGCAGGCGGCCACCCGCTGCCTGAGCCATACCGCGCCGCTGTACGGCCGTTTCGGCATCGTGCGCCAGCGCTGGGGCAACTGGGACACCAATCTTTGCGTCCACGGCATCATTCTGTGCGGTAAAACCGACTTCCCGGATGGCATCAACCCGCAGGATAAGTTCGAAGCCCGTTATGCCATGGTCTCCGCGTTCCAGGATGCGGACTTCAAAGCCCTGTGCGACGTCATCAAAAAGCCCGACATGTACAGCAAATACATGAAGCATAAGGATCGGGTGGAGGCCGAGGCTCAGGTGGATATCTACGCCGAGCTGGAAGACTGGGCCAAGGATAAGACCAGGTCTGAAGTGGTCAGAATCCTGCAGACCGAAGGCCTGCTGTGCGAGCCGGTGATGAATGACCGGGAGGTTTATGAGAATGCCCACTACCGGGAGCGGGGCACGGTGCGCTGGATGGATGACCCCCTCTTCGGTGACATCTTGGTCCAGGGCACTTACAGCGCCGGGCTGATGTCCAAGACCCCCAGGCGGCTCTACTGGATCTGGCGGCCGGTGGGCGCGGACAACGTCAGGTTCTACCACGAGCTGCTGGGCTATCCCATCTCCACGGTCAAAGAGTGGTACGACAAGGCCTGGATCTAAAAGGAGGAGAGCGCTGTGTGTGATATCATCTGGTGTAAAAAAGACGTAGGCGGCAAGCCTTGCAACACCGTCAATTACCTGGATCCGTATTGCTTCTGGAACTGGGAAGGTAAGGTCAACTGCGCCGAGTGCGGCGCGGTGTACTACATCCACATGATCCAGGGGCATATGTACAAAGGCCCGGAGGACAGGCCCGGGGAAAAGCCCGACACCATGCCCCTCTATGCCGATAAGCCCTTGGATGGCTATTCGAACATCACCATGGGTACCGAGGGCAAGACCCGCCCCTTCCAGTGCCTGCCCCGGCACATCTACCTGGGTGTGCCCGACATGGTGAAATTCAGCATCCGGGGCAAGCCGGTGAGAGGCTGGCGCCCGCAGCCGCCTTCCGCCGGTATTGCCGGGACCTTCGGCTTCAACTGGGACATGAAAAATCTGTCTCCTGAGGTCTATGAAGAATACAAGGAGAAGATGGCCAAGGGCGAAGTTAACGAGTGGTAAGACGGATCTGGTAAGGAAAGAAAGGAGTTGCACATATGTCTATTGATCCCACCGGGTTGACTCCGCGTCAATTCCTGGACAAGGTTCTGGAGCCGGAAAAAGAATCCGACCATATTTGCTGGAATTGTGAATTCCTCAAACCGGTGATTAAAGGCTCCAGTTTTCCGCCGGCGGACATCATCGGCTGGTGCATGAAAATTCACTGGCCCTATTACTGGTGCGTGGCCGACTTCAACGTGGTGAAAAAGTGCTACGCCTTTAAACAGAAGGCCTAGTATGGAAGAAAACGTCCGCAAAGAACTCGACGCCCTCGAACAGATGGTGTTCAACTGGAAGGCCAACTACTTGGGGTGGGCCACCAGTGACGGCAACAATGAATTCCTGGTGGAAGAATTCCGGGAAGAGATCACCACCTACGTCTCTCCCTACATGCGCCGGTTGTACCAGTGCGAATACCTCTCTGTGGAAGAGGCGGATGAGTTTCTGGACTATTGCTACAACCAGGTTGAGGAACTGCGTCTCCAGATTCAAGAACTGGAGAATCCCCCTGTAAAGCCGGGGATTTTGCAGAAAGTTATCGACAACACCCGCAAGGTGTTGCAGAGATAAGGTTGGTTTCCCACCTGGGTCCGTTTGGTGGAACTACGCCCCCAAAATAGGGCTTAGGTGGGAAAGCAACTCCCAGTGCTAATTCAGGAAAAAGGAGAGTGAGCATGCCAGCAAAAGCTCGCGTTGGTGTTTGCGGATTTGACCCCATGCTCGTCAGGGGCTATGTCAAAACCGGGTTTAGAGCCTTGTGGTGGCACATCCCCGATGAGTTATATGAAGAATTCAATGTACAACCGGAAGGGCATATTACCGGCACACTTTTGAAAGTATATGCCGGGAAGACCGGCCAGGCTACCCATGAACCCAATGAAAAGTTTCACTGGAACTTTTCCAAGGAGTCGGGTCTGGCCGTAGTGCTGCCCGGTGAGGACATTGTCAAATACGAACTCACCGAGTTCCATTTCATCGAGGTGCTCATCGAGGAGATCAACGGTAAGCCGGTGTGGGCAGGTGAGGAAAAAGAGAGCACCAAGATGTGGCCTATGGAAAAGATGAAGCTGGGATACACCGCAGACTTCATCGCTCCGTAAGGAGGCTCGTTCTTGCCGGCCTTTCGACTTTGGGCCTGACATGAGCCCGCGCTAAGGGAAAGGCCAAATCAAGGACGAGATTCTCATCCCCCTCCCGTGGCCAACACCACGGGAGGGGGCTTTTCTTTGGGTCCGCTCCGGAGCCAGGCTCGGTGAAGAGACCCGGGCCTGCCTATCCTTGAGAAAGCCGCCAAAGTGGTCTATACTTAACACTTAAAACATTCAGGAAATGAGTATTGCTATGACCGACATCGATAAAGAGAAAGATACGCAGGAGTCAACCGCGGACCCCCAAGGGATTTTTGAGGAACAGGAGTCCGTTTTGGAGCCGCTGCACCCGGGTTGGCAGAACTTGGGCCAGGTCTTCAAACCCAAAGACCCTATTTTCGAAAAGATTTACTTCATGCTGGCCTATGAATATTCCTGCAATATTTATGTGATCAAGGGTGACCAGGAAGTGAGTATTGTGGACCCGGGCAACGATTACACCGCTTTTTTGGAGCTCTTTCAACAGGGCTGGTGCCAGCCCCAGGATATCAAAAAGATCGTCCTGACCCATGGTCACCGGGACCACTGCTCCGGGGCCCTGGAGCTGCTGCGGAGTTATCCCTCCATCGTTGAGGGCGGCGGCTTCGAACTTATTCTTCACAAGCAGGCTCCCCCCGACCTCAAAAAAATGGTGGAACAGTTTCAATCCCCGATCACCGAGGTCGAGGGTGGGGAAACTATTGAGCTCAGCGGCCTGCCTTTTGAAGTGATTTACACCCCCGGCCACACCATCGATGGCCTGTCGTTTTATCATGCCCCCACCAAAACCGTTTTCACCGGCGACATAGTGATGCCCCACAGTATGGGCGAGATTGACGACAAGGCCGGCGGCCGGATGGACCATTATTTGTTTGGGGTCAAGGCCCTGATGAAAAAGGATATTGAAAATGTTCTGCCCGGCCATGGCTTCCCTGTAGCCGAGCACGGCAAACGGGTGGTCGAGCTGACCTATGAAAGTCTGATGCTGAAAATCCTGGGAGTGGAGGACAAGATTCCCTGGCTTTCCGGAGCCGAGGCCCTGGCCACCCAGGGGTTTTTGGAGGAAGCGGTCTTTTGCTGCGATAAGGCCCTGGCGGCCAACCCCGAGATTATGCGGGCCCTGCAGGTCAAAGCCTTGTGCCTGGTGGACCTGGGGAGAGGGGAGGAGGCCATCGAGGTGCTCGATACCATTCTCGACCGGGCGGGGGATGATGGTCTTATCCTGACAGCCAGAGGCAACGCCTTAATGGGGATGGGAAAATATGAAGAGAGCCTGGAATATTTCGACCGGGCCCTCAAGACCAGCCCGCCGCTGCCCGAAACCCAGGTCTATAAGGGCATGGCCCTCTATTTGCTGGGCCGATACGATGAGGCCATGGATATCGAGCTCTTCAGCCAGGAATTTTCCAGCCACCTGAAAGCGGAACTGGAAAAGCTGGTCCAGGAAAAGGAGGGCTCCGAGGCGAAGCCGGCGGAATAGCAACCCACCGAGACCCGGTTGGAAGGGCGTTTTTGTTCGATAAAGACACAAACGGGTCGATAATCGAACAAATGAAAAAGGTATTAATTTCCTGCAAGAACAGATTAGTGGGTCGATTTCCAGACAATTCTCGGGTTCTTGAGGGAAGCTGCCCCCCTTATTTGCTGACCCTGCGGATGGCGCGTTTTTTGCAACTCTATCAGGGAAATCCCTAAGTTTTTATAATTCAGCATTGCCCATAAGGCCCCACGTGATGCTGGCGTGGGGCCTTTTGTTTCTACGGGGACCGGGGTACCTATGCCATTTCCCCTTCACCGCTACCAGTCCGGCAAAAGATTGCCAGAAAGAAATCTGAGGGTGAATGATTCCTTCTGCATCGCCCGATGACCTTTTCCTTTTAGTGGCCGACAGCCAGCCCCGGGATTTTCTGGTGAATTTTCTGGAAGCCCAGGGGTATGCTCCCCGGGTCCTGGCGCATCCCGGGGAACTGGTCAAAACCCTGAAACGGACCCAGCAGGGCACGGTGTTTGTGGATTGCCTGATTGTGGTCACCTATGGCCCGGGCCTGTACGCCAAAATCAAAGTGGCCTGTCCGGGCTGCCGTATAGTCCTCCTGTGCGACAAAACTCACCCTGAGCACCGGGACCTGGTCAAGGAGGCCATGGATCTGGGGATTTACGCCTGCCTGCTGGCTCCCTTTGCGGAATGGGAGATTCTGGCCATGGTGCGGCAAAGCCAGGGGGCCAGGCAACCCGGCCGCCGCCAGTCCCGGACCCGGGCCAAGCGCTGATACGGTTTTCGGTTTTCGGTAGATACCGCTTTTATCTCGCCTTCCATTCCTCTGGGGTCGACCCGCGTGTCGGCCCGTCCCCGCTCCCTCAGCATAAATTCTCAGAGCTTTATTGATAAGGAATGGGGTCCGTGGCTACGGCCGCGGCAAAGCCCTTCAGGCGCAGCAGGCAGGAAGAGCAGCGCCCACAAGCCACCTCGTCGTTGACATAGCAGGACCAGGTAAGGTGGAAGGGGGCTTCGAGCTCCAGGCCCAGGCGGACGATACCGGCCTTGTCCAGGTCGATGAGCGGGGTTTTGATTTGCAGGCTGGTCTCAGGCCGTGTGCCCAGGTCGATGACCCGGTTAAAGGCCTCGAAAAAGAGGGGGCGGCAATCCGGATAACCGGGATTGTCCAGCACATTGGCGCCGATGAACACGGCCGCCGCGCCCAGCACTTCGGCCCAGGCCGTGGCTGTGGCTAAAAGGAGAGAGTTGCGAAAGGGGACATAAGTGGAGGGAATGCCCGGGGGGTCGGCCCCGGTGGGCACAGCCCGGGAGGGGTCGGTGAGGCTGGAGCCGCCGATTTGGCCCAGAAAAGCCAGGTCGGCCTCCAGGAGCAGATCCACCCCGAAAAAGGCTGCCTGGGCCCTGAAGGCGCTGAGTTCCCGGGCCACGGTCCGCTGTCCGTAATTGGCGTGGCACAGGGCCAGGTCGAAATCCCGCCGGGCCGCGGCCGTGGTCACGCAACTGTCCAGCCCGCCGCTCATCAGGACCACCGCCAGAGGTCGGCTTTTCATATACCCCGGGCCTCCGGCCCCCAGATGTATTTGTGCAGCTGCAGGTTGAGGCGCAGGGGGAGCCCGCTCTCAATAATCCAGGCGGCCACCTCGGCCAGGGCCAGGGGCGCGCCGAACACCGGGGAGATGAGCACCGGCAAACGGCCTGGGAGCCTGTATCTTTCGGCCACTTCCACCGCCCAGTCAAAATCGTCTTTATCGTCAATAACAAATTTGACCTCATCCCGAGGGGTGAGGATGTCCAGATTAGACCAGAGATTATGACGGCTCATGCCGCTCCCCGGGCATTTGACGTCCACGATGCGCCGCACCCGGGAATCAACCCCTTGAAGGGGGATGGAACCGTTGGTCTCCAGAAGGACCTCCAGGCCGGCCTTGAGCAACCGATCCAGGAACCCCCGGACGCCTTTCTGGAGCAAAGGCTCACCGCCGGTGACCAGCACCAGGCGGGTAGGGGACTGTCGGGCCGCGTGCACCAGAGACTCCACCTCCCAATCTTCGCCTCCCTCATAGGCATAGGTGGTGTCGCAGTAGCGGCAGCGCAGATTGCACCCGGACAGCCGGATAAAAAAAGCCGGCAGACCCGCCAGAGTACTTTCTCCCAGCAGGCTGGTGAAGGTTTCACAGACAGTAAGATGGGACATGTTCAGAAAATAGGGTAATTATCAGGGGTTACTCGGGGAGTCTTCCTCCTCGAAGACCAGGTCAATGGACTCCACCCCCTGGCCGCCGCTCAGTGTGGCCAGGCCGTCGCACACCGGGCAGACCACCACGGGAAGAAGCTCGTTGGCGTGGACGTGCTCGCCCACCGCATAGGGTGCCGCGGAGCCGCATTTGGTGCATTCCATCATCACGGGGTTGACTTCCAGGGTGAGTTGCGCCTTTTCCAGGGGGGTGTCCTTGGTGAGAATCTCAAAGGCCTGCCGGGCTGCGGCCTCGGAGTGGATATCCAACACTCCCAGTTTCAAGATCACTTCCTTTACCGGCACGGAGGACTTCTCTTCTTCCAGCCGCTCCAGAATGGATTTGACGATATCCTGCATCAAGGCGTATTCGTGCATGTCTGGCCCGTCCTTGGTGGCGGTAAGGGGCCGCAAGTTGACACAAAATTTGTCACCAGGCCCCATGTATAAAGAGAATACCCTCTTCCAGGGGATGAAGCAAGTTCTGGAGGAATCGGGATCGAAGTGAGCATTTTTATTGAGATATTTTTATCCTATTTAGGGAAATGTCCCCCCCCACCGTTCTTTTCTAGACACCCGCAATCCTGGCGATGTACTTATTTTCACATGAATTTTTCGTTGCATTCTGCATCATCATCTCCTATGATACAACCCTTATCGGAGGCTTGCATGAGCACTCCGGCAGTACCCCTGGCAGTGAAGCCTGTGGCCAGTCTGATTCTGGCCCGGGACGATCTGGCCGGTCCAGTACTCCGGCGGTTGGCGACTTATTGGGGCCCGGTGGACCTGGTGGGTCCGCTATGGCCTTTCACCGCCACAGATTATTATGCCCGGGAAATGGGGGGCAACTTGTGGCGGTGTCTGGCTTCCTTCCTGCACCTGGCCAGTGCGGCCCATCTTGCCGATTGGAAAGTCCGCACCAATTTGCTGGAAAACCGCTTTTCTTTAGGGGGACGTCGCCTGGTTAACCTGGACCCGGGGTACGTGGCCCGGGAACGGCTGGTTCTGGCTACGGGGAAGAATTACGCCCATCGTATTTATTTGGGCCAGGGAATTTACGGGGACCTGACCCTGCTTGCGGGCCGGGCCGGGTTCGAAGCCCTGGCCTGGACCTATCCGGACTATGCCGCCGGGCCCCTGCCGGAATTTTTGGCTCTGGTGCGCCGCAAATATCTCTGGCAGCTCAAACAGTTGGCAAATTGATGATCAAGAGCATGACCGGCTATGGCCGAGGCGAAGTTGAGGAGGGCGGCCTGAAGTGGGTGGTGGAATTGAAAAGCGTCAACCACCGCTTTCTGGAGGTGTCTCCCAGCTTGCCCCGGCACTTGTGGGCCCTGGAGGACCGCATTCGCAAGCTGGTAAAAAGCCGGCTGGCCAGAGGCAGGGTGGACATGCAGCTCAGTTGGGAAGGCCGGGCCGAACGCCCCCTGACCGTGCGCTTGGATGACCCCATGACCACCCAGGTCAAAAACCTGCTCACCTCCCTGGCGGCAATTCTCCCGGAGCCCGAGCCGGTCCGCCTGACGCACCTGCTCCACTTTGCTGACCTGATCGTGGCCCGAGAACGGCAGACCCAGGACGTGGAGGAGATCTGGCAGGCGATCTCCCGGGCCCTGGCCCAGGCCCTGGAAGCCCTCGAAGTCATGCGGGGCAATGAGGGCGCGGCCCTGGCGGAAGAGACCCAGGCCCATCTGGACCAGGTGAGCCGGGGACTGCAGCGCATCAAGACCCAGGCCGAGCTGGTGCCCGGCCTCTGGCAGGAAAAACTGCAGGCCAGGTTGGAGGAGTTGCTGGCCGAAACCGCGCCGGTGGACGAAGGCCGTTTAATTCAAGAGATCGCCTTTTTGGCCGAACGTCGGGATATTCAGGAAGAATTGATCCGTCTGGAAAGCCATGTGGCTCAATTTCAGGAAACCCTGGAAGGGCCGAGCCCCATGGGGCGCAAATTAGAGTTCCTCCTCCAGGAGATGCTCCGGGAAACCAATACCATCGGGGTGAAGGCCGGCGACCTGGATATTTCCCAGGCTGTGGTGGCTATCAAAGGCCTGCTCGAGCGCTTGAGGGAACAGGTGCAAAACATTGAGTGAGAAATTTTTCGGGGGAAGTATGGACGGACGCTTGATCAATATAGGCTTTGGCA
>Ga0114919_10004268_pt1 | contig 11470 bp, 12 predicted proteins | sample BlataG_FD_88682 | JGI IMG/M metagenome (GOLD analysis project Ga0114919, IMG submission 88682) | Deep subsurface microbial communities from Black Sea to uncover new lineages of life (NeLLi) - Black_00105 metaG | ecosystem: Environmental > Aquatic > Marine > Oceanic > Sediment | place: Atlantic...
CCAGGTCGAATGTTGCGATGTGGACTGCCCCCCCGTCCTTCACCCCATAAAGGGCGATCCACTTAATGTGGTGTTCGATCGTGTTCGGGTGTGGGACCTCCTTACCAACGGTGACCTTGACGAGCTTTTCCCCGCAGTCGGGGCAAGCGACCAGCTCGATCACCGGGACGTGCTTCTCCTTCCCTTCCTGGGCCTCCGTCTTGAACAGGTCTCCTATGCGCATGAGTTACCTCCTTTCAGCCATCTCACTAAGGTCCTCCAACAAGGCCTGGAAGTCCTCTTCGTGTTCTACCTCATCCTCCAGGATGGAGAGTACCATCTGATAGGTGATGGGATCGTTATCTCTCGTCGTCTCCAAAAGGCGAGCATAGACATCGATCGCACACTGTTCCCCCTCCACCCCTTGTTCGATGATGGCCTTCACATAGGGATTAGAGGGATTCATGTAGGTGCAGTTAGCCATCTTATTCCAATCGTTGGGATCGGTGATAGGGGTTCCCCCAAGCTGGATGATTCGGTCCGCTAGCATCTGCGCGTGGCGCAGTTCGTCGGCGGCGTGCTCGGTCAGCTCCGCAACGGCCGCCTGTCTCATCGGGCCAGTGACAATCTGGGCCCCGATCCAGTACTGGTAGTAGGCCAGCCATTCATCCGCAAACGCTTTGTTTAAGAGCTTAAGCAGCTCATCGACGTCCATATCGACGATCGCTCTTCCTTTTGTTCCCATGCTCCATACCTCCTTGATTAATTCTTCTCTCCCATTATAGAAGCCCTTTCCTCAGAGCGTAAGTCAGAAACGCCTGAAGCTATCCCGGGCCGCACCGTAGACCGGGCAGAACTCCGGGGCCTCCCCTTCAACCGTGTAGCCGCAGACTGGGCAGATGGAGACCTCCCCGATCTCGATGTCCTCCCCCGCTTCCGCTGCCTGTTTGGCCTTTTCGTACATCACCGCGTGGATTTTCTCCGCCTCGAGCGCGTAGTGGGTGGAGCGGACCACGCCCGACTCCTCTTGGAGTTCGGCGACCTTGTTGTAGGCCGGGTACATCTCCTCTCCTTCGTAGGTCTCCCCGTTGATGCACTCCTGCAGGTTCTCTTGCCCCTCCTTCTCCGCCTTCTCTGAGAATATAAGGTATCGCATATGGGCCTGCGACTCGCCGGCGAACGCCGCCTCCAGGTTCTGTTTCGTCATTTTGCGCATATCAGTCTCCTATTCCTTTAAGGGCGCTTAAGATCTCCTCCATGTTCGGCACTTCGCGCATCGGGTAGACCTTGGCGAAGCGGACGACCCCCTGTTCATCGAGGATGATGACCGCTCGCTCGGAGAAGCCGTCCTCCTCGCGGAAGACCCCGTAGCTCTTAGCGACCGCCCCATGCGGCCAGAAGTCGGATAAAAGCTTTGTTTGTTTGATCCGCAGGTTCTTCGCCCATGCTTCTTTACACGGGACCGAATCGACGCTCAGGCCAAATGCCTCCGCGTTCCACTCCGAAAACGCCGCCCGATTCTCTTCAAGGGCCTGCATCTGCCTGGCGCAGACCCCAGTCCACGCGAGCGGGTGGAAGGAGAGGATCACTCGCCTGCTCCTATATTCGCTTAAGTTCACCTTTTCGCCGTGCTGGTCCTTGAGGACGAAGGCCGGCGCCTCTTTCCCAACTTCGATGATGCTCACTTGATGCCTCCTTTGTCCTGTTCGTCTTCGATCGTTTGTAGAACGAGACTGCCAACAACGGGAAATCGTTCGAGGAGGTCCGCGCCGTGCGGGGCCTTCGTGAGACCCTGGGTCAGATCGGCCCCTGCTTGGTGCAGGGCTTGATGGCGCCCCTGTTGCCACAGGAAACTGCCCGACACGTCATAGACCTTCCCATTGCAGGCGATATATGCCGCTGCCCCTGCTCTTCCATCGTACCGCGCAAGTTCATCCGTAGTGAATTCTCGCATCGATCCTCCCGTTCAGGCGCGCATATTGATGCAGCGCCGGAGTGATTTCCTGATAAAGCAGAGCCTCTCCGGCGCTGCTTCCGCCCCCTAGCGCAGGAACTTGAAGACGAAGGGCGATGTTTCACCGCGCCGCAAGAAGTGACCGGATGGGCCTTCGCCGAGGAATTCGGAGAACCACGACTCATGCTCGATCTCCTCATTGAGGATTGCCAAAGAGAGATCGTAGGTTCGATGGTCCTTGCCCGCGGTCATATTGCAGATTTGGGTATAGCCGCGCACCGCGCAGCGCTCTGCTTCGACGAGCACCTTCAAGATCTCCTTGACGTCCGATAAATCCTCTGGCAGGTACGCCGGTGGGCAGGCGGATAGGTCGTGAAACTGCTTCATGTCTCGCGGCAGGGCCCCGCCCAGTTCGTAGATGCGGGGGATCAGCGCCTCGAAGTGGTTACGATCTTCGATGCGTGCCGTCTCCGCGATCTCCTTGATCCCTTCTCCCTCAAGTCCAATCAGATTGAACCGCAGGATCGTGTAATAGTAGTAGGTGGTGAGTTCTGCAGCCGCGTTCTTCACCAGGAGTTCCAACAATTGGTCCACGTTGACCCCTGCTCGCTCCACGACTTCCCGTGTTACCTTTGCCATGATAAACCTCCTTTTCTTTAGGTCAAGCCTTTGCTGGTATTTTTCTTTTCTTCATTCAGCGACCTTCTCGACCGCCCCGCGGCCGCTCCTTTGGGGTGCCGCTAGATCGCCTCCTTCTTCGTTGCCTGCGCGATCATCTGATTGATCACCTTTTGCAGGGAGAGGGGGAGCCCCTCGATCTTGACGTCCAGGAACCCGCGGATGATCAGGGATCGCGCCGTCTCCTTGCTTCTCGAGTCCTACCTCCTCCCGGCGATTTCCGCCGGCCCATCATCCTTTAAAGCGTGTCAGTCGGGCTGCGATCGCTTCCTGTCCTATCGGTGTTATGTTGGCCAGCAGTTGGTTCCCCATCCGCTTTCGGTAGCTTTCGGCGAAGAGCTGGCGCGGCGGGGTCTCGTAGAGAACCCCGATCGGTATCCTCTCGCCTTTCCCCATCGCCGCTTGCAGAGCGGCTTCTCGATTGTGAAGGTCGTAGTCTGGCGGGAGTTTCTCGATTCGCTCCCGGTACCAGTCCACCGATTTCGTTCCCCAGGTGAGGCATGGCTGAATCACCTCGACGAGGGAGAGGCCGCGGTGGCCGATCGCCTGCGAAAGGAGCTCTCTCAAGTGTTCGATATCCCCGGCGAAACCGCGGGCGACGAACGTGCAGCCGTGGACGATCGCTGTTGAGAGCATCTGGATTGGTTTTATCTCCACTCCGGTAAACTGCAGACGGGTCCGTTCCCCCGGTCGTGTGGTAGGCGAGCCCTGCCCCTTGGTGAGGGCGTAGATCTCGTTGTTGTGCACGATCACGGTAATATCGGGGTTACGGCGCAGGGCGTGGAGGAAGTGGTTTCCCCCCTCGCCGTAGCAATCCCCATCACCAGTGGTTACGATGGTGGTCAGCCGTGGATTGGCAACGTGAATGCCGATTGCTGCTGGAATCGCGCGACCATGCAGCCCGTTGAACAGGTTGCAGTTCAGGTAGTGCGGAAGCTTTGCCGCTTGGCCGATCCCCGAGACGAGGCATACCTCGTGCGGTGCCTTATCCAGGGTGACGAGCGCTTGTTTGAGCGCGGTCAGGAGTCCGTAGTTCGGACAACCGGGACACCATTGGTTCTCCACATTGCTCTTGTAGTCCTCAAGTACGATCATTGATCGCCCTCCTTATCTCCTGCGCGCTGAGCGGGAGTCCATCGTATCGATGTATTGTGGCAGCGAATAAAACCCCATACTCTCCGCGCAGCAAGCGGGCAAGCTGTGCGGTCGCGTTCCCCTCGACGGCGATGTATTCCTTCCCTTCCGGGAAGGTGTAGTTAGGAAGCGGCCAGAGTTCCGTGAAGTGGATCATCCCCGCGCGATAACCCTCCGTGCGCAGGCGTTCGACCGCCTCCATGATCGCCCCCCGCGTTGAGCCCCAGCCTACGAGCACGGTCTGGGCATCGTCAAGGTATGCCTCTTCGGGTAGAACGATCTCCTTCTTGAGGTGCTCAAGCTTGGAAAGCCGCTTTCTGACCATCGTCGGCCGCGTGAGGGTGAGGTCCTCGGTGATGTGCCCGGTCTCGTCGTGCTCATCGCTGTCGATACATACGAGGTGCTCGCTCTGCCCGGGATAGAGGCGCGGGGAGATCCCGTCGTCGGTGAGTTGGTAGCGCTTGTAGTCGGAGATTGCTGAAGGTTCAGCAAGATATGTCGTTGGCGGTGCCTTCTCCAGGTTGAACTCCTTGTAGGAGAAGTGGCTATCGGCGAGGAACTGGTCGGTGAGGAGGATGACCGGGATCTGGTATTTGTCCGCTAGCTCGAACGCACGCACCGTCTTACCGAAGGTGTCCTGGGGGTCGGATGGGGCGAGGACTGCCTTTGCAAACTCGCCGTGTCCAGCGTGGATCGCGAACAGAAGGTCCTCCTGGGCGGTCCTCGTAGGTAGACCTGTCGCTGGTCCAGGACGCTGTGCAAGGACGATCACAAGCGGTGTCTCAATCATTCCCGCAAGGCTGATCGCCTCGGTCATCAGGGCGAACCCACCACCTGAGGTAGCGGTCATCGCCCGTGCCCCAGCGTAGCTTGCTCCGATCGCCATGTTGATCGCCGCGATCTCGTCCTCCGCCTGCTCGACGAACACCCCCAAACCCTCATCTTTAGCAAAGGCGGTGATTATCCCGGTTGACGGAGACATCGGATAGGCAGACATAAATCGGCACCCAGCGTAGGCGGCAGCCAATGGAATCACCTCGTGAGCGGAGATGAGGAAGTGGCTCTTACCCCGGTTCGGGAGTGTAGTAAATTCCCGTCCTGACAGGCGGCTTTCCGCAAGCTCGTAGCCCGCCTGCGCCGCTGCGATGTTGGTCGTTGCGATCTTTTCTCCTTTCGCAGCGAAGGTTGCCGCGAGCGTTCCGGCTAGCGCCGCAAACTTGATCCCCAACGTGGCGATCAGTGCGCCGGCCGCGATCGTGTTCGCGTAGATCTCCGCGCCGAATCTCTCGGCCGCAATCTGTCTGAACGAAACCGCGACGGTCCGCGAGTCTTCCCCCGTCTCGGCGATCAGGAGACCATCTTCCTCCACCACATCGACATAGCGTTCCATCGCCCGGTCGTTCAACGCAAGGAGCACGTCGGCGGTCTGGCGAGGGGCGTTCCCTGGCGCCTCTCTCACCCGGATCCAATAACTGTTGTGACCACCGCGGATCCGTGATTCGTACTCCTTGGTGCTAAACACCGCGTTCCCTGCCGCGAGGGCGCTGCGAGCGACCACATCGCCGATCGTTTGAATGCCCTCCCCGGCTGCGCCCGCGATGACAATGCTAAGATCGAGCATCCCTTCCCTCCACTTCCTGCAGCAGAAGCCGTAGTAACTCTCCTGGTTTCATCTCCCTGCCGGAGAAGCCGCCGTTGATGTCGCGCGCAATGTATCCTGCTATATCCAGGTCACCGGCCGGTTCCCCTACCATTTTTTCATCTATATTCCAGCACCTTGGATAGGTCGCTACGAGAAACTCCCTCTACTACCGGTGGGTACGGGCAGGAGAGGCCGACTCCCAGCTTAGCACGCTCAGCGATATCCAAGCCGAGAATGGGCTTACCCTTGAAGAGGATATCTCCGCAGGTGACCGTAGAGGCTGGTAGTCCCATGATAGTATTGATCAGGCTCGACTCTCCCGACCCGTTTGCGCCGAACACGACGGGGTTATCTATCTCAAGTAGCGCTTTTATCCTCACTTTCGTTTCACCCTGACTTCCTATGTCGGTTGCCCCTCACGTCGAGAGCGCGGCCAGCTCACCGCTGAGGAGGGTGACGTGGCCCATCTCTTCCTTGATGATCTTTTCGACCTTGTCTTTACCTAGGTTCTCGGGAACCATGTCCCGCAACCCGAGGTAAAAGACGATGGAGTCCTTCTCCAGTTCGATCGCCGTCTTTAAGATCTCTTCGATCGACTTTCCGGCGAGGTTCTCACTCGGATCGGCGTTGACGTCGAACACGTAGCCGTCGGCCATCGCCTGGAGGTAGAGAGCCGCTTCACCGTAGGGATCGAAGACGACCGGCTTGGTCTCCTTCCTTGAGAGCTCGGCCCTCATGGCGGCGAAGGTCTTTTCGTGTGAAACCTCCATATCGGCAAGCTCGAGTAGCTTCCGTTTGCAACCCTCTTCGAAGCTTCCTTCGGCCGCGCGGCGGTAGAATTTGGCTCCATTGCGCTCGATTTGCTCGGCCATCTCGAATATTTCATCCGCGCTGAAGTTTATGCTCATCTTTCACCTCTCTTTATCAGAACCAGACGTCTTTTTCTTCCATCACTTTAGAGTAACTCGATCCGGACTGGGCTGGAGCTCCGTGCGGCCGGTCAATGCGCCGAGCACGAGATGCAAGGGTCGTAGGCCCTGACAAGCATCTCCAGACCCCTCCGGATGTCCTCCTCCGGCTTATCCTTGAGTTCAGACAACAGCATTCGCATGTCAGCGTCGAGATTGCCGAGGTTCTGCGCCGTGGGGATTACGCAGTTGACGTTCGTGGACCGTCCGCGGTCGTTGTAGGTGTAGTCGTGGATCAGGAGCCCTCGCGGAGCCTCGACGGCTCCCACTCCCTGCCCGGCGCGCGGGGTTACCTCTGGCTCGTACTCTTCGCGCAAACCCTTATCGAGAATCTCACCCAGTAGGGTGATGCTGTCTTCCAGGCAGTGAACAAGTTCGACGACCTGCGCGACGGTGTTCATAAACGGGTTGTGGCAAGGCGGCTTCAGGCTCAAGGTGTTCATCGCCTCATGTGCCTCCGGCCGGAGCTGCTTCCAGTTGTTGTTGACCCTGGCCAAGGCGCCGACCATATAGCTTTCCCGGTGCCACTTGGCGTGTTTGGCGGTCGAGTGCCCCACCACGAACTCGCTGATCGCCTCGCGGTACCTTTCCGCTGGCAGTGCGTCGCCGTCGCTGGAGACGATCTGGCCGCCGTAGAAGGTGTAATAATCGGGCCGTCTGAGGCAGACGTACTCGGTCTCGCGTTCGAGGTCCGGAATTTCGAGCCTGGCGTAGAGTTCGACGGTTTTTTCAACGTCACAACGAAGGCCGGTGAGCCGCTCCCGCAGCCGCTCCAGATCCGAGACGGAGGGGAGGGACGTGAACCCGCCCGGGACGAGCGAGATGGGATGTGTGTGACGCCCGCCGAGGAGATTGCCTATATCATAAGAGTTCTGCTTGATGTGGAAGGCTCGCTTGACCGTCTCGGGGTCCTCCTGCACCAGAGGCAGGACGCTTTCGAGCCTGAGAAAATCAGGCGCAGCGAGGAAATAAACGTGCAGGGCGTGGCTCGACATGATCTCCCCGTTCATGATTAGCCGGCGCAGGAGCTCCGTCTGAGCAGAGACCTCTATCCCCAGAGCCTTCTCGGTGCCTTGCAACGACGCACAGCAGTGGCTGACCGCGCAGATGCCGCAGATCCGCGTGGCGATATGCCCGACCTCCTCCCAGCTCCGCCCGCGCAGAATCCCTTCGAAGAAGCGGATCGCCTCGACGACCTGGAACATCACCTCCTCAATCCGACCCTCATCGAGCGCGGCGACGATGTTCCCGTGCCCCTCCACGCGGGTGATGTGGACAGCCTTGATGTTCACCTTGGACATTTAACGCTCCCTATCCAGGAATGACGACCGGCCCATTCCCCCACCGATGATCTTCTCCGGCGCGGCGGCCTGCGAATAGATGTCGAACATTCCGATGATCTCCTCTACCGTGTACCCGTGCTTTTTCAGGATTTCGCGCGCCGCGTTGAGATTCGGGTCGTCCACCAGCCCGCGACACCCGAAGCAGCGCTGGCCGACGCTGGTACAGATGGCGTTGCAACCGCATCGCGTAACCGGTCCCAGGCAGATCTTTCCCGTGTCGAAGACGCACTCGTTCTCCCGGAACTTGCACTCCATGCACACCGCCTCGTTCGGGACGCGATAGGGCTTGCCCAGCAGCACGTGTTCCATCACCTCCAGGAACTCATCCGGGTTGATCGGGCAGCCGTGGATGAGATAGTCGACCGGCACCTCCGCGCTCAGAGGCCTTACTCGGCCCGCCTCGAAGTTCTTGCCTTCCTCTCCGTAGACGAGCTCGAGCAGCTCGGACCTGCCGAACCTGTTGCCGAGAATCTGTACACCTCCCAGGGTGGCGCACGCGCCCAGCGCAATGAGCGTGCCAGCACGCTCCCGGACCTTCTTGAGCCTCAGAACGTCGGAGTCCCTGGCTATGCAGCCCTCGACGATGGCGATGTCGAACCTGTTGCTCTTCTCCGAGATCGCCTCGCGCCACTCGACAACCTCGACGTACTCGAGGATCTTCAGCAGGGCTTCGCCCATGCCGAGAACGGTAAGCTGGCAGCCCTCGCAGCTGGCGAAATCGAAGAACGCCACTCTCGGTTTGTTGTCGCTCATCTGGTATTCCCACTCATATGCTCTCGTGCATCTTCTTGATCTCCCTGCCGGAGAAGACAGGACCGTCAACGCAGACGTAGCGGTCGCCGATCTGGCAATGGCCGCATTTTCCTACCCCACATCTCATCCTCCGTTCCAGCGAGAAGAATATCATGTCCTCCGGGATCTCCAGCTTCAAAAGTTTCATATACACGAACCGGTACATCACCGGCGGACCGACTAGAGACACCACAACCGTGTTCTCCGGGTCGATGGTCACCTTCTGAAAGAGTGTCGTCACCACACCGACGTGCCCTTCCCAGTCTGCGGAAGGATAGTCGACCGTCACAAGAACCTCGTTCCCCTCGTTGGCTTTCCACGCCTCGATCTCATCGGCGAACAGAATGTCGCTCGGCTGCTTCGTACCGTAAAGGAGGGTCAGACGACCGTACGTGCCGCGCTTCGCCAGGATGTGGTTGATGAGCGAGCGTAGCGGGGCGAGGCCTATCCCTCCGGCAACGATCAGGATATCCATCTTCGCCATGCACTCGATGGGGAATCCGTTTCCGAACGGGCCTCGTATCCCAATGGTGTCTCCTTCTCTGAGTTGGTGCAGAGCGGAGGTGAGTGTTCCGGCTTTTCGCACACATAGCTCGAAGCTTCCTTTCTTCTGCGGCGCCGAACAGACCGATATTGGCGCTTCACCGAAGCCGAAGATGCTCAGTTCTACGAACTGGCCTGGCCTGTGCCCCAAATTCCTCTTGCCGGGGAGTTCTATCTCGAAGAGCTTATCGAGTTTGGTGAGGTTTCGGATTCCGATGATCCTCATCATCTCTGGGACGTAAAGCAACTGGTCGGAAGGTTGACAAACAGATTCGGACTTGGTTTGCATCAAGTCACCTCCCCGGCGATCTCGTTCAGAACCTCGGTCAGGCTGATCTCGGCTGTACAGGCCTGTGTGCACCTTCCGCAGCCGACGCAGAACGGACGCCCGAACTCGCGATACAGGTACCAGAACTTCCTGAGCCAGCGATGACGGACACGGCTCGGCCTCTCGCCGCGGAAGTTATGGGGGCCCGCCACCAGGGCGAAATCGAGGAACTGACAGGAATCCCACCTGCGGTCGCGCGAACCGGCTGTGAGTGGCAGGTTAACCTTGTCGTCTACCTCAAAGCAAAAGCACGTTGGGCAGACGTTGGTGCAAGTCCCGCAGCTGTAACAGCGCTTGGCGGTCCTCTCCCATACCTCGCTCTCATATTGTGTTTCAAGGATGTCGGGGAGCCTGGCTACGTCCACATCTAGCAGCCGTGTTATGCGGCACTCCTTCTCTTTCCCCCAGTTCTCGGCTTCGGCCTTCTCGTGGGCACAAGGTTCGCGTGTCCGAGCCGTATCGCCCAGGAGCGCCGCCCCTTTCGACGTCAGAACCTCGACTAGGTACCCGGATTTGACAGGTGTAAGGAAGAGGTCCGCCCCACCCCTTGTGCGATTGGTTCCCACCGACGTGCAGAAGCAGTATTCGTCTGGCATGCAGTCGATCCCGATGATGGTGACCGCCTCACGGCGGGCCGCGTGGTGGGGGTCCTTCACGTCGTTCTTTTTGGCGAACGCGAGGTCCAGTTCCTCGATCCCGGCCAGGTCGCAGGGGTGGACGCCAAAGAGCACGAATGGGGTATCGTCAATCACTGGAGATGCGCCCTGCTTTCCTTCCCTCCAAAACTCAAGGAGGATCTCGCGCGGTGGGACAAGGGCCTTCTTCGGCGGTAGGATTGTTCGCACGTAATCGGTAACGACCTGGCGAGAGTCGCCGATCCAGTCAAAGGTGAAAGATACCCTTCCTCTCTTCACCGGCGCCATGAGGCGGGACTTTTTGAGGACCCGCACCAGCATCTCCATCAGGGCCGGTTTTTCGAGGACGATCTCGCTTTGCATCATCTCTCCTGACGACATCGAGTACCCGCAGACCGAAACCTCCGACGCGTCTCTGGGATTGAGGCTACCGGTGGCCTTCCGTCCGGGAGCGGCTCGACCCACTCGATGTAGTGCTTCCCCTTCTCTTCCGGGTCGCTACTTTCACTGGGTCTCCGATACGCAGTGGTTCCCTGCTTTTCTCGATTCCTTTAAAGTTCTCCAACAGGACTTTGAAGTTCTTCGTGGTTTACCTCCGACTAAACACTCTGGTGACGGTTGGCTATTTCATCGGCGAGGCGATCGAGCGCCTGAAGGTCCTCTTTACCTGGTAGTCCCTTGCACATCACCGGATCGAACCACTCCAACTTGAGCGAGGACGCGAGTCCCGTGACCTGTTCGGGCGCCTTTCCCGCCCAGCCGTAGGAGCCGATCACCGCAGCGTGCCGCAGCTTCGGCCGCAGGGCGTTCACCAGGTAGGCGGCGTAGACGATCCCCGGGTGCGGGCCGACGAGCACGGTCGGGGTAGCGAAGACGACCGTCGCGGCATCTACTAGGGTGATGGCGAGCTTCCCCAGATCGGTCACCGTCATGTTGAACGGTTCTGTCCGCACCCCGCGATTGGCGAGGGCGGAGATCAGGTGGTCCACCATCACCTGTGTGCTCCCGTGCATCGAGACGTAAGGGAACACGACGAGGTTCTCCGGAGGGTCGAGGACCCAGTGTCTGTAGGCGTCGAGGATGAATGCCGGGTCATCGTAGAGCGGCCCGTGGCTTGGGGCGATGATCTCGATCTCGTAGCGGGTGAGCTTCTCCAGATGCCCCTTGATAATCGAGCTAAACGGCATCATTATCTCGGCGTAGTAGCGTTTCGCCGCCTCGTAGACCCGTTCCCGCTCTCTCCCGTAGAGCTCGGTTGTAGCAAGGTGTGATCCGAGGAAGTCGCAGGTGAAGAGGATCTTATCCTCTTTGAGGTAAGTGAGCATCGTCTCCGGCCAGTGGACCCAGGGGGTATGGATGAACTCGAAGGTGCGGTCTCCCAGAGAGAGGGTCTCACCGTCCTCCACGGCCTTGATCCGATCCGGGTCGACGTGTAGGTGATCGACAAGCATCGGTCTTGCCTTCGGCGTCGTGA
>Ga0114919_10004269_pt1 | contig 11465 bp, 10 predicted proteins | sample BlataG_FD_88682 | JGI IMG/M metagenome (GOLD analysis project Ga0114919, IMG submission 88682) | Deep subsurface microbial communities from Black Sea to uncover new lineages of life (NeLLi) - Black_00105 metaG | ecosystem: Environmental > Aquatic > Marine > Oceanic > Sediment | place: Atlantic...
GTCTTATAGCGCTAATCGAGCCGGGCGTTTTGCCTAACATTTCGCGCGCAACCAGGCCGACCGCTTCGCCGTTGTTCAGGACAATGTTGGTCCCTTTGCGAACTGCAACTACGGAGGGTTCGTTGAGAACAATGCCTTTATCACGGACACAAACGAGGGTAGTGCACGTACCGAGGTCAATGCCCATATCCATGCTGAACCAGCCTAAGATTGTGTCCAGTAGCACTTTCGAGTCCCTTCTCAAATTTCAATTGACTATTTTTTACAAATAAAGAGCGTAGTTGTCAATAGTCAATTTGCTACGGAATTTCGAAGATTGTGTGGTACTGAAAGTGGCACTTATAGGCTACGAACGCTGCTGTAGCCAGCACTACACAAAATGCCAAAGCAAGAATAACCGTATAAAGGTTATCAGATGCGGTTACTTTTCCACCACGAGTCTGCCCATTGGGACTCATATATCAGCCTCACAATGAATAGCCGATAGCATATACGCCATCTTATAAATTAGTAGATATGTTATCACCAGCTTTTGGTTGTTTCTGTTTCTGTATAAGCTCCAGGACCCCGACGGCCCCTTCGGCGTCGACGTCTATGATGAGGATATCGCAAATAAAATCATCGCCGCGAGTCACGTGGAATTTCATACCTGCTTTGACGCCTGCTGCTGTGCCGATGGATATGCTGGCCATAGAGTTTTTCAAATCCACCGCCTTGATTAAGCCTTTCAACTCGATATCCCTGGTTTCGGGTATAATCGGTCGAGCTATGGCTCTTTCCGGTGTGACCGGCGTTGTGGCGACGGCGCGTTTGCCAATCTGCTGTAAATAGTCGTCCAACCTGTCCTGCAGCTCGGACTTTTCTTCGAGCAGGCGCTTCGTTTTTTCATCCAGCATTACTATTACAGCCATTTTTTCCTCTAAGCTGGTTGTGAGCTCGTTGAGCTCTTTGCGGTCTTTGATTTGTTCAGACTTAACTCTGGTTAGCTCGTCGAGGGTATTTTTTAATAACTGCGCGTGCTCATCGGTAGTTTTGGAGAAATCCATCACTATAGCTGCCCAGCTATTTACTCTTCGCAGCGCATCCTCTTTTTCCGCTTCAACAATCTTGAGCGTAGCCTCTAAATCCCCAAATTTTCTTGTAAGTGAGGCAATTTCACTACGTAGTTTGTCTTCCAGCCGCTCCATTTCGGCCTTTTTCTTGTTTAATTGCTCTGTTAGACTTCCGGCATTCTTCTCAAGGGCGTCTCTTTCGGCCTTCAGGTCGCCGTACATTTGTCTGTAATTATCAGCGTTGGCGACGTAAGTTACGACAATGCCGCAGAGGAAGATTGAGGATATGGTCAGCAAGACTATTAAAATTTTTGTAAGTGTACTCACAACAGCTCCTTTCATTAACCGGGGCCCCATTTTGTCCCGCACCAATTGAACTTAGGCTCGCGCCTAATTGGTGTGGGACAAAATTGAAGCCGCTCGTACTTCAAATCGCATGTCGCCCGTGGGCATTATACACCACGCCGTTTACCTATATTACCATTATATTTTACGCTCTACGCTCGAAAAGGTCAAGTTATTTTTGACAAATCCCCTAAGCCCCGTCAGGAATCTTTGGTCTTGGTCCTATATTCCTGGCCCCCCTCGTCGTTTATACACTGAAAAACGGCCATAGCGGCAGCAATACGGACGGATTTTGACTCATCTTTTAGAAATCGCGGCAGATATTTTATAAGACGTGGTGTGCCGATTCGGCCTATTGCCAGCGCCGTTCGCACATTAACCCGTTCGAGCGCATTTTTGTCCAGGCCGGCAGTGAGATTTTTCGTAAAAACATCGAGGACTTCGGGCTCTCCGATGGTGTCTTTGAGCATACCGAGCTGTTCGGCTGTGGCCAGGCGAACCTCCAATATATCGTCATCCAGCATAGTAATGAGGGCATCTTTGGCCTCTCTTGTTCCCAGTGCGCCCATCGCCCTTATACCGATGACTCTGACGTCGGCGTATTTACTAATCAGCATGGGCCAGACCCTCGGAATTATTCGCTCATCACCGAGCATTGCTATGGCTTCCGCCGTCTGAAATACGACTTTGTCGGTCGAATCTTCGCGGCCCAGCGTCCACCAGAGGGCCTGTCGGGTTAGTGTGTTTTTATCGCCGCTTTTGCCCAGCAGTAAAGCCGCGTTGGCCCTGACCGTCTGGTCGTTGCTGGCTATCGCATTGCGAAAAAGTTTGAGACTGTCGGGAGAACCGAGCCTGGCTCTGGCATAAGCGGCGGCAATCCTGACGTTTTCGTTTTCATCTTTCAATAATTGCGCAACCGAGCTTTCCGCAAGCGTGTATTCCAGGTCGCCTACAGCTAAAGCTGCCACGAATCTAACCGGCACAAATTCATCTTTTAGCAATCGTCGTACTTTAGGCATCAGTCTGATTTGTCTGGTGACCGCGACGGCTTCGATGGCATTAACCCTGATTAGTGGGTTTTCGTCGGCCAGGCCCTCCCGGACAATTCGAGTGGCTTCGGGTATAAGGGTATCAACGGAGACGGTACCAGGCCGAGGTACGGTTGTTTGCATTTGCGGCGGTTTATTGCATCCGAAGGCGAATATCGCGTAAGTCATAATCGCATAAGTTACGATTGGCCTTGTGCACTTTTCTTTTTGTTTTTTAGTATTTTTAGATTTATTTTTCATTTCGCCACCGCCACAAAGAAACAACATATTTTTTATTTCGGATGAATCTCGCCGAAAGTGGTACTATTATGAGCAAAACAAGACAGAGAGCACAACAAAAATCCAGCCATTGCCCGTATTTACTAAAAAACGTTGTCCTTTTATCTATCGGCATTTCATCGACGAACCATCCAGCCCTACCCTTCCGGGCCATAGCCTTGTCCGGCAAGGTGCCGGCCAGAGACCCGTTTTTTACACGTCCGAGGGTGTCGATGAGGCAGCTTATGCCGGTATTGACACTTCGCAGGACGGCAAGTCTGTTTTCGACGGCCCTGAAGGCGCAAATAGCTGCGTGCTGAGGAAGCTCTGTGCTCGGCAGGACTTTCTCGCCCTTGAATCTCACAAACCAGCCGTCGTTACTTATATTGATGAGCCAGTCAATCTGCTTGTGGCCATGCTCGTCCAGTGCGAATCTTCGTACAATCGCAGGCATAGTGGCCTCATAACAAATTATTACGCTGAATTTGTAAATTCGATTCTCGATTCTCGATTCTCGATGCCCGATTTTCAACTTTCTTTTTACCGCAGAGTCCGCCAGGTTGTCATTCCCGCGAAAGCGGGAATCCATTTCATTTTTTTTCTCTGCGGTCTCTGCGTTCTCGGCGGTTAATTTTTTTGTCAGGCGGGTCATTTCAAAGACGGTGTATTCGCTGCCTGCGTCGAGTGAATGGTCGTAATTATATGGATTAAATTTCATCACCAGCTTAAAAAGCAAAGGAAAACTCTTTCTGAAGGGCAGCACTTCGCCGAAGAGGACCAGATGAATTTTGCTGTATTGTTTGTCCGATTGTTGCCCGTCTGGTTTGTACAGGAATGCTGAATTATATCTTTCAGCCAACCGGCTTTTTGATTCGTCCGGCACGCCGCCATAAGCGCCTACAAGCACAAAAGCGGTGTCTTTGGAATGTTCTCGAAGGGCCTTGTCAAAGGCCTTCCAAGGATGTGAAGGGTCCACAAGCGCCAACACTTCGGGATTCAATGTCGCCTGTACCATTGTCTCGGGCCAGACGATTAGTTCGGCACCGGCTTGGGCGCCGGCTTTACTTTTTTGCATCAGCTCATCGAATATCGTCTGAGATGTCTGCTTAGCGTATTGGCCCTGGCCCCTCAGGGCCTCCCTTTTAACCGACTGCGGGACGTTTGACTGCAGGGAGGCAACCACGGGACCGGTCTCGACGAATTCATCTTCCTGACTTATCCTCCATCGCCCGTACACGATGGTGGCAACCACGGCGGTACACACCACAGCAGTTTTTAACAAATTGCTGACTTTGAAAATGTTTTTCCAGTATCCAGTATCGAGTATCGAGTATCGAGCATCGATTATCAATTTAGCCAGCAGGCCGTTGACCATTGCTATCAGAAAAGAAAGACCTGCTGCGCCGAATATGTCGGCTATCTGGATGAGCGCGATATTCCGGTACTGGCTGTGCGCCAGGAGACGCCAGAAAAATCCGCCTAAGAAAAGACCCTGCAGGCGCTCGGCACCGACGAATAGTACGCCCGCCGCCAGAAATAACGGTATCTTTTTTATCCTGCAATAACGCAAACAAAGCGCGAGTATCGGCCAGTGCGCAGCCGTGTAGAGACAAAAGGCGGCCCAGCCCACCACCGTTATGGGAGCTATCCAATATAGATTGCCGAGCCAATAGCAGAGTGAAATTAAGTAGGCGGCAACTGCTAAGCGCTTAGGTTTTGCACTCGGCGTACAGGCGAGAATGAAAGGCACCAGCGCCACCCACGCCAGCGGCGAGAGGCTAATCGGCGTCTGAATCACCGTCAGCATCGCCGCACTGGCAATGAACGGTAGGCAAAACAGGAAAATATTCTTTATCTTCACATTTTTCAATCGGCCAAATCCTCTAAAGCCGTCATTATTTCCTTGCTGTTATATCGCTTTTGGTTGTTCATTCGCACAGCAAATTGGTTCGTAAATAACTCCAAAAGGTTTTTGTCAGCGGTAATTTCTTTTAGCGGTCTTTTTATATCGGATAAAAGCCGCTTTAGCTCATTCAGCTCGGCGGTATTGAAAAATAAATTGGTCCGCCGACAGGCGGATTGCTCTTTCAATTCAGCCAACCGTTCGTTTGAATTTTCAACGTACTTTTCAGAGATTTCCACGCTGACATAATTTCTGCCCAATTGATATGCCACTGCTGCGGTAGTTGCAGAGCCGCTGAAAGGGTCGAGCACGCAATCTCCGGTGTTCGAGCTTACCGCTATGATCCTTTTTAGCAGGCTTTCCGGCATCTGGCAGGGGTGCCAACCCTGGCGTTCTTTGAATGTGCCGCACACACGAGGGAATTCGTCCCAAACATCGTTAGGCATTTTGCCTTGCGGATTTGCCCGTTTGTCGTTGTAAGTTAACTGCCTGTCCGAAGGGGTGCGAACAGCATAGTTGTTAAAAGTGAAGTTGTTTTTATCGTTGACAAAGTAAAATATATGTGTATGTGAGCGGGCGAATTTGTTTTTCATTTGTTGGCCGAAGGTGTAGTGCCATATTAACCAGTTGCGCATAAAAAGCCCTAATTCGTCAGCTATGATTTTTACGTTCGCGGCGTATTCATCGCCTATCGCTATGTAAAACGAGCCATCCGGCTTTAAGACCTTCTTGCAGAGGCCCATCCATTCTTTCGTCCAGGCAATGTAGTTTTTCTTTTTGACCTTGTCGTAGTATTTGTCGTATTTGTAGCCGATATTAAACGGCGGGTCGGCGAAGATAAGGTCGGCAAAGGGTTCGTGAACCTTGCCCAAGACCTCTATACAGTCGCCGCATATTATCTTGTTGAGAAACTTAGACATAACGGTATTTTATAAAATGGTGGTGGTTCTGCAAGAAGGAATTTGGATGCTAATGGCGCATTAGAGAAAAATCTGAGAAGCCATTTCGGCTTGATTACTATGTGCACTTTGCGGCTGAAATTTTCTCGTTATGCAATACGATATACGCAATACGAGATACGAAACTTATGGCCTGCGCCGTTTAGAAATTGCATTTTTAACGGGGTTTGATTACCTTCTGTTCTTTGAAAACTTTGCCGGTCAGGTAATCGGTAAAGGTTACCTTGACCGTCAATGGCTCTTCATACTCATCGATTTTGTCGGCTACGTCGAACGTCAATTTGTAACTGGTGGTTAAAAATCCTGTAGACCAGAGCTTTTTCAGCTCATTTGGCTCTACGTGCCACTGCCCGAGCAGTGCCTGGCCGTTGTCTTTGTTCAGGTCCCAGAGCTGGACATCCACAGCCCCGGCCGCCTTTATTATGTCACCATCGCGGTCAATCGGCTGTACGTGGACAATCAGCTTTTCCTTCCTGCCGTCTTTGTCTTTGTCGTAAAGGTTAGTGTACCCGGTAATCCTGATTATCTGGAGACAATCGATATATTCGAGCTTGGCCTCGGGCGGTAAGGCGGAGAGAACCTGTATATGTTCTTTTAATTGTTCGGTTTCGGATCTGGACTGCTCGAACTGGCGGGTTAGTTTTGTTTTTTCCTGTTTCAGCGTCTTGATTTCTTTTGCCGTGGATGCTCTGCTGCCGGCGTTTTCACAGCCTGCGGCGATGACGAGCAGGCATCCAGCCAGGATAATTGTTACTGGTCTCACTTGCGTACGCCTTTTTAATTGATTATTGTTTCTTATCAACAATCCTTATTAGTTTCTCATCGGTGAATGCCTTACCGGTCAGGTAATCGGTAAAGGTTACCTTCACTGTCAATCCGCCTGAGGCGGATTCGAGGCCTTCGATTTTGTCAGCGACATCGAATGTCAATTTGTAATTGGTGGATATAAATGTTGCGAGCCAGAGTTTTTTTAGCTGGTTTGGCTCTACGTGCCACTGTCCGAGAGGTGCCTGGTCGTTGTTTTTGTTCGGGTCCTGGAGCCGGACATCCACGGCCCCGACCGCCTTTATTATGTCACCATCTTCATCGAGCGGCTGTATGTAAACAATCAGCTTTTCCTTCCTGCCGTCTTTGTCTTTGTCGTAGAAGTCGGTATATTTGGTAATTTTAATACTTTGCAGGCGATAGAGATTTTCGGGCTTGACCCCGGGCGGCAAATCGGAAAGAACTCGTATTTGTTTTTTTAAGTCTTTGTTTTCGAGTTTGGACTTCTCGATTTGGCGTGCTAAATCTTTTTTTTCCCGTCTCAACGTCTGAATTTGTTCGGCCAGGGGAATTTTGACATTGGTACTTTCGCAGCCTGCGGCAATGGCGAGCAGGCATCCGGCCAGGATAGCGTATAGCGTATAGCGTATAGCGTTTATCCCGTTAGAAATCTTTCTTTCTGTAGCATACCCCCTGCTTGTAGAATTTCTAACGGGGTTTAGTTTTGTCTTTTTATTTTTCACTTTTTACTTTTCTTCCTGCTCTCTGACGATTTCTGGCGCTTTTTGCAATATTCTATCGGCCAGTCCGTAATTGATTGCTTCGGCTGCGTTCAGCCAGAGATTTCGGTCGCAATCCTTTTCAACTTTCTCAGGTTTTTGTCCTGTATGTTTGGCCAATATATCATAAAGCCGGTTGCGCAGCCGCAATATTTCCTTTGCTTCGATATCGAGGTCTGTAGCGGGTCCCTCCAATATGCCTGTGATTAGGGGCTGGTGCAAAAGAATTCTGTTGTTTGTCAGTAGAAACCGCTTGTCGGTCTTTCCGCCGGCTAATAACACCGCCGCCATACTTGCCGCCTGTCCGACACAATACGTCGCGACGTCACATCGCAAAAACTGCATCGTATCATATACTGCAAGCCCCGCTGTGATTGAGCCGCCGGGTGAATTGATGTAAAAATGAATATCGGTCTTGGTGTCTTCATTGCTCAAAAACAGCATCTGCGCGATAATTAAATTTGCGGTTGTGTCATTAAGCGCGCCGCCCAGAAAAACTATTCTGTCCTTCAGTAGTCTTGAATAGATATCGTATGCGCGTTCGGTTCGACCGCTTTTCTCGATTACTATCGGTACTAAGTTCTGATTGATTATCATATTTACCTCTAAAACTAAAAGCTTAAATCGCAAAACTAAAAAGCATAATTAAAACTCAAAATCAAATATCAAAATTAGAAATCAAAATTCAAAAAGGGATACCGATTACGAGAACCGAGCATCCGGCATCGAGTATCGAATATCGAGCATCCGGTCTTACTTTTTGTCTTTTCCTTTCTTTTTTTCCTTGTCTTCTTTGTGCAGCACCTCGTCGATGAGGCCGTATTGATGCGCCTCCTCAGCAGTCATATATCTGTCTCTTTCGGTCTCAGCGGCGATTTTATCAATCGGCTGGCCGGTGTGTTTTGCAAGAATTTCGTTTATCATAGTTTTGGCTTTGAGGATTTCTTCCGCCTGTATTTTGATATCGGCTGCCTGGCCTGTGACCCCGCCCCAGACCTGATGCAGCATAACTTTAGCGTGCGGAAGGGCGTAGCGCCTGCCCTTTGTGCCCGCTGCCAGTATTATGGCTGCTCCCGACTGCGCCCTGCCGATACAATAGGTCGCAACCGGAGAGCCAACAAAGCGTATAGTATCGTAAATAGCCATCGTGTCGTCAACGCTGCCGCCCGGGGAATTGATGTACAGGCTGATTTCACTGCCGCGCTTGAGGTTGTCCAGATACAGCATCTTCATAATGACTTCAGCGGCCCTTTGATATGATATTTCACCTATCAGAAAAACGATGCGGTTCTCCAGCAGCATATCATCCAGACTCATCTGGCGGTAGCGCTGATACTGGCCGTATTGATTGTATGCCTCCAGGTGTTTGGGCCCCATTTTGCAAAAAGTTGCAAAATGGGAACCCTTCGCGATGTTTTTTGCGGGATGTTCAATAGCCATTCGTTATTTCCTTTATAAAATCGTATATTCGAACATTTTTACTCGTTGGTTTTCTTTTTACCCCGTTAGAAATTTTCCCTTTTTGCATTATATTATTCCCCATTATAGAATTTCTAACGGGGCTTACCCGTTGTTTTGTGTTTTTTGGGTTGTTTTTTTTCAGGCCCGGATACTTTTTGGGCCGTTTTTTTCACCGATTTCCTGGCGGTTTTCCCGGCTTTTTTGGCTTTCTTCTCGGCCTCTTTCTCCGTTATCTTTGCTGATTCGAGCAATTTAGCGATACACTTATTCTCCCGCACCTGTAACCTGAACTGGGCCAGCGAGCCGTCGCGCAGCATTTGCTCTCTCATCCTTTCGGGCCGTTGTCCTTGCTGAATGGCTAACTGGGCGATATGGCCGTTAATCTCTTCTTCGCTCACGTCAATCTCCAGCTTCTCGGCAATTTTATCCATTATAAAGAATGTTTTGAGCTGCTCTTTTGCCTGCTCCTCACTGCCTGCCTGCAGCTGCTCCATCTGCTCTTCGATCTGCTTATGGCTCAATCCTCTCTGCATTAGACTGATTTGCTGTCTTCGCAGCAGCATTTCCGCCTGGTCTGCAACAACATCTACGGGCAAATCAAAATCGGTGTTGTCGAGCAGAAACCGGTAAATCTGTTCGGTCATTTCTGTTCGCCCTTGTGTCTCTAATCGGCCCTGGAGCATATCGCGAAATTTTTCCTGAAGCTCGGTTTCATCTTCGGTGCCGAACCTCTTGAGGAAATTTTCGTCTAACGCAGCGGGTTTGAGCCATTTTATATCCTTGACGGTAATCTGGATATCTACCTTTTTGCCGCGATACGTTTCCCTGAAATACGTTTTTGGGACATCGACGGTTGTTTGCTTGACGTCTCCGGCCTTGGCGCCTATTAGAAGCTCGTCAAGCTTCTCAACCGGGACCGCCCCGACAAAACCGTTCTGCCTTACATGTATCTCGATATTGTTGAGCTTCTCTTGCTCTTCGTCATCGGCGGCCTTTAGAACCGCATCCGCTATTATCTGGTCGTGAAGCTCAACTTCTTCATCCTCCCGTGGTGTCCACACGCCCGACCATCTTCGTAATTGCTCAATCTCTCTGTCGATTTGTTCGTCCGTAACTTCCAGTTTTCTCTTTTCCACCGCAATACCATCCAGCTCTGGCAAATCAAACTCGGGACGAACCTCGACCTCAAAATCGAACTTCAGCGTCCCCGTATCCGGCAGCTCTATATTTTCAAAATCAATGTCCGGCTCACGAAGGGTATTCAGCTCATTGTCCTTGATGGCAGAGTCGCTCGCATCGGCCAACAATTTCAGCTTGACCTGCTCCGTTATCTCTTTGCCGAATCGCTTTTCCAGAAGTCGGCGGGGCGCCCGGCCCTTTCTGAAGCCCGGCACCAGCGCTTCTTTGCTCAAAGTTTTATATTGTTCGTCTGTGACGTTCTTTATCGCCTCTTCCGGTATCTCTACAATCACCTTTTTCTTGCAGGGGCCTGCCTCTTCGATTGTTACCGTGTTTTTCAATGCTGTAGATTCTTGTTCTTCTTCTTTGTTTTTTGTCTCTGTGGCTTGTTCTTCTTCTTTAGCCATTGCTGTAGATTCCTGTTCTTCTTCAGCCATTTCCGTGCTCCTGAACGATTCTATTTTCCTGGCTCTGTGATATTAAACAAAAAAGGCGTCAGGAAAACAACCTCCCTCAGCCAAACTTTAGATTTTTTAAGCATATCGACGACCAACGCCAAACTACTGTGCTTAGCCGGTAACTCGCCGATACTATATCCTCTATAATCCTTTTATAGTATTTCCACAAAGCGGGCGATGAGATTTGAACTCACGACATTCACGTTGGCAACGTGACGCTCTACCACTGAGCTACGCCCGCATACTCGTATCTCGTCGCTCGTGATTCGTGGCTCGCTGTGGCATTCACGAGATAGAATTAACAATTATAAGAGCTATTCTTCTTCTTGCAAGGGGTTTTTTTGCAGAAATACGAATTCTTTTTTGCCGCCAGGACACAAAGACACCAGGATTCGACCATATTTTTTTGGCTGCAAAAAACCCTGTTTTCAGGAGAAATTAGTTTGCGCTTCTTTTTTACAGATATGGTACAATATCGATTGCTGACACTGCAGAAGCCGTTGGATTTGAGGCGGTAAGAAATTCAGTAAGGGGTAGTAAAATGGCCATAAATTATCCGGGATTTGTCAAAAAATGGACGTATGCGGCCCTGTCTTTGTTGATACCGCTGGGGTTATTTGCAATTATCTTTGGGGTCAACTGTGCCAAGGAGCCTGGGCCTGTTGTATCTTCGCAGGATACAGAAACGGATGCAAATCAAGCGCCCGCCTTTGCCGAGCGTGTCAAGGAGCGAGCAGAAATGGTCGCCGGGCAAATTCAGGCACGGGCCGTCAACGACCCGAACGTCTTAAAGGCGATGCGGACTGTTCCCCGCCACGCCTTTATTCCGCCCGGCTGGCAGCGCTATGCATACGCTGACTATCCGCTGCCAATCGGGCAGGAGCAGACCATCAGCCAGCCGTACATCGTGGCCTTTATGACCCAGGCCCTGAAACTTCGGCCGGAGCATAAAGTTCTGGAAATCGGCACCGGCTCGGGCTATCAGGCGGCGGTCTGCGCCGAAATCGCCCGCGAGGTCTATACCATCGAGATTGTTAAAGAGCTTGCCAAATTCGCTAAAGAGCGTCTAAAAAAACTGGGTTATCCGAACGTATTCGTCAGGGCCGGCGACGGGTATTTCGGCTGGAAAGAAAAAGCGCCCTACGACGCAATCATCGGCACGGCCGCGGCCGGTCGTATACCACCACCGTTGCTCGAACAGTTAAAGCCCGGCGGACGAATGATTCTGCCCGTGGCGGGTTCCTTCGGCTTTCAGCA